>ENA-OVFY01001929-OVFY01001929.1-human-gut-metagenome-genome-assembly--contig:-NODE-1929-length-9939-cov-31.176244_pt1 | contig 9939 bp, 7 predicted proteins | sample MGYA00237766_ERZ505411 | MGnify/ENA primary metagenome ERZ505411 (study PRJEB26158, sample SAMN06016375) | human gut metagenome | biome: human gut; feature: ankylosing spondylitis patient; material... | reverse complement strand
TTCTCGTCAAGCCAGCGTCCAGCCTGTGCAATCTGCGTTGCCGGTACTGCTTTTATGACGATGTTTCCAACAGCCGAGCCTGCAAAAATATGGGACTGCTTTCCCATGAAATGGCAGGAGAACTGGTTGAAAAGGCTTTTGCAGCCACAGAGGAAGGCGGCAGCGTCCATTTTCTGTTTCAGGGCGGCGAACCGACTCTTGCCGGGTTGGATTTCTTCCGGTTCTTTCTGGAAACGGAGCGTTCCATGCAGCGCAATATCTCTGTGTTCCACAGCATCCAGACCAATGGCATTTGTCTGGATGAAGAGTGGGCTTCCTTTTTCAAAGCCAACTCTTTCCTCGTAGGCCTCTCTCTGGACGGCACACAGGAGAACCATGATCTCTATCGGCTGGACGCAGCTGGGCAGGGCACATGGGATAAAGTAACTCATGCGCTTGCGCTGCTGGATGCCTACAGGGTCGAAACGAATCTGCTCTGTGTTGTGACCGGACAGCTGGCCAGAAAGCCGCAGCGAGCCTTCAAAAGCCTCTGCGAGTTGGGACAGCACAATCTGCAATTCATCCCATGTCTTGACCCACTTGATACGATTGGAGGGCAGGCATATTCTCTAACGCCGGAACTTTATGGTCGTTTTCTGTGCGGCGTCTTTGATACTTGGTATCAGCAGCTGCAACGAGGCAATTATATCAGCGTTCGCAATTTTGAGGACTATCTGCGTATCCTGCTGGGAATGCCGCCTACCTCCTGCGCTTCCTCCGGTTCCTGTGGACATTATCTTACCGTAGAAGGTGACGGAAGCCTTTATCCCTGTGACTTTTATGTTCTGGATGAGTGGAAGCTGGGAAATCTGAGCCACTGTACCGTTGAAGATGCGCTTGATTCTCCCACAAGCCAGACATTTCTGGCACAGGGCCGCAAACGCCCGACGGAATGCGCAGCATGTGCTTATCAGCTGCTCTGCCGAGGCGGATGCAAGCGAGATTGGGATGCCTCTGGAAGCAACCGCTTTTGCGCAGCGTATAAGCAGTTCTTTGCCTATGTGCTTCCGCGCCTGCATACTGCTGCACATTTTCTGGCACAACAAAACCGATAAAGAGATTCTCCCGGAGAGCAGTACTGCCTCCGGGAGAATCTTTATTTTACCTTTTTGATCTTCCGGATGGAATGGCCATCGTAGAGGATGGGCTTCATGACATAAGTGTAGTTCCGGTCATCGCATTCGCCGGTGGAAATCATCTCCATAAGCCGCAGCGCAAGCTGACGTCCCATCTCGAAGCCTTGCTCCACGGAGCAGGTAACATCCTCCTGCCGATAAGTTTCTTCGGAATAATCAAAACAGACCAGCGAATAATCTTCGGGTACAGTCTTCCCCATTTTCTGCAGGGTTTTCATGACCAGCCGATAGATGATGTAGTTGCAGCAGACGATAGCGGTGCATTTAGGGATGCTCTTCAGAAATCTTTCAATGGAACGAACATAGCTTTCGTTGTGGGCTTCGTCCGAAATACACCACTTGATGTAATCATCGTTCAGTTCCAAACCACGATTTCGCATCGCTTCCGCCATGCCTTGAAACTTTTCTACGCTCTGGTAGTTGTCGTACACGAAGATGCCTGCAATATGGCTGTGTCCGGCATCCATCAGGCGTCCTATCAGCTGATGGGCACATTCGATGTCATTGATTGTTACGCGGGGGCAGCGCAAGTTCCGATAGAAGTTGTTGTAGAATATCACCGGGATCTTACGTCGGTAAAGCTCCTTGTAGCAGTCAAAATTTGGGCTGAGGATGCTCGATTTGACACCATCCACGATGAAACCGTGAAAATTCTGATGTACCACAGTCTCCAGACAGCGGCGTTCGTTGCAGAATTTGTTATCGGTCAGAAATACATGGAGGTCAACCTGCTCCTGCGTCAGAACACTGCGAACCCCTTCGATTAATCCCGAATTGGCACTTGTATCCTGTCCCTGCAGGACAAGGCCGATTTTATAAAGGGCATCATCTGTGTTCAAATCCCGCGTCATTACTTTTTCCCGGTGGAAATAAGTCCCACTTCCCTTGAGCTTGTACACGAGTCCTTCTGCTACCAACTGGTCGATGGCCACTCGTATCGTTTCTCGGCTGACACCCAGCTTCCGGCAGAGCGCATTTTCCGAAGGCAAACGCTGGTTCCCGGAAAATTTGTTTTCGTCAATATAAGCCAGAAGCCAGCGATAAACCTGATCGGATTTTTTCTCAACAGCCGAGAGCATGGGCAAGCGCTCCTTTTCAGTCGGTGATAGTGGGGCGGCTGCCTTCCGCGTGCTGAATCCAATTCAGCAGACGTTCACGAAGTTCCGCCTTGACCGCAGCATATGCAGGATCCGCAACCACATTGTTCAGCTGCCACGGGTCTTTCTGCATATCGTAAAGGAAGTCGTCTGCATAAACATCGGATGCCGCAGCCTCGCCGCCGTTGACGCCGGGTGCATAGACAGAATACATATAATCTGCCGTACGGATACAGCGTCCGCAACGGCTTTCCGAAATCTGTGCATAGACCTCATTGACTCTATTATGGTTTTTCTTTTCCACAACGTCAAGCAGATTTTCACCGATCATCTTATCACCGACATCCACGCCTGCCAGAGCCAGCAGAGTTTTGGGAATGCTTTCGGTGCTGACCAGGTCGGTGATCTCCTTGCCACCCTTGAACGGGCCGCCACAGATGACCAGCGGCACATGCAGGCAACCGTCATGGCAGGAGCGCTTGTAATCATCATAGCCGTTCAGGTGCGCGTCACGGTTGCGGGTCTTGAAGTGAGAGCCATGGTCGGAAGCATAGAGGATAACTGTATTATCGTACAGGCCTTTTTCTTTCAGCTTTGACACCAGCTTACCAAGGTTTTCATCAAGGCTGGCACACTGGCCCAGATAATCCGGGTACTCTTCCGCTGCGTTTCCACCCAGAGCCTTCAGATCTTCCGGCAGAACAAAATCTGCGAATCGCTGCTTGGAACCGTTGGGGCCTTCGTAGTGATTATGGTCGTTCTGATGGTGCGGCTCGATCTGCGACACGGTCATGAAGAAGGGCTTTTCGCCGGCATACTGGTCAAGATAGTCCAGCGCAAACTGGTTAATGCAGTCGGCACGGTAGCCCTTGAAATCGATGCGGTTGTTGTTCTCATCAAACACATAGCCATCGTAGCCGTGGGAGGTGAACTCCAGCACATCCGCAGCACGCCAGTAACCGGTATAGCCACCGCGCAGTTCCAGCGGAACAGCGGTGATGGTGTGGTCAACGGTGGGCTTTTTTTCCAGCTCACCGTCCGAAGCCAGATGCCACTTGCCGATGTAGGCCGTCTCGTAGCCGGCATCCTTTTCCATGTACTCGCCCAGCGTCTTGATGTTGGAGGGCAGCATCAGATTATTGCGGAAGCAACCGGTCTCAGTGGGATATTTGCCGGTCTGGAACAGAGCACGGCAGGGGCCGCACACCGGCTGAGGCGAAAAGGCATTGTCAAACTTCATACCCTCTGCCGCCAGCTTGTCCAGATTAGGCGTGATATTCAGTGGCTGGCCGAAGCAGCCGCAGGTGTCCCAGCGCTGCTGGTCACTGAAATAGAAAATGATATTATATGCCATGGTTTTACCTTCCTTTACTGTTCTGCTTTGGTGTTCTTTGCTTCCTTCATCTTGCCGCGCAGAATGCCGAGAATGACCACCACGATCAGCGCAATGAAGATCCAGCAGTACACACTACTGACGAAAATTCTGGGGCTTCCATCCGAGATGAGCAAAGCACGGCGGAAGTTGGTTTCCGTCATGTTGCCCAGCACCATACCCAACAGCACAGGGACAGCGGGCAGTTCCAGCTTACGCATGAACCATGCCATCACGCCGAACACCAGCGCAACGCTCAGGTCGAAATAGCTGCTGTTCACCGAGTAAGCACCGGCAAAGCAGAAGATGACGATGATAGGGGTCAGGATCTGCTGGGGGATGGAGACGACCTTTGCAAACAGGCTGGTCAGGTACTTGCCCTGCAGGAACATGAAGATGTTCACAAGGATAAGACCCAGCATGATGGCGTACATGATCGCACCATCCGTGGTAAAGAGCGAGAGGCCGGGGTTCAGGCCGTTGATCATCAGAGCGGACAGCATAATGGCCACGCAGCCGTCGCCGGGGATGCCCAGCGTCAGCAGGGGGATGAGGGTCGCACCGCAGACAGCGTTGTTGGCCGACTCCGCCGCCGCAACGCCCTCCACAGAACCGTGGCCGAACTCTTCCGGGTGTTTGGACATATTCTTTGCAGTGTTGTAGGAGAACCAAGAGGCTTCCGAAGCGCCCGTACCGGGCACAATGCCCACGCAGGAGCCGATGAGAGAGCCGATGAGCACCGGGCGGAGCATCCGCTTGTACTCATCCTTTGTGATCTTGCCGTCGTCGTTTCCGATCTTTCCGGCGTGGAGGTTCAGCTCGCTCCGCTTCAGCTCCGCCTTGCCGATGATCTCCACCAGTGCGAACAGGCCGATGAGGGTAACGGCAAGATCGAGGCCCAGATACAGGCGGTGGACGCCGAAGGTAAAGCGGTCGTAGCTGGTCATGGGGTCTGCACCCACGCAGGAGATGAGCAGGCCGAGGCAAGCGGCGATGATGCCCTTGACGAGGCTCTTGCCCGAAACGCCTGCGATGATGGTCATGCCGAACAGGCAGACCATGAAGTACTCCGCCGTGCCCAGCTGTGCCGAAATTTTGGCCACCTGCGGGCCGAGGAAGAGCAGCACCAGTGCAGAGAAGATGCCACCGAAGGTGGAGGCATACAGCGCGATTTTAAGAGCCGCCTTGGTGCGGCCCATCTTGGACAGTGGATGACCGTCCAGCATAGTAGCCGCCGCGTGGGGCGTGCCCGGGGTGTTGATGAGGATAGCCGACACCGAGCCGCCGTATCCACCCGCACAGTAGATACCCAGAAGGAACATCATGCCGGGAATGGCCTTCATGGTGTAGGTAACAGGCAGAAACAGGATGATGCAGAGGATGACACTCAGGCCAGGAATGGCGGCAAATACGCAGCCGATGAAGACGCCGAGGTTGATCCATATGATATTTTCAAGGGTAAAAAGCAGCCCGGAGGCCGGGCCGATAAAGTCAAACAAACCCATATTCTGCCTCCTCAGAAACTAACATTCAGCACGAAGTGGAACACGACCCAGATCAGCACCGCCATCGAGACGGTGATGGCGTAGTAGAGGGGCTTCTTGCAGCGGAAAAACAGCAGGAAGGCCAGCGCGCAGAACACGGCACCCACCACGAACAGACCTGTGACCTCCGCCAGCAGGTAAGTGACCACCAGAATAAGGACGATTACCAGAGCCTTGACCTCCACCAGAAGGTTGAGCATCTTAGTCTTGGCCGGGCGGTGCATTACCATGTTATATGCCTCGCGGCCTACCAGAAGGGCACTCATGGCCAGCATGAGCCAGATCAGCATCGTCGGGAAGGCGCGGCCGTTCACAACGTCCTTTTCCGAAATCTGCACCTGCCGGGGCATGATGAGCAGCAGTACAATGCCGATGACCAGAAACAGAATGCCGCAGATCAAATCAACAGGGTACTCGATGTTCTTCTTCTCGAGCTTCGCGCCCCAGTCATCCAGTCTTGCTTCGATGCGTTCTATCAGATTTTTCACCTGTTTCCACTCCTTTTTAAATATAAAAGCAGGGGACGGTGTCATCCCCTTCCCCCTGCTTCGGCTTTTTGTCGCTATGAGGACTTTTTATCAGCCTGCCACGATGTCCTTATACTGCTCGACGATGCTCTTGACGTTCTCAATGTGAGCCTTCACATCGTCCTCGGTCATGGTATCGACTTCCAGCAGCATGGTGTCGTTCAGCCACTCGACCATCTCATCATCGGCGAGGATCTTATCATACAGCTCTTTCAGCTCGGCAACCTTTGCGGCGTCAGTACCTTTGCGAGCCATGACGAAGCAGCGGTTGCGGAAGTAGGGATAGCCCTTGGAGCCAACGCCCTCAACGCCTGCGAAGGGGCCGTTTTCGATAGCCTTGTCATCGAATGCGCAAACCACATCAACGCCGCCCTGCTGGTAGGTCTCAAGAATCTGAGACTGGTGAGAGACCGCGAAGTTCGTTTCACCCTTAGCTACAGCCTGTGCAGCCTCCGCAGCGGACTGGTACGGAGTCAGTTTCAGCTGGTCGCCGGCACCCATAGAGCCGAACAGAGCCGCTGCCAGGAAAGCCTCGGAGCCGGTAGCGCCGTTAACGGCCACGGATACGGGGTTGCCTGCCTTGACATAGGCCTCCAGATCGTCCAGATTCTTGAGGTTCAGTGAAGAATCAGCGGACAGGACGAAGACGGAGGAGTACAAATTCTCCACGAACTCGAAATCGTCGTAGCTGAACTGCAGCTTGGCCGGATCCAGAGTCTCGGTAATGGCGAACAGACCCTCACCGGCAAAGACCAGTTCCTTATCATTTGCCTTAGTACTGGACACCCAAGTGTTGACAGTAGCAGCATCGCCCTTGACGGCTTCAGCAACCAGTGTGATTTTATTATCAGAATAATCAGGGGACTTGGCAGCAGCCTTTTGGCTGACCATCGCTGCTACACCAGACGGTGCCCACGGGCAGGTAACTTTCCAGCTCTCCTGTTTGCTTCCGCAGCCGGTAAGCATCGACAAAGCAAGGACACCGGCGGTGACCAACGCCGCAATACGCTTTTTCATCATTTTACTCTCCTTTTTTGTTTTGCCTTTTCGTGTGGTAGCAAGCACTTCACCGTGCTTTTGTTACCAACAAGATAACATTTCAAGCAATTTCAAGTCAACAAATTTTTTTATTTTACAAAAAAAGTTGTCTGGTAAAAGAGCTAAATGACCACATCTGTATTTTACTGTAGAAAACTTATTGTGCATATTGCACATCAACTTGAATCATCTTTGTGCAGCTTAAATTCTTTCATGATGTAACGTGTATCATATTCATAATAGAAGTCTTACTATTGTCTCCATTCATAAATAATTTCTTCGGAATCATCTTGACGTACTCTACGAACCATGATATTCTCTATCACAAATCCCACTGAACTTGTAGATTGATTGCAAATCTTCTGCAAAAGTGGTTGGTTATCACCGTGAGACCCACCACTTCAGTGAGGAAAAATCCACGAAAAAAGCTACCGCCCCGCAACACACCCGATTCATTTTGCCGCCGATTCGCCCCGACAAAATCCATCGCTGCGCTGCTTGGGCGGTATTTTTCTTTATGGGAAACGTACCTTGAAAATTTCATAAGCCGACCGGACGTGATACCGACTTTTCGTCAACGCCGCTGCAAAACAGGGGAAGGAACTTCGTTCGGAGCAAACGGCGATCAACATACACGAGCAGTGGAACTCTCTACTTATTTTGCGCCTTAACAATTCGGAAACATTTGTTGAACTTGTCGGGGCGAGGCCCCTCCATCTGCTATCGCAGACCGTTCTGCCGCTTAAAAGCCCCACTGGGGCTTTCATTGCTGCGCTGCGCAAACGCGGTCTATGCGTTTTGAGCGCAGCGGTAGAGGGGGACAAACGTCCGGGCAAAGCTCCCTTTGCGGGTGTCGTATTTTGTCTTATCCGGCAGCCACGGCAAAAAGCAAGCCGCCTTGTGCTGTGGGGATGGCACCAGCCGCCCTTGTGGAGGTGCTTCATCTTCTCCTGCACTCCCTTTTTCTTTTGACATTTCCTTTGACCGTAAGCAGGGGGATGCATCGATTTTGCACTCATTTGTCCGCGTGCGTCCAGCAGCGTCCGGCTCACCACAGAGCTTGCCGTCTTGGAAAGCGCCTGCCTCACTTCCTGTTCCAGCTCCCGGATAGCATTGGTCAGGCTGGGCTGAGAAATATAGAACTGCTGCACTGCATGGCTGATGGTGCCGTGCCGACAACAGCCGTGACATAGCGGAGTTGTTAAAGGGTCACGGCAGTTTCCTTTCGGTGTGTTTTTTCTATCCTACCGCAGAGCCGCCAAAAACGCAACGTATTTTCTTCTTTGAAATACCAAACGAACATTGCCGGCATATCCAAGATACGTTTTACCCGCCCTGCAATTTCCCTTATAATAGCACCGCAGTCTTGAAACGGCTGCAACATTCCCATATCACAAAGGAGGCTTTCCGGTATGGGACAACGGCAAAGTGAGATCATCAAAAATCACATGGAAGTCTACTGGCACGACTATGCGTCGGCCAGCAAGGGCGTTCCCATTACCGAGGCGGGGCTTGTGGAAAAAGCCTCCGTCATTGGACGCACCGGGCTGATGCTGCTGGAATGCGGCACCGGCGCATGGCGTGTCCGAAGCTCCATGAACACCCTTTCGCGGGAGCTGGGAGTCACAACAACAGCGGACATCGGCCTGTTGTCCATTGAGTTCACCTGCTTTGATGGTGACCAGTGTTATACCCAGTCACTCTGTTTGACAAATACGGGCGTGAATACCTCCCGGCTGAACCGACTGGAGCATTTCGTCAACGACTTCGACCGGGAAGGAAAATTTATGACCGGCGAAGAACTGCACAGCCACCTCGATGAGATCGAGCGCATCCACGGCTTGTATTCGCCCATCGCACTGGGCTTTGCAGCTGCACTGGCCTGCGGCTGCTTCACCTTTCTGCTTGGCGGCGGCATTGTGGAAATGCTGTGTGCCTTCTGCGGTGCAGGCATCGGCAACTTTGTACGGTGCAAGCTGACAAAGCACCATTTCACCCTGTTTCTGGGCATTACGGCGTCGGTCTGTTCAGCAAGCCTCGTGTATGCCATCCTGCTGAAGCTGGCAGAGGTGCTGTTTGCCGTATCGGCGCAGCACGAGGCGGGGTATATCTGCTCCATGCTCTTCATCATTCCGGGCTTTCCGTTCATTACCAGCGGCATCGACCTTGCCAAGCTGGATATGCGCTCCGGGCTGGAACGTCTGGCCTACGCCGTCCTCATCATTCTGGTGGCAACCATGACGGCTTGGATCATGGCACTGCTGCTGCATTTGCAGCCGGTGCAGTTCCCTGCCCTGAGCCTGACACTCCCGGAAGAGATCGTGTTCCGGCTGCTGGCAAGTTTTGGCGGTGTGTTCGGCTTTTCGCTCATGTTCAACAGTCCCCGGAACCTGGCAGTCTGCGCCGCCCTTATCGGTGCGGTAACGAACACGTTCCGGCTGGAGCTGGTGAGCCTTGCGGGCTTTCCGCCCGCTATTGCAGCGTTTCTGGGCGCACTGCTGTCCGGCTTGCTGGCCTCCTGCCTGAAGAGCGCCGTCGGTTATCCCCGCATCTCCGTCACCGTGCCGTCCATCGTTATCATGGTACCGGGACTGTATTTCTACCGTGCCATCTATAATCTGGGCATCCTGTCTCTGATGGACTCCGCCACATGGTTTGCAGATGCCATTCTCATCATCGTGGCACTGCCGTTAGGGCTGATCTTCGCCCGTATTGTCACTGACAAGACTTTCCGTTATTGCACCTGATGTGCAGCATTTCCATTCTCCCTTATAAGGCAAAACGCAGCGAATCTTTTAACGGTTCGCTGCGTTTTGTTTTGCTGTGATGCACTTATAAAGGGAGTTCGTTTACAGGGCGTTTACTCGCCGTAAACGATCTTGGTAGCAGTTTCCACATGGCGTTCCAGCCGGTCGGCAAAGTGTTCCAGCGGCAGAAAAACGCCAAGTTCATCGTAGCGGGTTCCGCCGTCCTTGAGCGTATCCTGTCCATAGTAGACCACGGAACGGGGCAGTGCGTGCTGCAGCCTCATCTGGATATCCCAGACGGTGGAGTAGGCTTCCGCTTCCGTTACCTTCTGCTTCACGGTGTCCGGCAGTTCGTAGATCAGCAGCAGCCCCAAATGCTGGTTGTAGTGGTACTCCACCACATCCATCGAGCCTTCGTCGTAGCCGTGATACTTGCAGT
>ENA-OVFY01001919-OVFY01001919.1-human-gut-metagenome-genome-assembly--contig:-NODE-1919-length-9974-cov-5.201331_pt1 | contig 9974 bp, 7 predicted proteins | sample MGYA00237766_ERZ505411 | MGnify/ENA primary metagenome ERZ505411 (study PRJEB26158, sample SAMN06016375) | human gut metagenome | biome: human gut; feature: ankylosing spondylitis patient; material... | reverse complement strand
ACCCGCCGCCTACTGCTTGGGAAGCAGTCGCTCTACCGGATGAGCTAACCCTGCAAGTGCTCCATTATTGTAACAAAGCAGGGCAGGAATGTCAAGGCTTTTCCGCACGAAATTTGCGGTCAGCTCATTTTGGCCCAAGTCAGGTCCAGCACCGGGAAGAACGGGTCGAATACCAAGTCCCGCACGCCGTTTGCCAGCAGCAGACGTTTCTGCTGCGCCATCAGGGGCACCATGGTGCAACTTTCCAGCAGCTGCCGCTCGCACTGCGCCAACAGAGCGCAACGGTCCTTGCCGGTCTGCTGTGCGCTCAGTGCCAGCCGGTCGGCATAAACAGTATCGGCGTAGCCGGTCAGGCTGCCGCCTGCGGTGGTGAACTGCTGCAGCATCTGATATACGCTGCCACCCTCGGCACGGATGGGCGCAAGGGCAATGGTGTATTTCCCGGCGGCAATGCGGGCATCAAACTCGTCCTGCTCTACCTCTTCCACCGAGAAGAACAGGGAACACTCCTTCTGCCATGCGCTGTTGATCTGGTCGGCCAGTTCGCCCAGCCCGGCGTTCTTGGGCAGCAGCAGGGTCACGCCGGAAAAATCCGAGGTAGCCATGCCCTGCCGCGCAGCCAGATACAGGGCCTTTGGCTCCGGGATGGTGGGCAGGGGATCCCCGGCAGTTTCGCGGTAGTCCAGCCCATCCACGGTCAGACCCTCCGGCACAAGTCCCTTTGCAGCGGCGTACAGGCCGCTGGAGGGCACATCGGCGTTTTCCCGGGCAATACCGGCCAGCGCCTGCCGCAGCTGCTGGTTCTGGAACACCGACCCCTCCGCCGCGTTGAACAGCAGTGCCCATGTGGTGTCGGAATAGCTTACCGTCTGTAAGCTGGTGGTTTCGCCGCTCTCGTCCAGCGCGGCAGAGCATTTGTCATCAGCAATGAGCTGGGCTGCGCTCTTGCCGCTGCCGCTGGTGTCCTGCACCAGACGCAGACTGCCGACCAACGGGCTTTCCACGGTACGGCGCAAAAACAGGCCGCTTGCCGTCCAGTTATACAGGTAAAAGCTACCGCTGGCAAGTGTGGTCTGTGCGGTCAGCCCGTAGGTGCCCCGGGTGCTCTCAAAAAAGGCCTCGTCACAAGGGGCTGCACCGGGCATGGCCAGCTTTGCTAAAAAGTTATCGTCCCGCTCGCTCAGCCGGAACACCAACGTCAGCGGCCCATTGGCCGAAACGCCCAGACTGCTTTCGTCTGCAAGTCCCGCCAGCACGGCGGCGCTGTTCTGAATGGCGGAAAACTCCACCGCATAGGGCGAGGCGGTCTCGGCATGGAAAATGCGCCGGAACGCAAATACAAAATCCTCGGCGGTAATGTCGTACTCTGTGGCGGCACCCTTGGCGGCAGCGTAGGTCAGGCCGTCCTTCAGGGTAAAGGTGTAGGTCAGCCCGTCTGAGGAGACCGTCCACTTCTCACAGAGCCCCGGCACAAGTTCGCCGTCCGGGTCCTTGCGCACCAGCGTGCCGTACAGATTCTCGCAGGCGATGACATCCGATGCACCGGAGGCTACCTGCGGGTCCAGATTTGCGGGGATGCTGTCCACAAACCAAGTAAAGCTGGCAGAGTTTGTGGAGCTGCCACAGCCGGTCAGAGCAAAAAGAAACGCAGCAGCCAGCACCGCTGCGGTAAAACGCAACCATCGTTTCAAAAAGAATAACCTCATTCCGTTTATCTTCGCGCAGAAACGGCAAAAAACGCTCTGCAACGACAAGTGTAGCAGAAAGCAGCAGAAAAAACAATTGCCTTTTTGTGAATTTATCGGGCTTTTTGAAGCAGACTGTGCGGTTTTCCGTTGCCAATTGCGCGCAAATGGACTATAATGGTACAGCGAAGTGATCCCCGCGCTGCCCGTGCGGCGCGGTGTTATACCATGATCCTATTAGAGGAGGAACTGTTTTTATGCAGAAAGATCAGCAGAAGCTTGCCCAGCTTATTCAGGGCAAAAAGGTCGCCTTTATCGGCGCAGGCGTCAGCCACAAGACCCTCATCAAGGAGTTTGTGGAGCTGGGCGCTCATGTGACCCTGTGCGACCAGAAAAAGAGCGTGGAGGACTTTGGCGATTATGCCGCCACCATCCGGGAGCTGGGCATCGACCTGAGCCTTGGCGAAAACTATCTGGACGGCTTCAAGGGACAGGACATCATCATGCGCACCCCGGGCTTTGTGGGTTATTTTGAAAAGCCCCTGCAGGATGCCATGGCTGCCGGTACCATGGTCACCAGCGAGGTGGAACTGTTCTTCGATTTCTGCCCCTGCGAGATCGTGGCCGTGACTGGCTCGGACGGCAAGACCACCACCACAACCCTTATCTCCAAATTCTACGAGGCCGCAGGCCGCAAGGTGCATTTGGGCGGCAATATCGGCGCAGCACTGCTGCCCATGCTGCCGGAGGTGTCCCCGGAGGATGTGGCTGTGGTGGAGCTTTCCAGCTTCCAGCTGATCAGCATGCACGCAAGCCCCAACATTGCCGTGGTCACCAACGTGACCCCGAACCATCTGGATCACCACAAGGATATGCAGGAATACATCAATGCCAAGCGCAATATCCTGCTGTACCAGAAGCAGCCCTGCCGCGCCGTGTTGGGCTATGAGAACGAGATCAGCCGCTCCATGCAGGCAGACTGCAAGGGCAAGCAGGTGTGGTTCACCCGCCTGCACGATACCGACAACGGTGCCTTCCTGCGCAAGGAGGACAACATGCTCTGCATGGCCGAGGATGGCGTTGTGACCCCCTTCCTGGCCCAGAAGGACGTGAAGCTGCGCGGCCTGCACAACATTGAAAACCTGCTGGCTGCTGCCGCTGCCGTGTGGGGCGAGGTGCCCGTAGAGGCTATCCGTCAGGTGGGCAGCACCTTTACCGGCGTGGAGCACCGCATTGAGCCGGTGCGTACTCTGGACGGCGTGCTGTACTATAACGATTCCATCGGCACCAGCCCCACCCGTACCATTGCCGGTCTGCGCAGCTTTGACCGGAAGGTCATCCTCATCGCGGGCGGCTACGATAAGCACATCCCCTACGAGCCGCTGGCACCGGAGATCATCGCCCACGTCAAAAATCTGGTGCTGATGGGCGCGACTGGCCCCCGCATCGAGCAGGCTGTACGGGAGTGCTCCGGCTTTGACGAGGCCGCTCTGCCCATTCAGCACGCAGACAATATGCAGCACGCCGTAGAGCTGGCACGTGCCGCCGCAAAGCCGGGCGACATCATCATCCTGTCTCCGGCAAGTGCTTCTTTTGACCTGTACCCCAACTTTGAGGTGCGCGGCCGCGAGTTCAAAAAGATCGTCAACGCGCTCAAGTGATTGCACAGGTAAAGGATGCAAAGCGCCGTACCCGGTTCGCGAATGCCTGCCGGGGTCTGCCGGTGCTGGACGCTCTGCTGCCGCTGGATTGTACGCTCTTTCGCAAAAGTCAGCCGTGGCGGTTCTACGCGGGCCCTACGCTGGCGCTGGAACTTTCCGGCAACACGGCATGGCTGGCCGGGCACGCAAACCCCGCAGAACTGGCAGGCTTTTTGTCCTTCTGCGGGTGCGAGAGCGCCATTCTGGACGGGACTGTCTGCCCGCCGCCGGACGGCTGGCACAAGGCGGAAGCACTGACCGTGTTCGGTCTGCCGCAGGCTGGGCCGCTGCCCCTGCCTGCCGTGGACGAAGCTTTGTGGACGCAGCTGTCCCTCTGCCGGGAAGCACCCGCCGCCCGGGTGGCAGCAGCGCTTTACCCAGCAGACCCCGCCCGGCAGGCAGATTTTTACTCAGAACTGTGCACAAAGCGCAGCCGGGGCAGGGCAGTGGCGTGGACATTGGAGCAGGGGAGTACAGTCGTCTGCACCGTGGGCGCTTATGCCCTGTGCAATGGGCAGGCATATATGGCCTGTGGGCAGACCGCAGAGCCGCTGCGGGGCAAAGGCATCGGCGGGCGGCTCATTGTGGAAATGGCAAACAGCCTTGCCGCCGAAGGGCTGCGCCCGGTGTTCCTCTGTGCACCGGAGCGGGTGCGGTTTTATACCCGCCTTGGCTTTGCAAAACAGGCAGAGTACGCCCGCTATGTGCCCGAGAAATGCTAAAGCTTCTTGCACAAAGAACCCAATAATAACAGGAAGGAACTATCACGTTATAATGTCGATTCTGAACCACTTTTTTGATTATAAGCCCGAGGTGCTGGCGCTGGACGAAAAGGCCATGGAGCTGTGCCAACCCTACTTCCGCCAGATGGAGGAGATCCGGGATTTCAACCAGCTGAAAATGCTCAAGGCCTTTGCCGATACCCAGATGTCCTCCACCGATATGCTGGGCACCACCGGCTATGGCCTGTGGGATACCGGCCGCGCCAAGCTCGAGCAGATCTTTGCCGAGGTGATGGGCGCGGAGGATGCCCTTGTGCGCAGCCAGTTCCAGAGCGGCACCCATACGCTGGCGGTGGCCCTGTTCGGCCTGCTGCGGGCAGGGGATACCCTGCTGGCCGCTACCGGCCGCCCCTACGATACGCTGGAGGGCGTGATCGGTCTGGACGGCAAGGGCAAGGGCACCGGCACCCTGATGGACTACGGCATCCGGTACGACGAAGCCCCCCTCAAGGCCGACTTCACCCCGGATTACGCGCTGATCGCTCAAAAGGCCCCGGGGGCAAAGGTCTGCCATATCCAGCGCAGCCGCGGCTACCTGCAGCGCAATGCCTTTGATCTGGATACCATTCAGAAGATCGCCGACACGGCCCGTGCCGCCAACCCTGAGATCATCATCTTTGTGGACAACTGCTATGGTGAGTTCACCCAGATGAAGGAGCCCTGCCAGGCAGGTGCGGACCTTGTGGTGGGCAGTCTCATCAAGAACCCGGGCGGCGGCATTGCCCCCACCGGCGGCTATATCGCGGGCCGGAAGGATCTGGTGGAGCTGTGTGCCTACCGCCTGAACGCCCCCGGACTGGGCAAGGAGCTGGGCTGTACGCTGGAAACGCCCCGTGATATGTATCTTGGCTTCTACTATGCCCCCGGCGTGGTGTGTGAGGCCATCAAGACCGCCATCTATGCCCAGTGCCTGCTGGAGCTGGTGGGCAAAAAGCCCATCCCGCGCTACTGCGAGGACCACAACGATATCGTGACCTGCTTCGATGCCGATACCGCCGATGCCCTCATCGGCTTCTGCCGCGGCATTCAGGCCGCCAGCCCCGTGGACAGCTATGCCGCACCGGAACCCTCTCCGGAGCCGGGCTATACCGATGAGGTCATCATGGCAAGCGGCAGCTTTACTCAGGGCAGCACCATCGAGCTCTCCTGCGACGGCCCCCTGCGTGAGCCTTACACCTGCTACCTGCAGGGCGGCCTGAACTTTGCCGCAAGCCGTGCCGGTGTCCTGCTGGCCGTGCAGAATGCTTATTTCAAGGATTGATCTTTTCAGAAAGAAAGCGTGAATCAAATGAATCGTGTTACTCCCATTGATGCCCGGATGCTGGAACGCTTTGAGCAGGGCTATGCTGCCCGCCCGGAGCTGAATGTGATGTCCAATGCGGTTTCCCGCACGGCTCTGCCGGACGCGGCCTTTGTGCCCGCCGCCGCTGCCAAACTGCGGATGGACTTCTCTGTGCTGGTCAAGACCAATAACATCACCAACCAGAAGCAGAGCGGCCGCTGCTGGATGTTCTCTACCCTGAACGTCCTGCGCCAGCGGGTGATCGCCAAGTGCGATCTGGAGGATTTCTCCTTCTCTCCCACCTATCTGGCGTTCTACGATAAGCTGGAAAAGGCAAATCTCTTCCTTGAGAACATCCTCCACTTTGCGGATCAGGACCTGACCGACCGCGAGACCTACACCCTGCTGGGCAACCCGCTGCCCGACGGCGGCCAGTGGGATATGGCCATCAGCCTGATCAAAAAGTACGGCGTGGTGCCCTCCTGGGTCATGCCGGAAACAGTCCACTCCACCGGCACGGCCAAGTATCTGCCCATCCTGAACCGCAAGCTGCGGGAGGATGCGCTGGAGCTGCGGGCTCTGGCAAAAGAGGGAAAGGACACGGCCGCCCGCCGCGAGGAGATGCTGGCGGAGATCTACAACGCCCTGTGCATCCTCTACGGCCAGCCCCCCAGGAGCTTTGACTTTGAGTATACCGACAAGGATGAGCACTACCACTGCGACCGGAACCTGACCCCGCACACCTTCCTGGAAAAATATGTGGGCAATGATCTGGATGATTACGTCGTCATCATCTCCTCGCCCATCCATGCGCTGAACCGCACCTACTGCCAGCCCTTTATGGGTGACGTGGTGGAGGAGAATATGTTCTGGCTGAACCTCTCGCAGGAGGAGCTGGAGGATCTGACCATCCGTCAGCTGCAGGCAGGGGAGGGGGTCATGTTCAGCTGCGACTGCCACCCCGACGGCGACCGCGCCAACGGCTATTGGGACCCCGACTGCTTCCAGTACGGCGAGGTGCTGGGCGGCCTGACCTTTGGCATGACCAAGGCCGAGCGGCTGCTCACCCGTGAAAGCACCATGAACCATTGCATGATGTTCTGCGGTGTCAATCTGGACGAGAACGGCAAGGCTGACCGCTGGAAGATCGAGAACAGCTGGGGTGAGGAGTCCGGCCAGAAGGGCTACTACATCGGAAGCGAAAAATGGTTCAAGACCAATGTCTACCAGATCACCGTTCGCAAGAGCCTGCTGAGCGATGCCCAGCGCGCCCTGCTGGATCAGGAGCCCCTGCCCATGAAGCTGTGGGATCCGCTGGCTTAAATTCAATAAGATGCTATAAAGAAATCCCCCGCCATAGGCGGGGGATTTCTCTGTTAAGCGGATAATAGGGGAAGCTTCAACGTGAAGCAGCTGCCTTTGCCCACTTCACTTTCCAATAGAATTTCTCCGTGGTGCAGGTGGGCAAGCTCCTGCGCAATGGTCAGTCCCAGACCTGTGGAGTCGTGCTTGGAAGAGGTGGTGGTGTGGAAATACCGGTCAAATACGGCGGCCTGATCCTCCGGCGCAATGCCGCAGCCGGTGTCCCGGACGCTCACCAGAGCAGCGCCGGCCTCCACCCGGCTGCTGACGGTGATGCTCCCTCCTGCAGGGGTGTAGTGAATGGCATTTGTCAACAGGTTCTGCAGGATCTGCTGCAGCCGGATCTGGTCGCCCCACACCGGCAGCTCCGGAGCCGGGGGAGCCTGAAGCACCACGCCCTTCTTCTCAGCCTCCTCCCGGCAGCTGTCACAGACCGCAGCGATGACCTCCCCCAGAGATACCCGGTCCTCGTTGAGCATCACCTGTTTCTGCTCCAGCTTTGCAGCCAGAAACAGATCCTCCGTCAGGCGGCGGAGAAAGGCCGTCCGCTGCTGTAAGGCGGGCAGCAGGGCCGGCAGGGCCTCCGGAGCAGCCTCCAGCGTATCCAGGCCACTGCTGACCGCAAACAGGGGACTGCGCAGGTCGTGGAAAATGTTCAGCATCATGCTTTTCCGGGCCTCAGTCTCCTCCGTCAGGGCCTTTGTCCGCTGAATAACCCGGGCATCCAGCTCCCGGGCCAGCTGCTCCGCCCGATCAAATTGCAGGGCATACCGGCGGCAGACGTAGGCCATGCAGCCCAGAGTAAAAGGCGCATCGTAGATCCGGGCACACCGGAACAGGTAGAAAAACACGCTCTCCTGAAAAAACGGCACGTGCATGCCCGGCAGGACCACCCATACCCGGAAGCCAATGGTGATGGCACAGGGAAACAGCATCAGCAGGGCAGCGTCGGAGCCCCGGGCATACATTGCCATCAGTATGCCCAGACAGTAGCCCATGCCCAAAAGCAGCCCCACCGCCCGTACACGGCTGAGGGGAACCAGCGTCAGAACAAGATAACCCAGCGTCAGAAGCAGGGAATGGAGCCGCTGCCCGTGGGACACCGGCACAGCCCCTGTCAGGGCGGCGCACAGCAGAATACCTGCCAGAACCGTGACGGTAAAGAATCCCCGGCGGAAAAAGACGCTCCAGCCGGAACTACCCACCGGAGCCAGAATGATCACCAGAGCCCAGAGGGTCAGCACCGTCAGATACAGCAGAAAATACCCCAGTTCCTTCTGAGGCTTGTATCGGTACAGGGCCAGCACCACCGCCCCCAGAGTGCAGAACACCGCAATGGCCATCCACTGCAGCACCGTGCGGAAGGTCAGGGCAGCCACTCCTTTTTCCGGAAACAGGGCAGCCCATGCCATCAATTGGGCTTCGGGGTCCATGCCGGGGACCCCAAAATCCGCCAGCGTCGGCAGCCGCTGGTTGAACCAGATCCCTGCCAACCCAATGGCCAGTGCCAGTGCCCCGGCAGCAGCCGGAAGCAGAAATCGCTTTTTTATCATAAAAAGACCCCCTGCAAAAACTTTGGAGAACCGGTTGAGAACAGCCCGGAAATACGGTATACTAGATAAGGATATTATAGCAAATTCACGCCGAAAAGGGGAGAGCAAACAGGATGATCCGCATTCTTCTGGTGGAAGATGATCCGGTGATCCGGGACACTACCAGCTATTTTTTGAACTGTCAGCAGAATTTTGAGGTGGTCTGCGCTGACACCGGCGGCGAAGCGCTGAGCCACGCCCGGGAAAAGTTCGATGTGATCCTGATGGATATCCTTCTGCCGGATACCAACGGCATGGAACTGTGCCAGCGCCTGCGCAGCTGGTACCACTGCCCCATCATTTTTACTTCCTGTCTGGACGATACAGACACAGTGGTACGGGCGCTGGAATTGGGCGGCGATGATTTCCTGACCAAGCCCTACAACCACAAAGTTCTGCTGGCCCGCATCATGGCAAACATCCGCCGTGTCCAGATGGATGCCGCAGAGCCCAGCGTCAGCGGCTACCACTGTGCGGCCTTTACGCTGGATCCCAACAGCCACTGTGTGGAAAAGGACGGCCGGAGCATCCATCTGGCCGACATGGAGTACCGCATCCTGACCCTCTTCATCCGGCATCCCAACACTTTCTTTACCGCAAACGAGCTTTACCGGAAGATCTGGGGGAAGGAGAGCCTGGGGGATGTCCGCACTGTGCAGGTGCATATCCATAACCTCCGCAGTAAGATCGAGCCCGACCCTGCAAAGCCCATCTACCTCAAAAATGTCTGGGGCAAAGGCTATATTTTCCGCCCGGAAGGGGAGACGGAAGCCTGAAATGGTTTTGTTGTCTTAAATATCGTTAACCCTCAAAGCACCCGCTTCTTAAGGAAACTTAAGCCGTGGGTGCTTTTTTCTGCTCTGATTTGACCGTTATTTATCAAACAAAGTGGGATACGGGAATTTCCCAGCGAAGAAACGGAAAAGATGCTTAAGAATTCTTAAAAGACAACAGGCGGACTTTGTGTTAATTTATTATCGAACGAAGTCTGCGCCGTATTGTGGCGGTGCGTTTCGGATAAGAGGAAAATCGAAGAATAAGAACAGAAAAAGAGAAGAAAGGATCATCCAAGCATGAACAAGATCTCGCGTAAAGGCTTTCTGAAGATCGCCGCTGCCGCTGCCATGTCCGGTGTCACCGCCGGTGCACTGGCTGCCTGCAACGCTGCAAGCTCCTCCACTGCCGCTTCCTCCGGTGCAGCGGGCAGCTACACCCCCGGTACCTACACCGGCACTGCCGAGGGCATTTCCTCTACCGTCAAAGTCACCATGACCTTCTCTGACAGTGCTGTGACCGACGTTGTGGTCGATACCTCCGGCGAGACCGCTTCCTACGGCGCTGCTGCTGCCGAGGAGCTGAAGAACCAGCTGCTGAACGCCGGCTCTGACGAGATCGACGGCGTGTCCGGCTCCACCATCACCTCCGATGCCGTGAAGAAGGCCGCCAAGAGCTGCTTTGCACAGGCAAAGGGAGAGGCAACTGTAACTTCCGTTCAGCTGCCCACCGGTGACGAGACCGATTGGCTGGGCAAGGAGCCTGACATCGACGAGGCTGCCATCACCGAGACCGTG
>ENA-OVFY01001917-OVFY01001917.1-human-gut-metagenome-genome-assembly--contig:-NODE-1917-length-9989-cov-3.903866_pt1 | contig 9989 bp, 10 predicted proteins | sample MGYA00237766_ERZ505411 | MGnify/ENA primary metagenome ERZ505411 (study PRJEB26158, sample SAMN06016375) | human gut metagenome | biome: human gut; feature: ankylosing spondylitis patient; material... | reverse complement strand
TTATGTAATTTTATTACAAAAATAGTGGTTTCATTGTGCAGTATCTGTGGACTGATTGTGAAATTTGCACAAGCAAAATATGTTATTATTGTAAATATCGGTGAAATTACATAAAACATCTTGAAAAATCAAATACAATATGCTATTTTAAATACACCATTACAAATACTTTTTACAAGATTATTTTTTTTCATATTGAATTCATCAATTATTTTAATTATAGGTGAATTCTCCCTCCTTTCATCATAGCATAAGCAGCTATGAATTTTGCCCCTTATGAGAGAACGGCTCATAAGGGGATTTTTTTATGTAATAGGAAATTATATTAGAATTTCCTATTACATAAAAGGCACTATGTGCCGATGATGCGCACTCGCACGAAGAAGTAGTTTGCCGCAAGCGACCGTGCTCGGCGCAGGAATGTGCTTTGCACATTCTTTTTATTTATAAAATGGTAATACTTTGCATCTTGACATAATGCGTGTTATTAAGATAAATTATAATTAAGTTTAACGACACTAACTATAATTAGAGAGGACATATCGATGATAAAGAAACAATTAATTCAGGCAATGCCTGAGAGTAAAAAATATATAGCAGGAAATGTCATATTCCAATGGCTGGCTCTGGTTTCTAATATTGTGCTTATGACGATAATAACAACATTTATTGCGGGCCTTATAGACGGTGGCAGTGGAATAGGAAAATATAATTTTTCTAGTATGGCAGCTATGGTGATAAGTCTTATAGTATGCGTTATTGTAAGGGCAGTTTGTAATATTGGTTCATCAAAAATGAGCTATCTGTCATCTAAGACAGTAAAGAGAAATTTAAGACAGATGATATATGAAAAGCTTCTTCGTATGGGAGCATCATATAATGAGAAGGTTAAGACATCAGAACTTGTACAGGTTACAGTTGAAGGTGTAGACCAGCTTGAAACATATTTTGGAGCATATATGCCCCAGTTTTTTTATGCTATGCTTGCACCGCTTACATTATTTGTTTACATATGCACTATAAATGTGGTTTCGGCAGTAGTTCTGCTTATATGCGTACCGCTTATACCAATATCAATTGCATTTGTGCAGACCTGGGCCAAGAAGCTTTTATCTAAATACTGGTCACAATATACAGCTCTTGGCGACACATTTTTGGAAAATCTTGAAGGGCTTACAACTTTAAAGATATATCAGGCAGATGATTATAAGAACATACAGATGAACGAGGAGTCAGAAAAGTTCAGAAAGATAACAATGAAAGTGCTTACAATGCAGCTTAATTCTATTACAATAATGGATTTTGTTGCATATGGAGGAGCAGCTCTTGGAATTATTCTTTCTGTGACGCAGTTCAGGGCTGGTAATATTAATCTGGCAGGCTGTCTTCTGATTATACTTTTATCAGCGGATTTTTTTATTCCAATGCGACAGCTTGGCTCATTCTTTCATATAGCTATGAATGGAATGGCGGCAAGTGATAAGATATTTAATTTTCTTGCACTTGAGGAAGAGGATAAAGGAAGCAATGAGTTTCCGGCCAATGAAAATATAGAATTAAAAAATGTACATTTTTCGTATGAGAAAGACAGGGAAATTCTTAAAGGTGTTGATATGACATTTTCTGATAAGAGCTTTACAGCGATTGTCGGTGAGAGCGGCTGTGGTAAATCAACGCTTGCAGGAATACTTATGCACCGCAATAAGGGTTATACAGGAGATATCAGGATTGGAAGTGAGAAGCTTTCTGATATAAGCGAGGCTTCACTAATGCAAAATGTTACATATATAAGTCATCAGAGCTATCTGTTTAAAGGTACGATAAGGGATAACCTTATTGTTGCTTATCCGGAAGCGACAGATGAGCATATGTTAGATGTTCTTAAAAGAGTTAATCTATATGACTTTGTTATGTCTGAGGGCGGACTTGATATGAAGCTTAATGAACAGGCTTCTAATCTTTCGGGTGGACAAAGGCAAAGACTTGCACTTGCAAGGGCACTTATGTATGACAGAAATATATATATATTTGATGAGGCAACTTCTAACATTGATATGGAGAGCGAAGACGATATTATGAGAGAGGTGCTTAATCTTGCAAAGACTAAAACAGTGATTCTTATATCTCACAGACTTGCTAATGTAGTTAATGCAGACAATATATATGTGCTTGAAGCTGGCAGAGTTGCAGAGGCTGGAAAGCATAATGAGCTTTTAGCAAAAAATGGAGTATATTCAAGATTATGGAATGTACAGTATGAGCTTGAGAATTACGGTTTTAAAGATAATGTTGAAAAAAGAACATCAGGAAATGAGGCATAAATATGGGCAAGGTGGATAATAATAAGCATATTGTTAATAGTTCAGACGGAAAATCCGGACGTAGTGGATTAAATGTAATGTTAAGGCTTATAGGTCTTGTAAAACCGCTTGCTGGTTATATGGCGGTGGCAATTCTTATGGGACTTGCAGGACATTTATGTGCTTCTTTTATAACAATATTCGGTGGTTATGCAATACTCGATGTATCAGGGTATGATACAGGACTCACACTTGGTGTGATATTCGTGTGCGTAATTGTGTTCGCACTTGTAAGGGCAGGTTTCAGATATGCAGAACAGTCGTGTAATCATTTTATAGCATTTAAGTTACTTGCAATAATAAGAGATAAAGTATTCAGGGCATTAAGAAAGCTTTGTCCAGCCAGGCTTGAGGGCAGGGACAGAGGCAACCTTATATCTATAATAACTTCGGATATAGAGCTTCTTGAGGTGTTCTACGCACATACAATATCACCTATTGCGATAGCGGTATTGTATACAATAATTATGTGCTGTTATATAGGCTCATTTCACTGGTCGCTGGCACTTATTGCACTTATAGCATATATATGTGTAGGTGTTGCGATACCGCTTATTGTATCTAAGGCAAGCGGAGGTGATGGTTTAAGATACAGAACTAAGTCGGGAGAACTCAGCAGCTTCGTACTTGAAAGCCTAAGAGGTGCTTCTGAGACAATACAGTACAGTAATGGTGCTAAACGACTTGAACTTATGAATAGCATGACGGATGATTTATCAGAAGATGCAAGAAGAATGAAGAATGTGTCTGGTGTTAATACAGCGGTTACTAATGTGTGTATACTGGTATTTGACATAATTATGCTTCTTGTAGGTGCTAAGCTTTATTATGCCGGAGTTATAGGCTTTGACGGAGTGCTTATTACTACTATTGCATTATTCTCATCATTTGGACCGACAGTTGCTCTGGCGGCGTTAGGAAGTACATTACAGAGTACATTTGCAGCGGGTAACAGAGTTCTTGATATATTAGATGAAGAACCGGTTATAGAGGAACTTACGGGTAATAAAGAAATTGAATTTGAAGGTATTAATGCGGAAGATGTTACATTTGCCTATGGACAAGAAACTATACTTGATAATTTCAGTATTGATATTAAGAAGGGTGAAATAACTGGAATAATAGGAAAGAGCGGAAGTGGAAAGTCAACGCTCCTTAAGCTGTTTATGCGTTTCTGGGATACAGATAAAGGAAGAATAAGTATTTCAGGCAGTGATATTAAGAATATTAACACTTCTAACTTAAGGGATATGGAAGGTTTTATGACACAGGATACACATCTGTTTCACGACAGCATAAAGAACAATATAAGAATTGCAAAGCTTGATGCGGCAGATGAAGAAATTGTGAATGCCTGCAAGAAAGCTTCCATACACGATTTTATACAGTCGCTTCCACAGGGCTATGATACACCTGTAGGAGAATTGGGAGATACACTTTCGGGAGGAGAGAAACAGCGTATAGGACTTGCGAGGGTATTTCTTCATAATGCACCTTTAATACTATTAGATGAGCCTACAAGCAATCTTGACAGTCTTAACGAGGCGGTTATCCTTAAATCGCTTAATGAGGAAAGACAGAATAAGACGGTTGTGCTGGTGTCACACAGACAGTCAACTATGAGAATTACGGATAAGATATATTCCGTAGAGAATGGGCGAATGAGTTAATAATTATGAAAAAGACAGATATTAATAAAAAGAGAGAAAAAGAGAAGCAGATGGTTTCTTATATGATAGCGTTATATTGTAAGAAAAATCATCATAATAAATATAATAAGGGCAGTATCAATAAAAATGGCTTGTGTGCTGAGTGTCAGGAGCTTGCTGAGTATGCAGGATTAAGAAGTGATAAATGCCCATTTATGGAAACTAAGACATTCTGTGCTAACTGCAAGGTACATTGCTATAATCAGGAGATGAGGGGAAAGATAAAAGCAGTAATGAGATTTTCAGGACCGAGAATGATGTTTCATCATCCGGTTGCGGCTATTCATCACATTGTTTCAACAATGCGTGAGAAGAGAAGGCTAAGAAAGGAAAGTGAATATTAAATATGAGAATTGAGGCGGTATATGGAGTGTTAATTCCTTTATTGGGAACAACACTAGGAGCAGCTTGTGTATTTTTTATGAGGAAGAATATGAAAGATGGGATACAAAGAAGCCTTACAGGCTTTGCATCCGGAGTTATGGTTGCGGCTTCAGTATGGAGTCTGCTTATTCCGTCAATTGAACAGTCGGAAAGTATGGGAAGGTTTGCGTTCGTGCCGGCACTTGTCGGTTTATGGGCTGGTATGCTGTTCTTGCTGCTGCTTGATAATATAACGCCTCATCTGCATATTAATAGTGAGGTTTCGGAAGGACCAAGAACTAATCTAAAAAAAACGACTATGCTTGTCCTTGCAGTGACAATTCATAATATACCTGAGGGAATGGCAGTTGGTGTTGTGTATGCGGGCTTTCTGCTTGGTAATTCAGGAATTACAGCAATGGCGGCACTTGTGCTGTCGATTGGAATAGCAATTCAGAATTTTCCAGAGGGAGCTATTATATCAATGCCGCTAAGAGCTAACGGGCTTGGCAGGGGGAAGTCATTTCTGTATGGATTTCTGTCAGGCGTGGTTGAACCTGTAGCTGCATTCGTAACGATACTGGCAGCAGGAATAATTACACCTGCAATGCCATATTTTTTAAGCTTTGCGGCTGGAGCTATGATATATGTTGTAGTAGAAGAGCTTATTCCGGAGATGTCACAGGGGAGACATTCTAATATCGGGGTAATTGCATTTGCGATAGGTTTTGGAATAATGATGATGTTAGATGTGGCATTAGGATAAATGTGTATTAGGAACTTGTAAATGTTACTAAAATGTGGTTTACTTATAAGGATATGATATTGATAGGCTTATGCGTACTGAGAAAGGTATGGTTATTAGATGAGAGTTGGATTGGGTTATGATGTTCATAAGTTAGTTGAAGATAGAAAGCTTATAATCGGTGGAGTAGAGATTCCTTATGAGAAAGGATTGTTAGGTCATTCAGATGCGGATGTATTATTACACGCAATTATGGATGCACTTTTAGGTGCTGCGGCACTTGGAGATATAGGAAAGCATTTTCCAGATACAGATGATGCTTACAAGGGCATATCAAGCATTAAGCTTTTAGAGAAAGTCGGTGAGCTTCTTGATAAGAATAATTATATAATCGAGAATATAGATGCTACAATTATTGCACAGAAGCCTAAAATGCGTCCTTATATAGATACCATGAGAGAGAATATTGCAAAGGCATTAAAGATTGATGTTAACTGTGTTAATGTAAAGGCAACAACAGAAGAAGGTCTTGGCTTTACAGGAACAGGTGAGGGGATATCCTCACAGGCTATATGCAGTCTTATGTCAGTGTCTAATTATATATATGGTGATTCGGATATGACTAACTGTTGCAGCGGATGTGATGGATGTGCTGCAAGAAGAACACAGGAGTAAGTCTGGTCAAAGGATTACAATTGAGTAATTATTAGGAATTCAGCATATCTGATTGTGATTAAATATCATATAATAGATTAAGATTAATTAGTTAGGAAGTTATCAGATATGAAATATTTAGATTTTATAAAGCAGGAAATGGCTGTCATTATGGATAGGGATCCTGCGATTAAAAGTAAAATGGAAGTGTTCCTGTATCCAAGCTTCTGGGCATTATTAAAGTACAGAAAAGCCCATAAGCTTTATGAGAAAGGGCATTTCTACAGAGCAAGAAAGCTGTCACAAAGAACAGCAAGAAAGACAGGAATAGAAATCCACCCAGGTGCAACTATTGGCGAAGGGTTATTTATTGACCACGGACATGGTGTTGTCATCGGTGAAACTGCTATTATAGGAGATAATGTAACACTCTATCAGGGAGTTACGCTTGGTGGAACAGGTAAAGAGCAGGGCAAACGTCATCCGACACTTGGAAGCAACATAATGGTTGGTGCAGGTGCTAAGGTATTAGGTTCTGTGACTATAGGTGATAATTGTAAGATAGGTGCAGGTTCAGTAGTGCTAAAAAATGTGCCACCTAACTCAACAGTTGTAGGCGTCCCTGGCAGAGTTGTTATGAGAGGTGATGTAAGAGTGCTTGAAGATCTTGACCAGATACATCTTCCAGACCCGGTTATGAGCGATATAGAATATCTTAAGGAGCAGAATAAGAAGCTTAAGAAACGTATCGCACATCTTGAAAATCTTGTTAATGAGCCAAGAAATATAGAAGAATAGAAGATTAATTTTACCGACATAAAGAAAGGACTAAAGTTATTATGAAGATTTATAATACACTTTCAAGAAGTAAAGAAGAATTCGTGCCATTAGAAGAAGGCAAAGTTAAAATGTATGTATGTGGACCAACAGTGTATAACCTTATACATATTGGTAATGCAAGACCTATGATAGTGTTTGATACAGTAAGAAGATATCTTGAGTATAAGGGATATGATGTTAATTATGTATCTAACTTTACAGATGTGGATGATAAGATTATTAAGAAGGCTATAGAAGAGGGGGTTACAGCAGAAGAAATCTCTAAGCGTTATATTAAGGAATGTAAAAAGGATATGGCTGGAATGAATATTAAGCCGGCAACAACACATCCTCTTGCTACACAGGAAATTGACGGTATGATTGATATGATAAAGACGCTTATCGATAAAGGTTATGCCTATGAGAAGAATGGTACTGTATATTACAGAACAAGACGTTTTGAGGGTTATGGAAAGCTTTCTAAGAAGAATATAGATGACTTAGAGGCTGGACATAGAGATGATGCACACAAGCTTAAGGTATCAGGTGAAGATGAAAAGGAAGATCCACTTGATTTCGTATTATGGAAGCCAAAGAAGGACGGAGAGCCTTATTGGGAGTCACCTTGGAGTGAAGGACGTCCTGGCTGGCATATAGAGTGTTCTGTAATGTCTAAGAAGTATCTTGCAGATGAGATAGATATTCACGCAGGTGGTGAAGATTTAATATTCCCGCATCACGAGAATGAAATTGCACAGTCAGAAGCCGCTAACGGAGTTCCATTTGCCAAGTACTGGATGCACAATGCATTCCTTAATATTGATAACAGGAAGATGAGTAAGTCGCTTGGCAATTTCCGTACGGTACGTGAGATCAGCGAACAGTATGATCTGCAGGTACTGCGTTTCTTCATGCTGAGTGCGCATTACAGAAGCCCGATCAACTTTAGCAGAGAAATCATGGAATCCTCCAAGAGCGCACTGGAACGTATCGTGACCGCAGTTTCCAACCTGACACATCTGGAACAGGAAGCAGCAGCCGATACCCTGACAGAAGCAGAAGAAAAACTGCTGGCTGAGATCCCGTCATACCGCAAAAAATTCGAGGATGCCATGGACGATGATCTGAATACCGCCGATGCCATTTCCGCGATCTTTGAACTGGTAAAATTCGCCAATACAAACGCAAACGATGCGTCTTCCAAAGCATTTGCCGCAGCACTGAAAAAAGAAATTGTTGCGTTAAGTGATGTACTGGGTCTGATTGTGGAAAGAAAGGAAGAAAACCTGGATGCTGAGATCGAAAAAATGATCGAGGAACGTCAGGCAGCAAGAAAAGCCAGAGACTTCAAACGCGCCGATGAGATCCGTGACGAACTGCTGGCACAGGGAATCATCCTGGAAGATACCAGAGAGGGTGTAAAATGGAAACGAGCATAACATATCTGAAAGAACAGTTTCAGTTAAACGATCCGGATATCCGATCTTACTCTCCGCTGACTCTTGCATATATCGGAGACGGAATCTATGAGTTATATATCCGCACCATCCTGATCAAACAGGGAAACTGCCAGGTGAACAAGCTGCACAAACAGGCAAGCCGTCTGGTAAAAGCCCAGGCACAGTCTGAAATGGTACAGGTACTGGAGCCGCATTTTACCGAGGAAGAGGAAGCGGTCTATAAGAGAGGTCGAAATGCAAAATCCTACACCACAGCGAAAAATGCCACAACAGGGGACTATCGCCGGGCGACGGGATTTGAGGCGGTTATGGGGTATCTGTATCTGACCGAACAGTACTGCAGAATGATCGATCTGATCAAAATGGGATTGGAGGCATTAGAAGATGGAAAATAAAATCGAAGGAAGAAACGCGGTCTTAGAGGCACTGCGCGCCGGAAAACCGATCGATAAATTATATGTTCTGGACGGCTGTCCGGACGGTCCGGTAAGAACTATTATCCGGGAAGCAAAAAAAGGTGATACGATCATCAATTATGTGAAAAAAGAACGACTGGATCAGTTGTCAGAGACCGGTCATCATCAGGGCGTCATCGCGATGGCAGCTTCTTATGAATATGCAACCGTGGAAGATATTCTGGAAAAGGCAAAGGAAAAAGGTGAGGCGCCGTTTATCTTTGTACTGGACAATATCGAAGATCCGCACAACCTAGGAGCCATGATCCGAACAGCAAACCTGGCGGGTGCACACGGCGTGATCATTCCGAAACGGAGAGCCGTGGGACTGACATCGACCGTAGCACGGACTTCCGCGGGTGCGATCAATTACACACCGGTTGCGAAAGTGACCAATTTAAAACAGACCATGGAACAGTTGAAGAAAGAAGGTATGTGGTTTGTATGTGCCGATATGGACGGCACACCGTACTACCAGATGGATCTGAAAGGACCGATGGGTCTGGTGATCGGAAACGAAGGAGAAGGAGTCAGCAGACTGATCAAAGAGACCTGTGATTTCGTGGCTTCGATTCCGATGAAAGGAGATATTGATTCCCTGAATGCTTCTGTGGCAGCAGGGGTTCTGGCTTTCGAGATCGCCCGTCAGCGGGGGTAACAGAGGGGAAAACAGGATGAAAGATTACACAGAGTATACAGATGAGGAACTGGTAGATCTGCTGCGGCAGGGAGAGACAGAGGTTATGGATTACCTTCTGGAAAAGTACAAGTTCATCGTGCGACAGAAAGCCCGCGTGCTGTATCTGGCAGGCGGGGAGGCTGACGATCTGATCCAGGAAGGCATGATCGGACTTTTTAAGGCTATCCGGGATTACCGCGGGGATAAAGAGGCTTCTTTTTATACGTTTGCTCAGTTATGTGTGGACAGACAGATGTATAATGCCATTCAGTCGTCGACAAGGCAGAAACATCAGCCATTGAACTCGTATGTGTCCATGAACGGGGAAGAGTGGGAGAGCCAGATGGGCAGTAAAACCCAGCAGAGCCCGGAGTCGATCATCATCGCACAGGAGAATGCGGTGATGATGGAAGAAAATATCCGCAAACAGCTCAGTAAGTTTGAAAATGAGGTGTTGACGCTGTATCTCGAAGGAAATAATTACCAGCAGATCGGGGAAGCGATGGGCAAGCCATCAAAGTCCATAGACAATGCTCTGCAACGGATCAAAACCAAGGTCCGGGAGTGCCTTGGAAGGGAAAAATAAAGAATTTTTTAAAAAAACTGAAAAAGATGAAAATTATGCTTGACTTTTCTCGAAGCTTTTGCTAAACTATCTAACTGTAGCGGACAGGTAATTAAAACCGTTACAGATGCTGATGTGGCTCAGAGGTAGAGCACTTCCTTGGTAAGGAAGGGGTCACGG
>ENA-OVFY01001912-OVFY01001912.1-human-gut-metagenome-genome-assembly--contig:-NODE-1912-length-10007-cov-5.753617_pt1 | contig 10007 bp, 10 predicted proteins | sample MGYA00237766_ERZ505411 | MGnify/ENA primary metagenome ERZ505411 (study PRJEB26158, sample SAMN06016375) | human gut metagenome | biome: human gut; feature: ankylosing spondylitis patient; material... | reverse complement strand
GACCCCCGGCTGCCCGCCGGGGGTCTTGTCATCTCGTTTATCTTTTACGACCCAACCCGTGAAAATGCAATACCGGAGCGTCCGCAGACGCTCCGGTATTGCTCTAATAAAAATAATTTTTCCTTGCATCATGCCCAAAGCGCAGGCGGCGGGCATTTCAAACCGTCTTACTCAGCGGCCGATCAGCAGGTCGCGGCGGCAGCGCAGACCCACAGAGAGGGTAGCATTGCTGCCCAGATGCCGCAGGGTGACGCGGGTGCCGGACTTCTGTCCCTCGCACAGCAGCGAGAGGTTCAGAGTGGTGGTGTTCTTCTCGGTCACCAGCACCAGCGTTTTCACGCCGTTGGCCTGCAAAGTCTGCATATCCTCGATGGTGGTGCGGAAAGTAGCCACCTCGGCGGGGACGTCCAGCGTCAGCACGCCGTCCTTCTGGCGGGCGGTGTACAGCAGCTGCTTGCCCAGCAGACCCTTGACGGTGTAGCGTGCCTCGGTCTTTGCGGTGTCGGCCAGCTCATCGCCGGAGATCAGCATGATATTGCCCTGAATGGGATTGCCCTCCGGGGCACCGTAGCCGCCGTAGCTGGGGTCTTTTTCGCCCACGGCAACGTCACCGCTGTGCAGTGCGATGTCACCCTGCACCATCTGCTCCTGCGGGGGCAGATAGCCCTCCACGCAGGTGGAATCCACCTCGGCGGCAAATGCACCCACGCTCAGCATGGCAGCGGCACACACCGCCACAGCGGCACAGCTCAGGGTACGGACAAACTTTTTGTTCAGCATCTTCATAGGAAATACCTCCTGAAAACGGCAGCCGCAGGGACTGCCTTGTTTTTTTGCATCATAATCTTTTTTGGAACCATGGTTCAGCTGCGGCGCATTCACAATGGAAAACCGCCGTATCTGCTTTGTAAACGGATACGGCGGCCGGATTATTGCAAAAGATTCAAAAATTTTTATTTTCAGGGATTTTCTGGTTTATTTTCGGTGTCGTCGCGGTTGAGGATATCCATGAACTCCTCGCCGGTGATGGTCTCTTTCTGGTACAGGTACTGGGCCAGTTCGTCCAGTTTGGCGCGGTTCTCGGTCAGGATGCGGATGGCCTTTTCGTGCTGGGTCTTGACCAGATCTACCACCTTCTGATCGATCTCGCGCTGGGTCTGGGCACTGCAGGCCAGCGAGGTATCGCCGCCCAGATACTGGTTGTTCACGGTCTCCAGCGCCACCATGTCAAAGTCCTTGCTCATGCCGTAGCGGGTAAGCATGGCGCGGGCAAGCTTGGTGGCCTGCTCGATATCGTTGGAGGCACCGGTGGTGATGGATCGGAACACCACTTCCTCGGCGGCGCGTCCGCCGGTAAGGGTGGCGATCTTGTTTTCCAGCTCTTCCTTGCTCATCAGGTAGTGGTTGCCCTCGTCCACCTGCATGGTGTAGCCCAGTGCGCCGGAGGTGCGGGGGATAATGGTGATCTTCTGCACAGGGGCAGAGTTGGATTGCTTGGCCGCCACCAGTGCATGGCCGATCTCGTGGTAGGCCACGATGCACTTTTCCTTGTCGGTGAGGATAGAATTCTTCTTCTGGTAGCCTGCAATGACCACCTCGATGCTCTCCTCCAGATCGGCCTGGGTCACGCTCTTACGGCCTGCACGCACAGCGCGCAGAGCTGCTTCGTTGACAATGTTGGCAAGTTCCGCACCGGATGCACCGGAAGCCATGCGGGCCACAGTGTTGAAGTCGATGCCCGGGGCCAGCGCCACCTTTTTGGCGTGCACTTTCAAAATCTCTTCGCGGCCCTTAAGGTCGGGCAGCTCCACCGGCACACGGCGGTCAAAACGTCCGGGACGGGTCAGCGCCGGGTCCAGCGAATCCGGGCGGTTGGTAGCCGCCAGAATGATGACGCCGGTGTTGCTCTCAAAGCCGTCCATCTCGGTGAGCAGCTGGTTCAAAGTCTGCTCACGCTCGTCGTTGCCACCGAGATTGCCGCTGTTGCGCTTCTGACCGATGGCATCGATCTCATCGATGAACACGATGCAGGGGGCCTTTTCCTTGGCCTGCCGGAACAGGTCGCGCACCTTGGATGCGCCCATGCCCACGAACATCTCCACGAATTCAGAACCGGAAATGGAGAAGAACGGCACGTTGGATTCGCCTGCCACGGCCTTAGCCAGCATGGTCTTGCCGGTGCCCGGAGGGCCCACCAGCAGGATGCCCTTGGGCATGGATGCGCCAATGCTCTCGTACTTGCCGGGGTCGTGCAGGTAATCCACGATCTCCTGCAGGTTTTCCTTAGCTTCATCCTCACCGGCAACATCCGCAAAGCGGATGCCGTGGGTGGACTGCACATAGACCTTGGCGTTGGACTTGCCCACGCCGCCGAACATCATGGACCCCGGGCCGCCGCCGGCCTTTTCCATCAGCTTTTTGTTCATCTGGTTGCCGATGAAGCTGAACAACAGGATGGGCAGCAGGAACCAGATCAGGAAATTGAGCATCGGCGACCCCTGCTCCACGATCTCGCTGGAAAACTGTGCTCCGGCATCATACAGGCGCTGGGTAAGCTCCGGGTCGTTCATCAGGCCGGTCTTGTAGACCTGCTTTTCCTCTTTATCGGTAAAAATGATCTGGTTGGATTCGATATCCACACGGCCGATGTTCTTTTCCTCGGTCATGGTCATAAAGGTACCGTAGTCCACTTCCTCCACCTGACGCTCGCTCATCCACGGCAGCAGCACAAGGTTGAGCAGCAGCAGGACCGCCAGCACAATGGCGTAGTAGATCGCCAGCGGCTTTTTGGAAGGTTTGACTTCTTTCATGTGGCAATTCCTCCTTTGGTTCCTGATGCAAGTAGTATAGCACAGTAAAACCGGGCGCAACAGCAATTCGAGCACAACTTTCCAAAAACTTAGCAGTTTGTTAACAAAGGTTCCCTCTGCATACAAAAAGAGAGCAGCCGAAGCCGCTCTCTTTGGTTTAGTATAGGTTTACTGTTTGGGGAACGCCTTGTTCCAGACCTCAATGACCTTGAGCTTGGGGGTCCAGCCTTCCGGCTTGAAGGTTTCTGCGGTCTTGGCTTCCATGATGCCCTGTTCCACGCACCACTGGGCTGCCTTGGCGGTGTCGGCATCTGCCACATCCGCAAAAGCCGGGGTGTTCACAGGTTCAGGTCTGCCTGCGGTGTTCCACACCAGCAGTGCCAGCTGGCCGCGGTTTGCGGGGATCTCTGCGCCCTCGGGCAGGATGTTGTGCAGGATCACCCGGGTAGCGATCTCGTAGCCGCCCCAGACTGCTGCGCCGCCAACAATAACAGCTGCAACTGCGCCGCCAATGCTCTGAGGGGGCTTGCCGCCTGCAGCAGCAGGCCAAGGCTCAGCAGCCCGGCAAGGAATTTACGGGTACGTAGTTTCATGTAGGGTGTACCTCCTCTGTTATATCTTTGAGCCTATCATACACCCGTACCCACCCCCGGGCATTCGTTTGACACGAATCGACCGAAAAATGCGTCGAATCGACCGGTGCACAATTTTGGAAAATTCTGCCCCTTATTTTGTGAAATTGTTTCATTTTGAGAATGAGTCAGATTGCTTGACACTGCCCGCGAATCATGCTAAACTTAGTCCACTTTGAAAAAAGCACAAATGCGTTGACGGGGAAAAAACGATTTTCTTCTGCGTACAGAGAGCCGCCGGGTGGTGCAAGGCGGGTGCAGAGGGTTTCGGTTACTGGCCCCTGAGCGGCAGGGCTGAACACACAAGTAGGCTCTGACGGATGTCCACCGTTACAAGGACAGCGATTCGCTGCAAAAAGCCGATCGTGCAAAGCGGCTGTGCCCAAAGGCGCAGCAAAGAGAGTGGTACCACGGGTGCCCTGTAGTTTGAACTTTACAGGCTCTCGTCTCTCAAGGTTTTCGCCTTGAAAGACGGGAGCCTTTTTGTATGCGGATACCCCTTCAGGCATCGCTACGCGATGCCAGCTCCCCCAAGGGGGCGCCTTTGGGCAATGCCGCAAACTTTACCGCATTCCGGAAAGCCGTCCCCTTGGGGAAGGTGGATGCGAGTGAAACGAGCAGACGGAAGGGGTGCATTTTTATGCACCACAACATCAGGAGGACAACAGGATGATGGACGCTACCAAGTACGCACCGGGGTACTATCCGGTACCCGCCGGTTATGACAGCTGGGTAAAAAAAGACCATATTGAAAAGGCTCCCGCATGGTGCAGCGTGGATCTGCGGGACGGCAATCAGGCGCTGATCGTGCCCATGAGCCTTGCAGAAAAGCTGGAGTTCTTCCAGATGCTGGTGAAGATCGGCTTCAAGGAGATCGAGGTGGGCTTCCCTGCCGCCAGCGACACCGAGTACGAGTTCCTGCGCACCCTGATCGAGAAGAACATGATCCCCGAGGATGTCACCGTGCAGGTGCTGACCCAGTGCCGCGACCACATCATCCGCAAGACCTTCGAGGCCGTCAAGGGCGCTCCCCGCGCGGTGATCCACTTCTATAATTCCACCTCTGTGGCCCAGCGCGAACAGGTGTTCCACAAGAGCAAGGAGGAGATCAAGCAGATTGCCACCGACGGCGCAAAGCTGGTCAAGCAGCTGAGCGAGGAGTATGATGGCAACTTCCTGTTCGAGTACAGCCCTGAGAGCTTTACCGGCACCGAGGTGGACTACGCCGTGGATGTGTGCAACGCCGTGTTGGACATCATGCAGCCCACCCCGGACCGTCCCATGATCATCAACCTGCCCGTTACCGTGGAAATGAGCATGCCGCACGTCTATGCCAACCAGATCGAGTACTGCGACAAGCACCTGAAATACCGCGACAGCGTGATCATCTCCACCCATCCCCACAACGACCGCGGCACCGGCGTGGCCTGCGCAGAGCTGGCCGTGCTGGCGGGTGCACAGCGGGTGGAGTGCTGCCTGTTCGGCAACGGCGAGCGCACCGGCAACGTGGACGCGGTGACGCTGGCCATGAACATGTACAGCCACGGCGTGGACCCCAAGCTGGACTTCTCCGATATGCCGGACATCTGCGCCACCTACGAGCGTGTGACCCGGATGCACATTTACGAGCGCACCCCCTACGCCGGTCAGCTGGTGTTTGCCGCCTTCTCCGGCAGCCATCAGGATGCCATTGCAAAGGGCATGGCCTACCGCAAGGAGCATGGCGAACACCGCTGGACCTGCCCCTACATCCCCGTTGACCCCCACGACATCGGCCGCACCTACGATGCCGATGTTATCCGCATCAACAGCCAGAGCGGCAAGGGCGGCATCGGCTTTGTGTTGGAACAGAACTTCGGCTACAACCTGCCGCCCAAGATGCGCGAGGCGCTGGGCTACAAGGTCAAGAGCGTTTCCGACCACAGCCACAAGGAGCTGAGCGCAAACGAGGTGCTGCACATCTTCGAGGATGCCTTCCTCAATCGCTGCAAGCCGCTCAACGTTCTGGAAGCCCACTTTGCACAGGTGGGCGGCATCACCGCCACCGTCACGCTGGAGCTGAACGGTCAGCGCAAGGTGGTCACCTCGGTGGGCAATGGCCGTCTGGACGCTGTGGCAAACGCCATCCAGAGCGCCACCGGCATGGAGTTCCACCTCGAGACCTACTCCGAGCACAGTCTGGACGAAGGCTCCACCTCCCGCGCTGCCTCCTACGTCGGCCTTGTCTGGGGCGATAACACCGTCACATGGGGTGCCGGTACGGATACCGATATCATCGTGGCCGGCATCAAGGCACTGGTGAGCGCCATCAATAATAAGTAAAGAAACTCCCCCAGTCTGCTTCGCAGACAGCCCCCTCGGAGATGGGGCCCCTGGCAGTGCGGAAAAGCTTCCCGTTTCGCCAGAGGCTCCCTCCTTGAGGGAGCTGGAACGGCGCAAGCCGTGCCTGAAGGAGTTCTACCAACAGATAAAAGGAGAGTACCATCATGGGAATGACCCTGACGCAGAAAATTCTTGCCGCACATGCCGGTCTTGCCGAGGTCAAGGCAGGCCAGCTCATCAATGCAAAGCTGGACATCGTGCTGGGCAACGATATCACTACCCCGGTTGCCATCAACGAGTTTGAAAAGGCCGGTTTTGACGGTGTGTTCGACAAAGAACACATTGCCATCGTGCTGGACCACTTTGTGCCCAACAAGGACATCAAGAGCGCCACCCAGTCCAAGCAGTGCCGCGAGTTCGCCAACAAATACGACATCCTCAACTTCTACGATGTGGGCCAGATGGGCATTGAGCACGCCCTGCTGCCGGAAAAAGGCATCGTGACCGCAGGCGACTGCGTGATCGGTGCGGACAGCCACACCTGCACCTATGGTGCACTGGGTGCCTTCTCCACCGGTGTCGGCTCCACCGATATGGCCGCCGGCATGGCCACCGGCATGGCATGGTTCAAGGTACCCTCTGCCATCAAGTTCGTGCTCAAGGGCAAGTTCGGCCCCCGCGTCTCCGGCAAGGACCTGATCCTGCACATCATCGGCATGATCGGTGTGGACGGTGCGCTGTACAAATCCATGGAGTTCACCGGCCCGGGCGTTGCCAGCCTGACGATGGACGACCGCCTGTGCATCTGCAACATGGCCATCGAAGCCGGTGCCAAGAACGGCATCTTCCCTGTGGACGATGTGACCCGCAGCTACCTCAAGGGCCGCAGCCAGCGTGAGCCGGTGTTCTTTGAGGCCGACCCGGATGCCGAGTACGAAAAGACCATTGAGATCGATCTGGACAAGCTGGAACCCACCGTCAGCTACCCCCACCTGCCCGAGAACACCCACCTTGCCAGCGAGGGCAAGGACATCAAGATCGATCAGGTTGTAATCGGCAGCTGCACCAACGGCCGTCTGGAGGACATGGAAGCCGCCTACAACGTGCTCAAGGGCAAGCACATTGCCAAGGGCGTGCGCGGCATCATCATCCCCGCCACCATGGCTGTTTATAAGGAGTGCATCCTGCGGGGCTGGACCACCGCCTTTATCGATGCGGGCTGCATCGTATCCACCCCCACCTGCGGCCCCTGTCTGGGTGGCTACATGGGCATTCTGGCAGCGGGCGAGCGCTGCGTTTCCACCACCAACCGCAACTTTGTAGGACGCATGGGTCATGTGGACAGTGAGGTCTATCTGGCCTCTCCCGCCACCGCCGCCGCCAGCGCCCTGACCGGCTACATCACCGACCCGCGCACGGTCTGACCCGAAAGGAGCATGAGCATGAACGCAAGAGGTTCTGTTTTCAAATACCCGGATAACGTGGATACTGACGTCATCATTCCGGCACGCCACCTGAACACGCAGGATGCCAAGGAACTTGCCAGCCACTGCATGGAGGATATCGACAAGGACTTTGTGAACCGGGTGCAGCCCGGTGATATCATGGTGGGCGGCTGGAACTTTGGCTGCGGCTCCTCCCGTGAGCACGCACCCCTGTGCATCAAGACCGCCGGCATCGCGGTGGTCATTGCCAAAAGCTTTGCCCGTATCTTCTACCGCAACAGCATCAACATCGGCCTGCCCATCATGGAGTGCCCGGAGGCTGTGGACGCCATCGAGGCAGGGGACACCGTTCAGGTAGACTTTGATACCGGCGTCATCACCGACGAGACCAACGGCAAGGTGTTCCACGCCGAGCCCTTCCCGCCCTTTATCCAGAACATCATCTCCGCCGGCGGCCTGATGAAGGCCATCCAGAAATAAGCCCCATCCCTATCCGTGAAAATGTGTTTGGAGCATAAAAGGAGTACCTCATGGAAAAAAATATTGCTGTCATCTGGGGCGACTGCTCCAGCCCGGAGATCGTAAAGCAGACCCTCCGGGTGCTGGATAAGGTGGCTGAAAAGTACGGCCATACCTTCCATTACACCGCTGCCGCCATGGGCGGCGAGGCCATTGACAAATACGGCGACCCGCTGCCCCAGCACGAGCTGGACAAGTGCCTTGCCGCCGACAGCGTGCTGCTGGGCGCGGTGGGCGGCCCCAAGTGGGAGGGCCTGCCCGGGGAGCAGCGGCCGGAAAAGGGCCTGCTGCGGCTGCGCGCCGGCATGGGGCTGTACGCCAACAACCGCCCCGCCAAGATCTGGCCGCAGCTGGCGCCTGCCAGCCCACTAAAGCCCGAGATCGTGGCACAGGGCATTGACTTTATCATCGTGCGGGAGCTGATCGGCGGCGTGTACTTCGGCCAGCACCAGACCCACACGCTGGAAAACGGCGAAAAGCAGGCCGTGGACACCATGCCCTATGCGGAGCACGAGATCGAGCGCATTGGCCGCATCGGCTTCGAGACCGCCCGCAAGCGCCGCAAAAAGCTGTGCTGCGTGGACAAGGCCAACGTGCTGGACACCAGCCGCCTGTGGCGCACCGTGATGCACCGGCTGCAGGCCGAGTACCCGGATGTGGAGTACAGCGAGATGTTCGTGGACAACTGCGCTATGCAGATCGTGAAGAACCCCGCCCAGTTCGACGTGATCGTCACCGAGAATATGTTCGGCGACATCCTATCGGACGAGGCTTCCATGATCACCGGTTCCATCGGTATGATCCCGTCCTCCAGCCTTGGCGACGGCACCCGGGGTCTGTACGAGCCCATCCACGGCTCTGCCCCGGACATTGCAGGCAAGGACATCGTAAACCCCACTGCCTGCATCCTGTCTGCTGCCATGATGCTGCGGTACTCCTTTGGCATGGCAGCGGAAGCCGATGCCATTGAGAACGCTGTGAGCCGTGTGCTGGACAAGGGTCTGCGCACCGCCGACAACATGAGCGATGGCTGCACCTGCCTTGGCTGCACCGCCATGGGCGATGCCATTCTGGCAGAGCTTTAAGCCGCAGCGCTATTTTTAATGAAACAAGCCCGGAAGGTCTACCGACCTTCCGGGCTTGAATTTTTTATATTATTACAGCATCTTGGAAAGGAAGGCTTTCAGGCGGGGGTGCTTGGGGTTCGAGAACAGTTCCTGCGGCGGCTCGTCCTCCTGAATCTTGCCATCGTCGATGAAGATGACCCGGTTGGACACCTCGCGGGCAAAGCCCATCTCATGGGTGACCACCAGCATGGTGATGCCGGTGTGTGCCAGCTCCTTCATCAGCTCCAGCACCTCGCCCACCATCTCGGGGTCAAGGGCGCTGGTGGGCTCGTCGAACAGGATCACGTCCGGGTCCATTGCCAGCGCGCGGGCGATGGCAATGCGCTGCTGCTGGCCACCGGACAGGCTCTTGGGGTAGACGTTGGCCTTATCGGCCAGACCTACGCGTGCCAGCAGCTCGTCTGCACGGGCAGAGATGGCCTCTTTGTCCTTTAGCTTCAGCAGGCTGGGTGCCAGCTCAAGGTTCTTTTTCACGGTCAGGTGGGGGAACAGGTTGAAGTGCTGGAACACCATGCCCATCTTCTGGCGCACGGGGTCGATGTGCGCTTCGTCCACCTCCACGCCTTCAAACTTGATAGAGCCGGAGGAGGGGGTCTCCAGCCGGTTCAGGCAGCGCAGAAAGGTGGACTTGCCGCAGCCGGAAGGGCCGATCAGGCAAACCACATCGCCGCGGTAGATGTCAAGGTCGATGCCCTTCAGCACGTCCAGCGTGGGGTCGGCCTTTTTTGCGCCGCGCTTCTTTACGCCGCCATAGGTCTTGGTCAGGCCGCGTACTTCCAAAATCTTATCGGTCACTTTGTGCCAGCCTCCTCTCAAACTTGCTCAGCAGCCATGTAAACAGCATAACAAGGATCAGGTAGATCAATGCAACGCCCAGCAGGGGGAACATGGCGTCGTAGGTACGGTTCATAATGCCCTGTGCGGCGTACAGCAGCTCCTTGCCGCCAATGACCGTGATCAGGGAGGTATCCTTCAGCAGAACAATGAATTCGTTGCCCAGGGCAGGCAGCACCGCACGGATGGCCTGGGGGATGATGATGACCACCATGGTGGTCATGTAGTTCAGGCCCAGGCTGCGGCCGGCCTCCATCTGGCCCGGGTCCACGGCCATCAGGCCGCCGCGGATGATCTCGGACACATAGGCACCGGAGT
>ENA-OVFY01001888-OVFY01001888.1-human-gut-metagenome-genome-assembly--contig:-NODE-1888-length-10173-cov-9.430223_pt1 | contig 10173 bp, 8 predicted proteins | sample MGYA00237766_ERZ505411 | MGnify/ENA primary metagenome ERZ505411 (study PRJEB26158, sample SAMN06016375) | human gut metagenome | biome: human gut; feature: ankylosing spondylitis patient; material... | reverse complement strand
AAGGGATGGTCAGGTTCAGGTTGTTGTGTGGCGATTTTTTATTGCCAAATCCAGCGCCGAACCTTGAAAACCGCATGACCGTCTGCATGGGATACCCGGCGATGACCTCGCAAAAGCGAGCCGGAAAACGCCGCCGGAAGGGGGCAGGAAATCCATGCAGGGAGAACGGCTAAACGTTGATTCCTCAGTTACCAGAAAACAATGTGGTCAAATTGACCACATTGTTTTTCTGTAACGCCAGTGAAAGGAGGGTCATCTCCATGTATATGACAAACGAAGAATGGGAGCAGAACAATCAGGATTATTTGAAAGAATCGTATGAGGAAACGGGCTTTACCGCCGGAGGATACGCCGTCCACAAACTTATCTGCGGCGGCTGCGGTCGGGTGTTCTACACCACCATCTACACCAAGAAATACTGTCACAGCTACTGGTGCGGCAATCAGGCCAACAATCTGCGGCAGCGGGAATACCGCCAAATGCGCCGTCAGGATTTGGTCTGCCAGTGCTGCGGTGAAAAATTCACGCCCAAACGTGCAGATGCCCGCTATTGCAGCAACTCCTGCCGACAAAAAGTCTATCGAAAACGTGTTACAGATGCTGCAAGTACTCAAAATGAGCACATCGTTTTTCGTACCGTCTCAAGGTCTGTTGAAAATCAGGTGCCGCCACCCGGCACTTGATTTTACCCGTAACAGAATCAGTTGGTCATTTTGGCCAACTGAAAAAGTCGGACGAGCTGTCCGTTCAGGACAGTTTGCCCGGAGCAAGAGTGCAGAGGTGCGGGTCGCCAGTGGCGACCTCAAAAGGCCGCAGGTATTTTGAAGCACCGACCGAGCCGACAGGCGAGACCGCAGCCCTTTGAAGGGAGTCAAGGGGGAACGCCTTGCCCAGTGATATGATGCTGTGCGTCATATCCTACTGGGTATTATCTGGCGCAAAACGGCGGCAGATCCAGCAGCTCCGCTGCTGCGTTCTCTCCCGGCAAGCTGTTGAAATGAAAGAAGCCCTCGCTAAACCTTATACTAAAATCAGGAAAAAGTAATCAAAACAGGTTCACTTAGGGGGCCAATAATAGGCCTACGAAGCCCACGACTTTAGTGATTTCAGGTGCTATAATAATTGCAGAGATGCAGCATCTTAGTGATTTTCCGCAAAGAAAGAATAGCGATGCAACAAGAAATGGGAACGATGCTTCCTACTTTCACCGAAAATTAGGAACTCTCAGTTCCTGTTCGATTCCAAGTTTCTCTGTTATACTTTTCTTGCAGAGCAGAAGCAAACTCTTCTAAGCAGAAAGCGACAAACGCCATGATCTCCCACTGAGGGAAGGAGCGATAGGTCACTTTCTTTGCAGTATAACAAACACATAAATCCTTTTCCGAAAGGATTACCTCTCGATTCCGAGAGAAGATTTCAAGACACGGTCTTGAAATGCGAGACCCGTTGCTTAGAAGAATTGTATCACTCCTGTGATTTGATCGCACGAGTGGCCGTACACAAAAAATACAGGAAAAGAGGGATGTCTATCTGAAATTAACACGACACAACGGACGAGCCGGAACCCACGGCACCTATAACCCCAAGCACAATGACCGCAGTTTCAACCTTGCCAACAGTGAGCACATCGACCCGGAACGAGCCAAAGGCAACATCTACTGGGACTGCTTTCACGGTTTCCGTTCGGCTCTCGCTCCACCCGACCCGGACGATCTGGCGGTAACCTTCTCGGATGTGGAACGGCAGTTCTACGAGAGCCGGTACACGGCCTTCGTTGAAAGTCAGAACGAGCGCAACGCCAAGATCCGGCACACGGAGCGCAACCGTTCCATTCCCGACCTGCTGTCCAGCCGCAAGACCTGCCCGGAAGAGACGATTTACCAACTTGGAACGCTGGATGAACACGCTTCGACAGAGGACTTGCTGAACATCGTCACCGAGTTCATTGAGGAGTTCAAAGCCAAGTATGGCGACCATGTTCATGTGCTGGACTGGGCACTGCATCTGGACGAAAGCACACCCCACATCCACGAGCGTCATGTGTTCGACTGCGAAAACAAGTACGGCGAGATCGCTCCTCAGCAGGAAAAGGCACTGGAAGCGTTGGGCTTCGAGCTGCCCGACCCGGCTAAACCCCTCAGCCGCCGCAACAACCGCAAGATCACCTTTGATGCCGCCTGCCGAAAGATGCTGTTTGAGATCGCCAAGCGGCACGGTCTAGAATTGGAGGAAGAAGCAGAATACGGCAACCGCAAATATCTGGAGAAGCAGGACTTTATCCTTGCCAAGCAAAAGGAGCAGCTTGCCGCCCAGCAGAGCAAGCTGGATGCGCTGACCCTGAAAGTTTCGGATATGGAGACCTTGCTGGAAGATGTTTCGGCTGCGGCCTACGACAAGGCGGTGGAGATCGTGACGGACGTGGTGCGCACCGAGACCCGGAAGGAAGATATGCGGATGATCGAGGACACGAAGAAGTGGGTGCTGTCCCCGGAACGCAAGGCTCCGCAAGCCACGAGAGCATATGCAGCGCACCGTTTGGACACCGTGCTGGACAAGTTCCTCAAGACCATGCAGACCACCGCCGCACGTCTGCAGGAGAAGCTGCTGAAGCCGGAAGTTCGGCAGAAAGGCAAAGAACAGGTCAAGGAGAAAGCACGGGATTCCGTTCTGCAACTGCTGAACCGCTTGCAGGCAGAACAGGCGCAGCGGAATCCATCTGCACTTTCAACTGCGGAAAAGTCAGAAAATCGTTTTCAATAATAGTACGAGGTGATGTTTATTGAGCAAAGAAGTCAATGAAGAAGAATGCCCTCCTCGAACCGTTGAGGATGTGAAGGAGATGCTGACCAAGCACTCCAATGGCGAAATCCAGCGGACGATTCAAAACTGCATCACGATTCTGCAGAACGACCATGTGTTGGCAGATGCCATCCGGCTGAACCTGTTGAGCGAACGCATCGACATTGTAAAGCCTGTGGGCTGGCCCCGCTCCGGCAAGACCCTGAGCGACACCGACATGAAATATATCCTGCGGAGGATGGAGAAATACGGCATTTCCAGCGAAAAGAAAATCGAATCCGCCATCCGCATCGTTGCCAACGAAAACCGCTACCACCCCATCCGGGACTACCTGAACGGTCTGAAATGGGATGGAACAGAGCGGATAGCCCACGTCCTGCACCACTTCCTCGGTGCTGCGGAGGACGAGTACACTTGCGAAGCTATGAAGATATTCCTGCTGGGAGCCATCAAGCGGGTGTTCCAGCCGGGATGTAAATTTGAAACCATGCTCTGTCTGGTGGGCGGTCAGGGCGCGGGGAAGTCCACTTTCTTCCGGCTGCTGGCGGTCAAGGACGAGTGGTTCTCGGATGACCTGCGGCGGCTGGACGATGACAACGTGTACCGCAAGCTGCAAGGTCACTGGATCATTGAAATGTCGGAGATGATTGCCACCGCCAATGCCACGCGTGCCTGCGCAAAAAATCCCCCCGATACCGGGTATCCGGTATCGGGGGGATCTGTCATTCTGAGGCTTTACGGAGGAAGCGCTCAGAGGTTACTTTTTGGGGAACGCCTTGTTCCAGATCTCAATGGTCTTGAACTTGGGCATCCAGCCGTCCGATTCAAACTTGCCTTCCCGTGCATCCAGCAGACCCTGCTCCACGCACCACTGAGCGGCCTTGGCCTGCTCGGCATCGGTGATGTCTGCAAAGGCGGGCTGTGCGGCGGGTTCGGGCTTGCCCTTCTCAGTCCAGATGAGCAGTGCCAGCTGGCCGCGGTTTGCCGGGATGGCCGCGCCCTCGGGCAGGAGGCCGTGCAGGATCACGCGGGTGGCGATCTCGTAGCCGCCCCAGATGGCTGCACCGCCCACGGCCACGGCGGCAATGGTGCCACCTGTGGTATCCATGGGTGCAGGTTCTACGCCGAAGTCTTCATCAATAGGTTCGTCCGGGTCAGGCTTGGCCACCGGGCTTGCCGACCAGTGGGCGATCAGTTTGACCGGGTAAACGGGCATCTTAAACGTCGTGGTCGCGCTCTTGGCATTGTCCAGCTTGAGCTGCAGATTTTCCGGAATGCCATCGGGGAATTTCTCGTAGAAGCTATCGGGGTACTTGATCTCCCATTCCACGAACTCCATGCCGGGGTATTTCTCGGCATCATACGGGGTAGCTGTGATCTCCACCGTGGTGCCGATCTCTGCGGGGATATCGCTGCCCTCGCCCAGAGTGGACTTTGCCGTGCCGCCCTCAACAGTAACGGTACTCCTCAGCACGGAAGCGGGGATGCTGTAAACGGCGGTCAGCTTCACGCCGTCCTGCGGCATGGTAAAGACGATCTTTTCCGTGCCCTTTTCCGTTTCGGAACCCAGACTGCCCTCAGTCGGGGCAAAGGCGGTGCTGGTGCCATTTTCCACCTTCCAGTGATGGAACGACTCATTCTCCTTGACAGGCTCATTGGCTTCGATCGTGACGGTCTGGCCCGGCTGTACGAACACCGTGCCCGTCTGGCTTTCGCCCTCTCCGACGCGGATCGTGCCGTTCTTCACTGTGACCTGCATATCTAATACAGGTGCCGGGAAGCTATAAGAAGCTTTCAGCTCCACCGGGCTGGCCGGCATGGTGAAGGTCATGCTTTCTTCGGTATTTTTCTGCTCTTCGGTCAGTTCAAAGCCTTCCGGGCTGACCACTTTCCAGCCGCCGAACTTTGTAACATCCGGGTTTCTGTTCTTACCGCTCACCGTGACCTTTTCGCCCTCAAAGGCGGTAGTCAGTTTTCCATCCGTGTCACCAACGACCTGCGCGGTGCCGTTCGCAACGGTAATGCTGTAAGCCTCCCTCGGCTCAATGCGCAGGTAGCTGCTTTCTACCGTATCAGGGAGCGGATGAATGCGCGGGTCGATCAGCTTTGCATCCGGCTCTTCGCTGGTATAGTAGACGTAGTTTTTGCCGCCTGCCTGTGTAAAGGCAACAGTGCCCACACGGCCGCCCTGTGCGTTGTTTTTCAGGGTCACAGTACCGGAAGCGGTGATCTTGGTATCTCCGGAGACTGCTCCTGCGGCATCTCTGATGGAAATGGTGACATTCTCGGCGTTGTTGATGGTCAGTTTTTCCGCCGCTCTGCCAACGGTGCTGTAAATGGCCACGTTACCATTGCTGGTGATATTTGCGCTGCCATTCACAACGTTGCTGCCTGCAGAAAGCGTCACTTCGCTGGAATCATAAATGTTCAGGCTTCCGTTCACAGCCATACTTTTGTCGCTGCGGATATTCACCTTACCGGTGCAGTTGATGTCAGCCTCGCCCTAAATTGCATCATACCGGTCACTGGTAACGGTCACATCGTGTGCACCTACAGCACTCGAATCGCCTTGCTGTCCGATCGTCAAACTACTTCTTGCGCCGATGCCGCCGTTCAAAATGACATCCGTCTCCGGCGCTCTGACCTTCAGCACATAATTGATCCTCTCTTTTGCCGTCAGGGTCTTTTTCTCAATGTCATAGCAGAGGGCACCATCACCTAAGATATCTTTATAGTTTACACCGTTAACAGCTGTCTCATTGACTGTAATATCCCAGTTTGCGGTATCCTCCACCTTGCCGTCTTGGTTCAAATAGGTGATAGCACCGGTCAGGCTGTTTTTGTCCACCTCAACGATGGTACTGCTGGGACTTATGATCCAGCCCCAACTATTTTCGAATTTCTGTACGGTAAGGCTGCCGCCGGTCATGGTCAGGTCATTCGCACTTGCCAACGCGCCGATGGCTGCTCCGGGCTTTCCTGCAATGGCCTTCACGGTGCCGCCGGTAATGGTAATGGTCGTAGGCAACAGCGAATATTCATTATAACCACTGCCAATACCGTAACCCCACTCGCCGCCCGTGGCCGTCACCACGCCGCCATTGATCCTGATATTTTCAGCCTTGCCAGAATGGCCGCCGCCGATGCCGGCACCATCCCTCCCTGTGCACTCTGCAGTGATGGTGCCGCCGTTGATGACAATATTACGGACGTTGTTATTCGCTCTACTGCCAATGCCAGCTGCCTCATTACCGCCGTAGGCCTCCAGCGAGCCGGTGCCGTCGATGGTCAGCGTTCCATTGTCGTCTGCCTTTTCCAGACCGGCGCGGTCCTCGCCGCTGCGCAGGATGTTGGTGCCTGTAATAACCAGCTCCACATTGCCGCTGACCGAGACTGCCGCGCCGGAAGCATTGATCTTGACATTAGACAGTGTGACTTTTGCACCAGTGGTGCCGCCTTCGATGGTAATGGTATTTTCCGTCCGGCCGCCGTCCGTTGTGATCTGCAGATTGCCCCTTTTCTGGGGATCATTTTCGCCCTGCTTGGCATACTGTTTGCCATCATCCCCAATATAGACAGTGATACTGCCCCTGTTGAGATCCATCTCATCATACACAGGTTCTTCCGTCATACCGTTCTCTTCGTCCAGCACGCTCACCGCGCTTTTGGCGGCGGTGCTCTGCTGGAGCAGGGCATCGGTGCTTGCGGCCAGAGCCGGGGCGGAAAGGCTGAACATCATGCACGCTGCCAGCGCAGCGGAAGCTGCCCGCCGGGCCAAAATATTTCGTTTCATAGGGGTTCCTCCTTTGCGAAAATTATTACGGGGGGGGGTATGCATTACGGTACTTTGATTATCTCACACTTTACCGGATTTTGGAAGCAAACCTGCGTGAATCGCCCTAAAAGCAGCGTGAAAAGCATGATTTGTGCCGGTTCTGTTGCAGATGCCCGGCCCGCAGGCACAGCAAAGCCCCCGGCAGGTTTGCGCCTGCCGGGGGCTTTACTATGTTATGAAAGATCAATCCTTCTTCTCTGCTGTGCGGGCAAAGAAGTTGGCGAGGATCGCACCGGAAATGTTATGCCACACGGAGAACACAGCGCCGGGAATGGTAGCCAGCGGATACTGTGCAAAGTGTGCGGCGGCCAGACTGGTTGCAAGGCCGGAGTTCTGCATGCCCACCTCGATGGAGATCGCGCGGCACTTGGTGGAGTCCAGCTTGAGCAGCTTGCCCACGCCAAAGCCGGTGAGGTAGCCCAGCACATTGTGCAGGATGACCACCACAAGGATCAGCAGACCGCTGGTCATGATCTTGGCGCTGTTGGCGGAGACCACGGCGCAGATGATCAGCACGATGGCGGTAGTGGAGACCAGAGGCAGCACACGGACGGCTTCCTCGGTGAACTTATGGAAGAAGTGATTGACCACAAAGCCCAGTGCGATGGGCACCAGCACCACCTTGACGATGGACATGAACATGCTCATGGGGTTCACGTCAACACGCTGGCCAGCATACAGCAGGGTGAGCAGCGGGGTGAGGAGCGGAGCCAGCACGGTGGAAACAGCGGTCATGCCAACGGACAGTGCAACGTCGCCCTTGGAAAGGTAGGTCATCACGTTGGAAGAGGTGCCGCCGGGGCAGGTGCCAACCAGGATCACGCCAATGGCCAGCTCGGTGGGCAGGTGGAACACCTGCGTGAGCGCCCATGCCAGAAACGGCATGAGGGTGAACTGTGCAACGCAGCCCACGATCACATCCTTCGGGCGGCTGAACACCACCTTGAAGTCCTCCGGCTTCAGGGTAAGGCCCATGCCGAACATCACGATGCCCAGCAGGTTATTGACCCACGCCGTCTTTACCACGCTGAACGGGCCGGGGAAGAACAGGGCACCCGCAGCCACCACAATAACGATGGCGGCCATGTACTTGCCCACAAAGTCGCTTACTTTTTCCAGTGTTTTCATAATTGTTTCTCCTTTTCCTTCTGACATGCTTTGGGACAAAAGCATCCGCAAAACAAAACGCCCTTGTCCCCTACGGTCTGTAAGAGACAAAGGCGTGTAATATCCTCTGCGGTACCACTCTTATTGCCAGCACAACGCTGACCACTCAGTGCACGTCCAACAACGCGCGGCCCGTGATAACGGGGGCCTGCCGTTCCTGCTTACTGGGGCGCACACCGTCCATTCAGCCGGAAAGCTCGGAGAGGATCTTCCCACGGATGCCCTGCACTGCCTTGCACCAACCGGCAGCTCTCTGCAGCATTCCTTCCGGGTACTCTTTCTCGTCATAGCCGTAATATTCTTGGTGACATGGAGTATACTCCCCTGCAAAGGCAAAGTCAATAGAATGAGGCCTTCTGATTTTTCATGCAGTTCATTTCAGGAGTGAAAGTGGTTCACGCAGCAGACAAAGCAGAACGGCATCGGCACCGACTGCTCCGGCAGGATGACGCGAAGCCATGGTCTAAAGAGTAGGCCGCAATTAAAATCGATGATCTGCCTTTACGGGAAGTGCGAGGGCTTCTCACGCTGGATGGTCTGGCGAGCGGAAGCAGGACGGAGCAGGCAGCGGCGATGCCATCACACAACAAAAGACCGCTCATCTTTTCGGGTGAGCGGTCTTGCTGTTTCTGCGGTTTATTCGCCTTTGGCTTTTGTAAGCAGCATGTGCACGTATTCCGCGCAGGCATCCCAGTCGCGGGCGGCGGCCTTGTCCTTCGGCATCAGGCTGCTGGCAAGGCCCACGCCAAGGCAGCCCGCCTTGCGGAACTCCGGGATGTTCTCCGGCGTTACGCCGCCAATGGCAACATAGTTTGTGTCGTCCTGGAATCCGATAATCTGGGGCAGGAGAAAAGCGACCTCTGAGCCGCTTTTTCCTGTCTGATACGCAAAAAAGATCCCGTTCACCCAGAAGTGGACGGGATCTTTTATTGCTTATGGTGCTTTCCTGCAGCCGATCAGGCTTTGACGAAGGCAGCCGCTTACTTTGCAGCCAGGTATTTGCCCAGTTCGCGGCCCAGCGTCAGGCACATACCAATGCTCACACCGGGGATCGGAGTGATATACTCGGGACCGAAGCGCATACCGCAGGTGTTGCCGGAAGCGTACAGGCCCTCGATGGGCTGATAATCCTCGTTCAGCACCTGCTGGTCATTGGTGGTCACAAAGCCACCGGTGGTCACCAGTGCAAAGCCCAGACTCGGGGTGGTGACATGGGCGTAGAAGGGAGCCTTTGCAACTGCATTCAGGAAGTGCGGGTCCTTGGCAAAGTCGCTGTCGTAGCCCTCGGCGCAAACCTTATTGTACTGCTCCACAGTAGCGGAAAGGGCTGCAGGCTCCACACCGATGTACTCAGCCAGCTGTTCGATGGTGTCGGCGCAGTACCAGCCGTTGGCACCCTCGGCACCAGCAGCCTTTGCGGCCTCAAAGTTGCCCTTCATGGCTTCCACCACAGCGGGCATGTCGTACTCGAATGCCTGATGGCCGGGGAAGCCGCGCAGGATCTGGGTCTCATAGGTGCTGTCGTAGATGGAGGTGATATTGCCGCGCTTTGCACGTGCCATGAAGAAGCCGTTGATCTCCGGGCCGGCAAAGGCTTCGTTCTGGAAGCGCTGGCCATTCTCGTCCACCCACAGGGGGCCGGGCAGATAGTCGGGCACGGCCATGGAGTCGAAGTTCATGGTGGAGATGTTGCCCTCCAGACGGCCGCCTGCCCACACACCCATCTGGATGGTGGAGCCGTCGCGGCCAAAGGGAGCAAAGAAGTCCTCATCCTTGGTGAACAGACGCTTGATGTCCGGCAGCAGATCGTCCATCATTTCCTTGTTGCCGCCAAAGCCGCCGCCTGCCAGCACAACGCCGTTCTTCGCGTTGATCTTGAGGTAATTGCCGTCGCTGTCCTGTGCAATCACGCCGGTGACCTTTGCGTCGTCCATTACCAGCTGCACACCCTTGGTGCCAAACAGAGCGGTGGCATTGTCAGAGAAATTCTCCTCCACATATTGACCCGTGACCTGCTGCAGAACGCATTGACGATCTTGCGCAAAAGCGCTGCTCTTTTTCAGAAATTCAGCAAGAAAGGTCTCTCCGGCGCTGCGTGGAGAAATGCAAAGGTCGATCACGTGAATCAAAACGATCCTGTCCCGGACGATTTCACTCTTTCGCCGGCCCTTGTGGATGCACTGCCCGCGCTGTTTTTTGCCTGCAACATGGTACTGGTGGCAGGAATTTTGCTTTTATCATGAATATGCAGTGAGCCGGAAGCCTCTGATCTACAGAAGGCTCCCGGCTCATTTGCTATAGACTTTTTACGTGGATGCCATTCGAGTCCTTGATCGAAACAAAAAATTCCACGTCATACGACTTGGGATTTC
>ENA-OVFY01001877-OVFY01001877.1-human-gut-metagenome-genome-assembly--contig:-NODE-1877-length-10247-cov-6.615581_pt1 | contig 10247 bp, 10 predicted proteins | sample MGYA00237766_ERZ505411 | MGnify/ENA primary metagenome ERZ505411 (study PRJEB26158, sample SAMN06016375) | human gut metagenome | biome: human gut; feature: ankylosing spondylitis patient; material... | reverse complement strand
TGCAGAAGGAGCGCTTCTTCAACGAGGAGGATTACATCCGCCTGAAGAACAGCTACATCCTGACCAGCGAAAAGATGGCCCTTGCCAAGCCTGAAATGGCAGTGCTGCATCCCCTGCCCCGCGTGAACGAGATCGCACTGGATGTGGACAACGACCCCCGTGCCGCCTACTTTGAGCAGGTGCAGAACGGCGTATACGTCCGCATGGCACTGATCATGACGCTGCTGGGTCTTGCCGACCCCAAGGCACCGAAGGAGGGCAACTGATATGCTGAATATTGACGAGATCCAGAACGGCATTGTGATCGACCACATAAAGGCAGGCACCGCTGTGGGCCTGATGGAGCTGCTGGGCATCACCGGCAACAAGACCGCCAACGTGGCACTGATCCAGAATGCGCGCTCCCACAAGGCCGACTGCGGCCGCAAGGACATCATCAAGGTTGAGGGGGATGCCTCCTGGCTGAACCTGGACGTGCTGGCCTACCTCGACCCTGACATCAGCGTGACCGTGATCGAAAACGGCAAGGCTGTGCGCAAGGAAAAGCCGAAGCCCCCCAAGCGTCTGGTGAACATTGTGCGGTGCCGCAATCCCCGCTGCATCTCCTCCATTGAAGAGGAATGCGACCAGATCTTTGAGATGAGCTCCAACGGCAAATACCGCTGCATCTACTGTGAGCAGGAGCTGCAGGTGAAGCCGGAATAATCGGTACAAAAGCAAAAGGCAGTGCGTCCCACGCGGCGCACTGCCTTTTTTGTTTGTTACACGAAATTCTCCCGCATCGGAGTGAAGATATCCAGCAGGATGCCCGCTTCCGTACAGGTGCAGCCATGCTCCACACCGTCCTCCTTCCGGCCCGATCTCAAAAAAAAAAAAAAGCCCGACAAAGCTCCCTCCGGCAGCACCGCCCGGCATCCCATTCCCACATACGATGCCGTGCAGGTACAGTGCATTCAGAAGGTCTCTATCTGCAGCAATCCCCCAAGATCGCCATTCAGAGCTTCGTCAGACTTTTTATTCGTAAAGACGTTCCGGCCCACGCACACACGCCTGCGTTCCCGGATGTTCCTTCCTCTGTCGGCCGCAAACCATACAGCGGGGAGGCGCTCCTGCCTTTAACTTGATTTCATTGTAGCAGATTCCGATGAAACTTTCACCCCAAATGTCATATTCTGCAGGGTTTCATGTCATAACTTGCGGAGCGGGATGGTGCAGGTAAAGCGGAACCAGCACCCCCGGCAGCTGATGGTATATTCGCCGCCGTATTTTTTCAGCACATCCTGCACGTTCCACAGCCCGAAGCCGTGGCCCGCCCCTTTCTGAGAGATGCGGGGCAGCTGGCCGTCCACGAGATTCAGGTCCTTCTCCACCCGGTTGCGGACAGAGAGCACCACCTCGTCCTCACTCTTCCGCATCCGCACATAGACCTCCGGCGGATCAGCCTGCGCGGCGGCCTCAATGGCATTGTTGAGCAGGTTGGAGAGCACGATCACAAGGTCCGTCTGATCCATGGGCATATCCCGCAGATCGGGCAGATCAAAATAGACCATGACCCCTTTTCGGCTGGCCTCCTCGTACTTTTTGCTGAGCAGAGCATCCAACAGAGGGTTGTGGGTATCCATAATGGTGGTATTCGCCGCAATGATCTTTGTGAGCGTGGAAAGGTAGGCCTTTGCGCCCTCGTAATCGCCCTGCTGGAGCAGCAGAGCCAGTGCCTCGGTGTGGTTGGTGAACTCATGGGTCAGCCGCCGCTGGGTCTTGTAGGATTCCAGAAGGGCTTCTGCGCTCTCCTTCTGGCGCACAGCCTCCACCATCAGTGTCTGCTGCAGCAGCATCTGATCGTTGACCATCTGCACGATCCCCAGATGGATCAGCACTGCTATGGTCAGGCCAAAGGTCAACATCATGTTCATCATGCTGGGCACTTCGCTGCCGCCGGATACCATCAGCACGATGTTCAGCACCACAACGATGCCAGGAAAGAAGGACATGACCAGCATCTGCAGCGGGGTCAGCGCCTGCTCCCGCCGCCAGCGCCGGATAATGTAGGCTGCAAGCAGGCCAGCCCCCACAACAGCAGCAACCAGCAGGAACAGGCAGCTGCGGTAGCGCCAGACCTCCCGGACGGGAATGTGCTTACACCAGGCAAAGGTGTAGCTGACTGTATTTTCCGTCAGCAGGCACATAATGCCGTTGACAAGGCAGGCCGAGAGCTTCTGATTCCAGCTTCCGCCGAAAAAGAGCACCGTGACCAACAGGTAGATAACATTCAAAATCACAGATTCAACATTGAAAAAGCCAATGTCATGCCGGATCGAGGCCACTAGAAATACTGCTGCCAGCAGGGCTGCCCACAGGCAGGGGAAGCGGAATCTCCTGCCGCGGCCCAGAAATGCATGGTCCACCATGATAAAGGCCGCCCACTGGCCAATGCAGACCAGATGCCCCATCAGAAGCCAGAGCATTTCCTTAGTCATCCCCAAACTGCCCCTTCCATTCCAGATAGGTGCTGCGAATCTCAGCATAGCCGTTCCGGCTCACACTCAGCTTGACTCCATTGCGCAGGGTGACCATATAGCTGCTGATCTGCCGGATATACTTCATATTGACCACCGCGCTCCGCCCCACCCGCAGAAAGCCGTTCTCAAACAAGGCCTGCGGCAGCTCATTCAGCTTGCCATAGTAGGAGCACAGGGGCTGATGAGCCACATCTCCGTAAACGTTGATCTTGCGCAGGTCGCTTTCGAGGTAGTAGATGCTGTCGTAGGGCAGCTCGGTCTCGGTGCGGTTCTGCCGGATGGTCAGGGTCTTGGGAGCCCGGTGATCCCGCTCGTGCAGAATGGCATCCAGACAGCGGGGCAGCTGGCAGTCCAGATCGCGCTTGAGGATATAGCGGAACGCATTCACGGTGTAGCCCTCCGGGGCAAATTCCAGATAGGCCGACACATACACCAGGCAGATCTCCGGACTGCATTGGCGCAGCTGCTTTCCCAGTGAGATACCGTTCATGGTGTCCAAATCCACATCCAGCAGCGCCACCTGATACAGATCAAGGTCCCGCCGGGCCAGTGTCTCTTCCCCGCTGTGGCAGACGGTGCATTCCACCTGCAGGCCCCGCCGCGCAAAGAAATCCCGGACGAGCGTTTCCACGCGGGCAGCAAATACCGCATCGTCATCACAGATCAAAATGTGCATTGTGTCCTCCAACAAAACGCCCTCTCCGTCAGTGCTTCGCACTGCCACCTCTCCCAAAGGGCGAGGCAATTGCTGCTCTGACTTCAGGCTGTGCAAGCTGCTTACCTGTCAGATGCGTTGGCTCCCCCTCGGGGAAGCTGGCGAGCGAATGCGAGACTGAGAGGGTTTATTTCCTTATGCAAAGAACTTGTCGTAGATGCCAAAGGCAAAGATGAACAGCACGATCACGGGCAGACCGTAGGTCAGATAGCCGCGCATCCAATCCTGGATCTTCAGCCCCTCGCCGGTGTTGACCTCCTTCTTATAGTTGTCCCAGCCCCAGCCATAGCGGGAAACGCAGAACAGCAGGTAGACCAGGCTGCCCAGCGGCAGGAACAGATTGCTGACAAGGAAATCCTCGAAGTCCAGCACTGCACCACCAAACACGGCAAAGCCATCCCAGGCCCAGAGGTTATACCCCAGCACGCAGGGCATGGACAGCAGAATGATGAGGAACAGGTTGACCAGACTGGACTTTTTACGGGTGCAGCCGGTCAGCTCCATGCCGCAGCAGATGATGTTCTCGAACACTGCCAGCACGGTGGACAGGGCCGCAAAGGCCATGAACAGGAAGAACAGGCTGCCCCACAGCCGCCCCAGCGCCATGTTGGCAAAAATATTGGGCAGGGTGATGAAGATCAGGCTGGGGCCTGCGGTCTGATCCACACCAAAAGTGAAACAGGCCGGGAAAATGATGAGGCCGGCCGTGATGGCCACAAAGGTATCCAGCACCACCACACGGACGCTCTCGCCCAGCAGGGAGTGCTCTTTGCCGATGTAGCTGCCAAAAATAGACATGGCACCGATGCCCAGGCTCAGGGTGAAGAAGGCCTGATTCATCGCACCCACCAGGGTGTTGACGATGCCAACCTCCTTCATGCGGCCAAAGTCAGGCACCAGGAAGAAGGAAAGACCCTCCTTTGCGCCGTCCATGAAGAGGCTGTTCACGGCCAGAATGACCATGATGAGGAGCAGGGCGATCATCATGCCCTTGGTCACACGCTCCAGACCATTCTGCAGGCCCTTGGCGCAGACCAGAATGCCCAGAACGACCACGAACACCATCCAGAAGGTCATAATGCCGGGGCTTGCCAGCATCTCGGTGAACTTGCCCGCCACCTCGTCTGCGTTCAGGCCGGAGAGCTTTCCGGCGGCAGTCATATAGAAATAGTGCAGCATCCAGCCCGCAACGGTGGTGTAGAACATCATCAGCAGGTAGCAGCCGATCAGAGTAAAATAGCCGTGGATATGCCACTTCTGGCCCGGCTTTTCCAGCACCTGATAGGCGTGCACCGGGCTTTTGCGGCTGGCACGGCCCACCGCAAATTCCATGGTCATAATGGGCAAACCCAGAATGACCAGGAACAGCAGGTAAAACAGTACGAAGGCTCCGCCGCCGCCCTGACCTGCCATATAAGGAAATTTCCACACGTTGCCAATGCCGATGGCACAGCCTGCCGACAGCAGGATGAAGCCCAGCCGCGATTTCAGCGTTTCACGTTCCATAATAAATTTGTCCCCTCCAATAATTTCAGCCGCCCGCCTTCCGCGCGAAAAACAGACGAAATCAATTCATTATATCACAAATTGGAAGAGAATGGAGTGCTTTTTCGTATTTTCCCTTGCAAATTTCTTTCATCTTATATAAAATAGACAAGATGAAATGTGTACAACACGGAAAGGAACAACCGGATGGTCTCAGACGAAACAGCCTACCGGAAGTATCTGGCCGGAGACGAAGCTGCCGCTCAGCTGTTGGTGGAGCGGTATGGCGACGCGCTGACCCTTTACATCAACGGCGTGCTGGGCGATATCCACGAGGCAGAGGATCTGATGATCGAAGCCTTTGCCCATATTTTTGCAAGAGAGCGGCCCATTCAGGATGGCTGCTTCAAGGCTTACCTCTATAAAACCGGGCGCAATCTCGCATTGCGCTGCAAGACCCGGCGGCGGTTTTTTCTGCCGCTGGAGGAACTGCCTTTTGAACTGCCGGACGAGGCACTGGCCGAGACTGGATCGCTCCAGAACGAACAGCACCAGCAGCTGTACGCCGCACTGGGCAAGCTCAAAAAGGAATACCGGGAGACACTTTTTCTGATCTATTTTGAAGAACTAAGCTACCGGCAGGCCGCACAGGTGCTGGGACGCACCGAGCAGCAGGTAACGAACCTTGTGTACCGGGGCAAGCAGCAGCTGAAACAACTTTTGGAACAGGAGGGATATCAGTATGAAAACTGATGCCGAACGGATGGCGCTGATCCGCCAGCGCACGGCCCAGCTGCAGCGTCAGGCGCGCGCACGGCAGATGCTGCTGATCGATGCAGGCTGTATGGCGGCCTGTCTTGTGCTGGTGGTCTGCCTGGGCCTTGCCATGCCCGGCTGGGCAGGCACATCGGTCGCGCTGCATGTTTCCCCCACCGGCACCGCCGGGATGCTGAGTGAGCGCGGAGCCGACGGTTATATCCTGGTGGGCGTACTCTCGTTCCTGCTGGGCTCCTGCGTGACCATCCTGCTCTACCGCCTGCGCCGCAGCAGTGAAAAGAAGCACACGAGGGACGACGATGAGCTTTGAGATCATTGACAACACCTTTCAGGTGATCGTGCTGGCTGCGATGGCGCTCCTCGCCTTTATCCTCGCCTTCCGGCGCAGCAGCCGCTCCTGCCTGATCCTGGCGTTCGGCTACGCCAGCTTTATGATGGGCACTTTGTACTACCTGCTCCATCTGATCATTCTGGGCCATGGGCCGCAGGTGTTTTATGTGGCCGAATGCTCCTGGATGGCCTCGTATTTCTTTTTTCTCTCGCTGGAGATTCTCTATTGGGAGGGCCTGCGTCCGCCGTTCTCGCCTTTTGCGCTGGCGGCCGGGGTGGTCATTGCCGGAGTTGTCATGCGGGTGCAGGTGTTTGGCCCCTCTCCGCTGATGTCCGGTGCGCTGGCGCTCACCTTTGGCGCGCTGGCCTACCTCTGTTTTTCGGCCCTGCAAAAGGAAAAACGGCTCCGGCCTTATGAGATTGCACTTTTGTTTGAAATGTCCTTGCAGATCCTTCTGTTCGTTGCCTCCGGGTTCATCCGTGATTACACCCGGTTCAGCCTTTACTATGCTGTGGACATCCTGTTGACCCTCACGCTGGTCAGCTTCCTGCCCCGTATCCTGCAGGAGGAGCCCCATGACCTACATTGAAAACATCTTTTTGTGCCTGGCGCTTCCCATGCTGCTCTCCCTGCTGTTCACATCGGGCAGCCCCCGGCGCTTTACCCTGTTCGTGGTGCTGGGCATGGCCACCTGCCGCTTTCGGCTTATGTCAGCAGCTTTTTCATGGGGCGGCACCAGTGCAGTGCCGTGACCACCGCCATAGAGATCGCACCTGTCTGCGAGGAGATCCTGAAACTGCTGCCTCTGCTGCTCTACTTTTTGATCTTTGAGCCGGATTCCCACAAGCTGACTCCTGCGGCCATTGGCATTGCAGTGGGCTTTGCTACCTTTGAAAACGTCTGCTACCTGACCGAAAACGGTGCAGGAAGTTTTGTTTTCCTGCTCATCCGCGGCATGTCCGCCGGGGCCCTGCATCTGGTCTGCGGCATCCTGACCGGTCTGGCACTGGCCTATGTGTTCCGCCGTCCGTGGCTCACCTGCACCGGCACGGTGGGGATTCTGGGGGTCTGCATGGTGCTGCACGGCATCTACAATCTGCTGATCACCGCCGACGGCTTCTGGCAGATGGTCGGGTACTTCTTTCCTTCTGCCATCATCGTTACCCTGTTTGCGGCAAGGCTGCTCCACAGGGGCAGGCACACTGTTTTTCACTGACCGTTTCCCGCTCTTTTCCGGAGCGGGAAATTTTTTTGAACTTTTTTCAAATTTGGGTGAAAGGAATCGGCGCGAACTGTATTATAGGAGATAGAGAGGACGGAAAGCAGCCGCTCTGATGATCTCTCAAAAGGAGGGACTGTCCATGACCCAGAAGGCGAGTGTTCGTATGGAGGAAATTCGCCGCCGCACACGCAGGCTTCGTCAAAGGCGGGCACATCGAATCAACTGCACTCTCTCCGCAGTTTGTCTGTTTTTGACAGTCGGCATTGCGTCCCTGCTGTATCAGGAGCATGTTCCGGGTCTTTCCATCGTTCTGGCCGGGTACGGCTCGGTGCTGCTGCACAGCGGCGCTGATGCCTATATCGTGGTCAGCGTCGGCTCCTTTGTCACCGGCGTTGTATTCACGCTGCTCGGCATCCGGTACAGGCAGTACAAAGCACTGCACCGCCCCTTCTCCCCGGATGCTGCAGACAAGGCTTCCTCCCAAAGCCTCTCTGACGACCAGTAGCGCCCTCCATGCTCTTCTCCCACACACTTTTCTCCATACCCCGAAAAGGCTCTGCCGTTTCTCCCGGCAGAGCCTTTTCCCTTTTAACCAAAAACAGCACGCCGAAACCGAACGGCGTGCTGTTTTTTCTGGTTCTATGGTTATCTGTCCCACTTGTCGCACAAGGCGTTGATCTGGTCGGCAAACTTGGCAAGATCCTTGTTGGCCCCGCCCTCGTTGTGCTCGATGACGCGGAGCAGCCGCTTGCCGGCGCTGACCAGCCGCTGGAACACCGTTGCGGCGCGGGACGCGCCCTCACTGGGCTTGTGCTCCAGCCGGACACGGGAGCCTTCCTGCAGGCAGACCGCACCCTCGGCCCCAATGGCCCACTGCTCCCCATTGTAAGGGGCACAGGCGGTAAAGCCCTGCTCGGTCAGGGTCTGGGCAAAGATGTTCTCCACCTCGTCCTCACCATGGATGATGAACACCCGCTTAGGCTTGGGGCTGAACGCGTTCACCCAGGCCAGCAGGCCCTCGCGGTCGGCATGGCCCGAAAGGCCCGTCAGCTGACAGATCTCTGCCTGCACGTCGATGGTCTCACCGAACAGCTTGACATTGACGGCACCATCGATCAGGGTGCGGCCCAGCGTTCCCACGGCCTGATAGCCCACAAAAAGGATCGTGCACTCCGGCCGCCACAGATTGTGCTTGAGGTGGTGGCGGATGCGGCCTGCCTCGCACATGCCGCTGGCCGAGATGATGACCTTGGGCACCCGGTCGGCGTTGATCATCCGGGACTCATCGCTGGTCACGCTGACCTGCAGCCCCGGGAACTGGATGGGGTCGATGCCCTGGGCCAGCAGCGCCCGGGTATCCTCGTCAAAGCAGTCGGGGTCGGTATCTTTGAAGATGCGGGTCGCCTCAATGGCAAGGGGGCTGTCGATGTAGACCGGGAAATTGCCGTGGCCGGTGACCAGACCCTCTTTTTTGATCTCTCGGATAAAGTAGAGCAGCTCCTGGGTACGGCCCACCGCAAAGCTGGGGATGACCACATTGCCGCCCCGGTCAAAGGTGCGCTGCAGGATCCTGCTCAGCTCCCCCACATAGTCCGGGCGGGGACCGTGGCTGCGGTCGCCGTACGTAGACTCCATAAACACATAGTCCGCGTCCCGGATCGTTGTCGGGTCCTTGATGATGGGCTGATGCTGGTTGCCGATGTCCCCGGAAAAGACCAGCTTGGTGGTGGTGCCGCTCTCAGTGACCCAGATCTCGATGCTGGAAGAGCCCAGCAGATGGCCCACATCGATGAAGCGGATCACGAGGCCCGGGGCCAGTTCGATCTTAGTGTTATACTCCATGCCCCGGAACAGCTGCATGGCCGCCTCGGCATCCTGCACGGTGTACATCGGCTCCACCGGCTCGGCACCGGCACGCTTCGCCTTGCGGTTCTTCCATTCAGCTTCAAACTCCTGAATGTGGGCAGAGTCCCGCAGCATGATGCTGCACAGCTGAGTCGTGGGCTTGGTGGCATAGATCCTGCCCCGGAAGCCGTTGCGCACCAGCAGCGGCAGCTGGCCTGTGTGGTCGATATGCGCATGGGTCACCAGCACGCCGTCAATTTCACCCGGTGCCACAGGGAGGGGCTGGTTTTCGTAGACATTCTTGCCCTGCTCCATACCGCAGTCGATGAGGTAGCGCTGCCCAGCTGCTTCCAGCAGGGTGCAGCTGCCCGTGACCTCGTGGTTGGCTCCCAAAAATGTGAGCTTCATAGATACACCTCCCGGTTCAGTTTTGCACCCTTAGTATAGCACAACTCGCTGCATCCATCTGCCCAAATCGTGTAAAGAGTTATCGGGCAAAGCGCCGAAATTTTGAAAAAGTTTTTATACAATCTTGACAAACCACCCCCAACTGAGATAAACTTTATTCGTATGACGTAACTTCTACAGAGATTCAAAATAGAGAGGTAGTTATTTATGGTTCGTAACGATTTGCGCAACGTCGCCATTATCGCTCACGTTGACCACGGCAAGACCACGCTGGTGGATGCCATGCTGCGTCAGAGCGGCGCTTTCCGCGACAATCAGGTCGTGGCAGAGCGTGTCATGGACAGCGGCGATATCGAGCGTGAGCGCGGTATCACCATTCTGGCCAAGAACTGCTCCTGCACCTACAAGGGTGTCAAGATCAACATCGTTGATACCCCGGGCCACGCCGACTTTGGCGGCGAGGTCGAGCGCGTGCTGAAGATGGTCAACGGCGTGCTGCTGCTGGTGGACGCTGCTGAGGGCTGCATGCCCCAGACCCGTTTTGTTCTGCAGAAGGCTTTGCAGCAGAACCTGAGCCTGGTGGTTGCCATCAACAAGATCGACCGCCCCGATGCCCGCATCAAGGAAGTCATCGATGAGGTGCTTTACCTGCTGATGGATCTGGGCGCTTCCGATGAGCAGCTGGAATGCCCCATCCTGTTCTGCTGCGGCCGTCAGGGCACCGCAAGCCTGGACCCCGATGTGCCCGGCACCGACCTGATTCCCCTGTTCGACACCCTGCTGGACACCATCCAGCCTCCTCAGGGCGATCCCGAGGCTCCCTTCCAGATGCTGGTCTCCTCTGTTGACTACAACGAGTTCGTTGGCCGCATCGGCATTGGCCGCATCCAGAACGGCGTTGCCAAGGTCGGTGAGGAAGTGGTCGTGTGCGATTGGCACAACCCC
>ENA-OVFY01001825-OVFY01001825.1-human-gut-metagenome-genome-assembly--contig:-NODE-1825-length-10521-cov-6.306516_pt1 | contig 10521 bp, 9 predicted proteins | sample MGYA00237766_ERZ505411 | MGnify/ENA primary metagenome ERZ505411 (study PRJEB26158, sample SAMN06016375) | human gut metagenome | biome: human gut; feature: ankylosing spondylitis patient; material... | reverse complement strand
ACGGCAACTTCGAGAAGGCAATCGAGATCCTGCGTGAGCGTGGTCTGGCTACCGCTGCCAAGAAGGCAAGCCGTACCGCTGCCGAGGGCATGGTCTACGCTGACTACTGCCCCCAGTGCAAGGTGGGTGTTGTCATCGAGGTCAACGCTGAGACCGACTTCGTCGCCAAGAACGACAAGTTCGTTGCTTTCGTCAAGGAGGCTACTCAGGTCATCATGAAGCAGAACCCTGCTGATGTTGAGGCTCTGATGGCTTGCAAGACCGAGAACGGCGAGACCGTGGACGAGGCTCTGAAGAACCTGATCCTGGTCATCAAGGAGAACATCAAGGTTCGCCGCTTCGTCCGTTACGAGGGCGTTTGCTCTGCATACGTCCACGGCGGCGGCACCCACGGCATTCTGGTCAACTTCGAGACCACCAACGGCATCGAGGCTAAGGACGAGTTCGTTACCTACGGCAAGGACATCGCTATGCAGGTTGCAGCTGCTAACCCCGGCTATGTCGATGAGGCTTCTGTCCCCGCTGAGGTCGTGGCCAAGGAGAAGGAGATCATGCTGGCTCAGATGGCTGGCGATCCCAAGACCGCTAACAAGCCCGAGGCTGTGAAGCAGAAGATGATCGAGGGCAAGATCAAGAAGTTCTTCAAGGAGAACTGCCTGGTCGATCAGGAGTTCGTCAAGGACGGCGATCTGTCTGTTGCTCAGTACACCGCTAAGGTCGCTAAGGATCTGGGCGGCGAGATCAAGATCGTCAAGTTCACCCGTTTCGTGAAGGGCGAGGGCCTGGAGAAGCGTGCTGATGACTTCGCTGCTGAAGTTGCAAGCATGGTGAAGTAATTCAGTCTGACTGAATGAATTTAAGAGCTGTGGTACCTGTAACAGGGTGTCACAGCTCTTTTTGTTTGTGTTTGAACGGGAAGTGTGTTATCATAGGAACAATTACAATGAAGAGAAAGCTGGAAGTGAAGAATCTCGACCAGCCGCTGTACCGAAAAAAGGAAGGCGGCATCTGACAGGAGATGTTACGGTGAAAACACAGAAACTTGAGATCAGCGGTATTCCTGCTTTGCTGTGCGGGAAAGAAAGCCGGAAAGTGTATCTCTATGTCCACGGCAAAATGGGATGCAAAGAAGAAGCCCTGCCGTTTGCAGAACTTGCCTGCCCAGCAGGATATCAGGTTCTTGCTGTTGATTTGCCCGAACATGGAGAGCGCAGGGGCAGCTCCGAGAAGCTGCTGCCGTGGGTGGTGGTTCCAGAGTTGGAAGCGGTCTATTCCTATGCTGCAGAGCGTTGGAAGATTGTTTCGCTGCGGGCTACAAGTATTGGAGCCTGGTTTTCCATGTTGGCCTTACAGGCAAAGCCTTTACGGAGTGCTCTTTTGCTCTCACCAGTAGTAGATATGGAAGATCTTATCACCAATATGATGCAGTGGGCAAATGTGAGTGAGGCCCAGTTGAAAGAAGCAGGGGAGATTTCCACGGATTTCGATGAGACGTTGTCGTGGCAGTATCTCTGCTGGGTGAGGGAGCATCCCTACCGCTGGAAAGTGCCCACGCAAGTGCTCTATGGCGCAAAGGATAACCTGACTTCCAGGGCAGTGCTTGAGCAGTTCAAACAACGGACAGGTGCGCATCTGACCATCATGGTAGAAGGAGAACACTGGTTCCATACCGAGCTGCAATTGGCTGTTCTGCAGGAATGGGAGCGAGCACATATCTGAAAGAAGAGGAGAGAGGAACATGAAGATCGAACCCAGAACGTTCACACTGCCCAGCGGGGAAGTGCTGACAGTGCGCAGCTTATGCGCCGATGATGCGGAGGCTCTGGACGCATTCCGCAATGCGACCTACAGCGAAACACATTTTATGGCCCGATACCCGGAGGAAGGGGCGAGTCTGGAAGCGATGCGGAACTGGCTCGCAGGCTTCGTGGAAAGCCCTGTGAACTTTGAGGTGGGCGCTTTTGCCGGAGAAAAGCTGGTGGGGGAGTTTGGTGTTGCACAGGTGCGGCCGCATATCAAATATCGCCATCGTGCCGTAATGGGCATCTCCGTACGGAAAGATTACTGGGGCTGCGGTCTGGGCAGTTATCTGATGCAGCTGGCCATTGACCAGACCCGCGCCAACGGCTTCGAACAGCTGGAACTGGGGGTGTACAGCGATAACGCCCGTGCCATCCATCTCTATGAGAAGTTTGGGTTTGAGCGCTATGGCATCCAGCCCCGGGCCTTTAAACTGAAAGACGGCACCTACCGGGATGAGATCATCATGGTGAAGATGCTGTGACCTGAAAAGGATAAAATAAAATCTCCCGCTGACGGGGTTCGATGTCGTCAGTGGGAGATTTTTATCGTTTTACGGTCAAACCGTGAAAACCTCAGATTTTGGCCTCGCTGTTGTGCTCAGCCTTTTTGTAAGCAGAGAAGGAGTGGAACACAATGTTCAGACCCAGAACGATCAGCAGGACAGCCAGGATCAGCTGCAGGCCGTTGGCAATGAACACGGCACCCCAGGTGGTCTCGCCAGCAGGAATGCTGACAGAAGCGGCGGTGCTGATGGCCTTGACCATGGCGATCAGGCGCTGCACCAGAGCGGTGAAGGTGACGCACAGCATGATGATCAGCGGGGGGAACAGCATCTTGTTGCTGCGGCCGGTGACCTTCAGGAAAACGCACAGGGTGGCCAGAACCAGAGCGCTCAGCAGCTGGTTGGCGGAACCGAACAAAGGCCAGATGTTTGCGTAGCCGATCTTGGTCAGCAGGAAGCCGAAGGCCAGAGTGAGGAAGGTGGAGAAGTAGACGTTGCAGAACAGCTTGCGCCAGCCCTCAGCGTGCTCCATGTCGTCCACACTGAACAGCTCCTGGAAGCTCATGCGGCCGATACGGGCCACAGCATCCAGACTGGTCAGGGCCAGTGCGGAAACGCACATGGTCATAAACACAGAGGCAAAGTGCTGGTCCAGGCCAAAGCCCACGAAGAAGCTGGCAACGCCGCGGCTGAAGACCTGGAACGGAGTGCCGTCTGCGGGGGTGCCGTCTGCGGCAGCAGAAGCACCGGCAACACACAGGGCGATGACAGCCAGCAGGCTTTCCAGCACCATGGCACCATAGCCGACCTTCAGCATATCCTTCTCATTGGTAACGGTCTTGGAGGAGGTGCCGGAAGACACCAGACTGTGGAAACCGGAAACAGCGCCGCAGGCAACGGTAACGAACAGGATGGGGAACATGGTGCCCAGCTTGGCGTTGGTAAAGCCGGTGAACACCGGCAGATTCATGACGGGATGGTTGACGATCAGGCCCAGAACAGCGCCCACGATCATGGCCACGAACATAAAGGTGGTCATGTGGTCACGGGGCTGCTTCAGCAGCCACATGGGCAGGACAGCAGCAAAGAAGATGTACACAAAGGTGATGTAGCTCCATGCAGCCTTGCCCAGAATGATGGGGAAGTTTGCACCCACCACAAAGGACAGCACGATGAATACGATGCTGATCACATTCTCTTTCCAGCCGGTGAAGTGCAGGTTCTTCTGCAGCAGGCCAAAGACCACGGCGAACACCATGAACATGATAGAGACCATGCCGGCAGCACCGTTGGTCTGGGCAGCCTCCACCAGAGCACCGTCAGCACCGTAGGCATTGAAGGTGCCGGCCACCATGTCGGCAAAGGCGGCAATCACGATGCCGCAGAACAGCCAGCAGAACAGCAGGAACAGCTTGCGGCCGGTCTTGCCGATGTACTTCTCGATCAGCATGCCCATGCTCTTGCCGTCGTTCTTGACGGAAGCGTACAGAGCGCCGAAGTCGGTGACAGCACCGAAGAAGATGCCGCCCAGCAGCACCCACAGCAGCACCGGCAGCCAGCCGAACGCAGCGGCCTGGATCGCACCGGTAACAGGGCCTGCACCGGCAATGGAGCTGAACTGGTGTGCAAACACGGTCCAGCCGTCGGTGGGAACGTAGTCCCGGCCGTCCTCATGGACAACTGCCGGGGTCTTGGCAGAGGGGTCGATGCCCCACTTGTTTGCCAGCCAGCGGCCGTAAAGCATATAAGCGCCAAACAGACACACGGCTGCGATCAATACGATGACCAGCGTATTCATTGTTTTTACCTCTTTCCTTTCTTGGCATCCGGCAAATGTCAGCGGCATGGGGGCGGCAGAGTGTAAAAAAGGCCCCGTCTTCCTGCGTTCGTTCCATTTGGGACGAACCATCGAAGACGAAGGCCTTCACATACACTGCACATCGTGTATGGAATACTCCGCGATACCACTTCGTTTGCTGCACAGGGCAGCCACTCCCAGCGTACATACATACGCAGCCCCGTAACGTGGGCAAAACGGCCATGCATTACTGGAAGGCGGGGTCAGCGCCTTTGTTCACACAGGCTGCTCGCAGGGGAGAACGCTTTGCTCCTGACTGCTGCCCTTGCATCAGATGGGCGGCTCTCTGGGAGAGGGTGCTGCAAAGAATCATGTCCTGTTCATCGCATTTGCCGAATGATTGTCCGTATTTTAGTGCGGAATTCACAAATTGTCAATATCCTTGGAGCAAGTTCGGAGGATACACTAATTCAGGAAAGTGTTCTGCAATAATTTTTAGGTGATTTTTGTTCATGCGTGAAACGAAGAAAACTATACACGTCAACGAATGAAAAGAGTTCACGCCAAGGACTTGACTTTCACACTTTGATGTGCTAAAGTGGTGATGCAAGAAAGAACCTGAACATTTCCGGAACATTTAAAAGAGGGAACGCTCCCAAAACCGGACAGTCCGCTGCGGCGGCAAGGAGAACATTCATGGCAGATAAAAATTCCAGAAGAAACCAGACCACCGATGCACTGTTTGATGCCATCCTCAGTCTGGAAACGCGGGAGGAGTGCTACAACTTCTTTGAAGACCTGTGCACTGTAAAGGAGATCTCGGATATGGCGCAGCGGCTGGAAGCGGCAAAGATGCTGCTGGACGGCAGAACCTACGATCAGATCGTGAAGGCAGTGGAGATCAGCACGGCCACCATCAGCCGCATCAACCGCTGCATCCAGTACGGCTCCGGCGGCTACCGCGAGACCATTGAAAAGGTGCGCGGCATCCAGAACCCTAAAAAGCAGGAGTAACACCGGCGTACCCGGCAGACATAGAATGGAGCGTACACCGCCCCTGACCGGACGAACGAAAGGAAGGTTTTATCATGTCTGCTGAGAACTGTATCGATACCACCCGCTGCCCCTGCCCCTGCCTGCCCAAGGTGACGCTGGAGCAGGCGGTCATTGACCTTGTGGAGAGCATCGCTCTGCAGGAAAATGCCCTGAGCCACATCCTGTGTGCCGAGAGCCGGAAGATGGACGCCGCCATGAAACTGGACGGTCTGGATCTGTGCAAGCTGCTGGAAGTAAACGATTCGGCCACCAACATGGTGCACGCCGTGGCAAACCTGGAGCTGGTGCTCAAGGATAAGCTGGAGTTCGTCTCCAACAACCTGTACTATCCGCCTGTGGATGCCGCAGCGAAGTAAGAAGATGCTGAAAGGCCTGTCCGGATGCCGGGCGGGCCTTTTCTCTGCTTGAATGCATAATTTTTGTAAAAACCATTTGTTGGAATTGCTGATAACGGGATTCTGTGCTATACTATACAATGTATCACCATGAAAGTGAGGAAATTTACAAATTGCTGAACTACGATGCGATCCTGTTTGATGTGGACGGGACCCTGATCGATTCCGCTCCCGGTATCATAAATACATTAAAAGAAGTCTTTGCCAAGATGGGCGTGGACACCACAAATGTGAACCTGCGCCGCTACCTTGGCCCACCGCTGCGCAAGAGCTTCGGTGAGCACTTTACCGACCCGGCCCTCATTGAAAAGGCCACCGACCTGTACCGCGACAGCTACGCCGTCAAGGGCAGCCACGAGTGCGCCGCCTACCCCGGTGCAGCAGAGATGCTGCAGCGCCTGAAGGCCGCGGGCCTTGTGCTGTGCACCGCTACCTCCAAGCCCACGCAGGTCGTCACGCCCATTCTGGAAGAAAAGGGCCTTGCAGGCTATTTTGATTTTATCGGCGGCGCGTCCATGGACGAGAGCCGCGACACCAAGACCGACGTGGTGCGCCATGTGCTGGCCCAGCCCATGATGCAGGGCAGGCGGGTGCTGATGGTGGGCGACCGCAACGACGACATGCGCGGCGCTGCGGACTGCGGGCTGGATGCCGCCGGTGCGCTGTACGGCTACGGCAGCAGGGAAGAGCTGGAACCCTTCCACCCGGTGCTGCTGGCCGAAAGCTGCGCCAGCCTTGCAGACCAGATCCTGAACGGACAGGCATGACCGGAAGGCCCTGTACCGGAAACTAAGTGAATGGTGAGAGATATGAGAAATACACGACCGGAAAAGCAATCGCTTACTCCTATGCAGAAGCAGGCTGTGCTGGTGTGCAGTGTGTGCGCGCTGGCAGCCATTCTGACCATTGCCATTACCATGACGCTGCTCAAGCGCGGCAAGACCCCTGCGGCCCCGGGGGAACAGCCCTCCAGCGAGGTGCTGGTGCCGGGCGAAGAGGATATCTCGGATCACTACCAGATCAGCGAGACCTCTGCCGCCCTGCTGCCGGAGACCGCCGACGCGGGCGAGAGCTACCAGAAGGAAACGCTGTTCCTCGGCGATTCCAACACGGTGCGCCTGTACGCCAACGGCCTGATCAGCCTGCAGCAGTTCTGCGCCAAGGAGGGCATTGGCACCCATGCCGCCCTGAACGAGGGCATCGTTACCTTTAAAAAGGACAGCAACACCTACACCATCGCGCAGGCCGTGGCCAAAATGAAGCCCCGCCGCGTGGTCATCATGCTGGGCACCAATGATACCGGCATGAGCGTGGACGAGTTCATCAAGAACTACACCGCGCTGGTGCAGGCCATTCAGGAAAGCTACCCCTACACCGACATCATCGTGAACACGGTGCCGCCGGTGCCTGCAAACCACGCAAACTACCCCCACATGGACCAGACCAAGATCGACGACTTCAACATGGCCCTGCTGTCCATGTGTGAGCAGATGGGCCTGAAGTTCCTCAACAGCGCCGAAGCGCTGAAGGATGCCAACGGCTATGGCCGCGAGGATTACTACCAGACCGGCGATATCCACCTGAAGCCCGTGGGCCTGAAGGCCATGCTGAGCTATCTGCGCACCCACGCTTACCAGACCGACGACCGCCGCCCGGACACCGCCAACATCCCCACCCGCGCCGAGTATACCCCGAACCCCAGCTCTGCGGTGACAGCACCCAGCAGCTCGGAGGCTGCAGGCTCTTCCGAAGAGCAGGGTGTGCTGTATCAGGCCAGCTACCGGGTGGACAAGACCGGCGGCACCCTTTCCAGCGGCAGCGACAGCGGCAAGACATCCCTCTCCTATGAAGTGACCAGCGCCGCCCAGTCCATCAGCGTGACGGCTGTGCCGCAGGACGGCTATGTGTTCGTCAAGTGGAGCGACGGCGTGACCCAGAAGACCCGCACCGATACGAACTTCAAGCAGAACGTGGACGTGACCGCCGTGTTTGCAGCGGCTTCCGTGCATATCAGCAGCACCGGCAAGGCCGTGCTGGGCGATTCCTACACCTTTACCGCAAAGCTGGGCGGCAAGCACCTCACTGCCGACAGCATCCGCTGGTACGCCAACGGTGCGGAAGTGCCGCAGGCGGCGGGCAAGACCACCGTCAAGGTGGAGATCGACCCCTCCATGCTCAATGCGACCTTTAAGGTGTACGCAGTGGCAAGCTACAACGGCTGCACCGTTACCAGCAACGTCCTGAATGTGACGGTCAGCGGCGTAAGCTCCGGCAGCTCGTCTCACAGCTCCGGCAGCACGTCGGGCAGCAGTTCTTCCGGCAGCAGCAGTTCTTCCGGTGCATCGTCCGGCACCACCTCCGGGGCATCCTCCGGGGCTACATCCACCTCCGACAGCTCGTCTCACAGCTCTTCCGACAGCTCGTCTCACAGCTCTTCCAGCAGTGAGAGCACGGCTTCCCCGGCAGGCTCGGCTTCTGCTTCCAACGGAACAGCCAGCTCTTCCCACAGCACCAGCTCGTCCCACGCGGGCTCTGGTGAGAGCAGCTCGGCTTCCCATAGCAGCTCCAGCAGCGAGAGCAGCTCTGCAAGCTCTGGCAGCTCCCATGCGGCTTCGGAATCCAATGCCAGCAAGGAAGCCGCCAACGAGCAGTCCGCATCCACGGACTCCGCGTCCTGAGGCTGTCACCCCGGCCTGCTGTGCCGCATAGGCTGGCAGGAAGGGAGGCGTTTGCATGTACTACGAGGAACCCCGCATCCCGGCGCTGCCCGGGGAAGAGAACGTGACCGACGGCAGCGTGGACGATTACGGCACCGACTGGGAGAACGTGGACAACGGCGCGCTGGAAGAGGAAATGGCAAAGTGTGCTGCCACCCCCTGTGATGTCAAAACCACCTGCCCGGACAACGACCCGGAGCAGACGGACGTACCATCGTACGAAATTGTAACAGAATGATGTGAAGCCAGCTCTGTTTACGGCAGGGCTGGCTTCTGCCTGTTGTTGAGCGCATGGCAGCTGAGGCCATGGCAGAAGGAAAAGAGGGAAGGTTTATGGCAAAATATTATTGCGTGCTGTTCGATGCAGACAACACCCTGCTGAACTTTGACGCAGCCGAAAGCAAGGCACTGGCCGAAACGCTGGTGAACTACGGCATTGAGCCGGACGCAGAAACGGTGCAGACCTACCGCACCATCAACTCGGAGCTGTGGCGGCAGCTGGAAAAAGGCCAGATCAAGCGGGAAAAGCTCATGGCGGAGCGGTTCACCCGCTTCCTCAAGGCCATTGATGCCGCCGGTGATGGAGCCGAGATGAACCGCTTCTATCTGGAACAGCTCTCCACCCACCCGGACCTGATGGGGCCGGAAGTGCTGGATGTGCTGCGGGAGCTTTCCGAGGTGGCAACGCTGGCCGTTGTGACCAACGGCTTCCAGAAGGTGCAGATCCGCCGTCTGGCCGAGAGCGGTGTGCTGAACTTTATGGAGGACGTGTTCGTCTCCGAGAAGATGGACAGCGAAAAGCCCAACCGCAGAATTTTTGATGCGGCCCTGCGCGCCCTTGGCGTGGAGAACCGCGAGCATGTGCTGGTGGTGGGCGACGGCCTGAGCAGCGACATTCAGGGCGGCGTGAATGCGGGCCTTGACACCTGCTGGTATAACCCCAGCCACGCCGAGAACCCCGGCAAGGTGGTGCCCACCTACGAGATCGCAGACCTGAAAGAGCTGTACCCGCTGGTGATGGAGCAGGAAGAGCTGGCCAATGTGGGCCTGAAGAACCGCCGCCACCAGTGCTGAGCCAATAAGCGGATGGAGAACGGGATCATAAAACTATGCTGATACATTTGGAAAAACTAGGCAAGAGCTTTGGCGAAAAGATCGTGCTGCACGATGTGACCGCCAGTGTCGAGCGGGAGGACCGCATCGGCATCGTGGGCCAGAACGGCGCGGGCAAGACCACCCTGCTCAAGATTTTGACCGGCGAGTACCAGGACTACGAAGGTGAGTTCAGCGTGACCCACGGCGTGACGCTGGGCTATCTGGAACAGAACGCAAAGCTGGATGCCACGCTGGATCTCTACGGCGAGATGCGCTCCACCTTTGCCCCTGTGCTGGATGCCATGGCCCAGATGCAGGTGCTGGAACGCAAAATGGCCGCGCAGCCGGACGACACGGAGCTGCTGGCCCGGCACGACCAGCTGCAGAACATCGTGGATGCCGCCGACGGCTACAACATGGATGTGAACATCAAAAAGGTGCTGTCCGGCATGGGCTTTGCGCAGGATACATGGCAGAAGAACATTGCGGTGCTCTCCGGCGGCGAGCTGACGAGGCTGCGGCTGGCAAAGCTGCTGCTGGAAAAGCCGGACGTGCTCATTCTGGACGAGCCCACCAACCACCTGGACTTTGCCACCATGGAATGGCTGGAAAACTACCTCAAAAGCTATTCCGGTGCGGTGCTGGTGGTCAGCCACGACCGCTACTTCCTCGATAACGTGTGTACGAAGATCTGGGAGGTCTCCTTCCAGACCATGACCACCTACAAGGGCAACTTCTCGGCCTACCTGCCCCAGAAGGAAGCCGCCGACGCCCTGCGCCAGAAGCAGCACGATGCAGATGTGGCACTGGCCGAAAAGCTGCAGGACTATGTGGACCGCAACCTTGTGCGCGCCTCCACCACCAAAATGGCCCAGAGCCGCCGCAAGCAGCTGGAAAAGCTGGAGATCACCGAAGCGCCCAAGGACGAGACCAACCAGCTCAAGTTCCGGTTTGAATATGACGTAGAACCGTGGAACGAACTGGTGCTGCTCAAGAACCTGACCATCAAAATAGGGGAGCGCACCCTGCTGGAACCCTTTACCTACACGGTGTGCCGCGGCCAGCGGCTGGTGATCGCAGGCCCCAACGGCGCGGGCAAGTCCACCCTGATGCAGGTGCTGGACGGCAAGCGCCGCCCCTCCGGCGGCATGGTGC
>ENA-OVFY01001822-OVFY01001822.1-human-gut-metagenome-genome-assembly--contig:-NODE-1822-length-10537-cov-18.152547_pt1 | contig 10537 bp, 8 predicted proteins | sample MGYA00237766_ERZ505411 | MGnify/ENA primary metagenome ERZ505411 (study PRJEB26158, sample SAMN06016375) | human gut metagenome | biome: human gut; feature: ankylosing spondylitis patient; material... | reverse complement strand
GGATGCCGGTCCAGCGGGCCACGATGCGGGCGATCTCCTCGTCGGTCACACGGTCGCGCAGCAGGCTGTCTTCCTTCTTGGCGGCGGCGATCTTCTCTTCTTCTTCCAGCTGTTTCTGCAGCTGAGGCAGCTTGCCGTATTTCAGCTCAGCGGCCTTGTTCAGATCGTATTCGCGCTGTGCCTTCTCGATGGCGGCGTTGGTCTGCTCGATCTGCTCGCGCAGAGACTGCACCTTGCCGATGGCATTCTTCTCGTTTTCCCACTTTGCCTTCATGCTGTGGAACTTATCCTGCAGCTCGGCCAGCTCTTTTTCGAGGTCGCGCAGACGGCTCTGGCTCAGAGCGTCGGTCTCCTTTTTCAGGCTGACCTGCTCGATTTGCAGCTGGGTGATGCGGTGGGCGAGGTCGTCCATCTCGCTGGGCATACTGTCCATCTCGGTCTTTATCATGGCGCAGGCTTCATCCACGAGGTCAATGGCCTTATCGGGGAGGAAGCGGTCGGTGATATAGCGGTCAGAGAGGGTGGCGGCGGCGATCAATGCATTATCGCTGATCTTCACGCCGTGGAACACCTCGTACCGCTCTTTCAGGCCGCGCAGGATGGAGATGGTGTCTTCCACGGTAGGCTCATCCACCTGAACCGGCTGGAAGCGGCGCTCCAGAGCGGGGTCTTTCTCGATATACTGGCGGTACTCGTCCAGCGTGGTCGCGCCGATGCAGTGCAGCTCGCCGCGGGCCAGCATGGGTTTCAGCAGATTGCCGGCGTCCATTGCGCCGTCGGTCTTGCCGGCACCCACAATAGTGTGCAGCTCATCAATGAAGAGGATGATCTTGCCCTCGCTCTTCTTCACCTCATTCAGGACGCTCTTCAAACGCTCCTCGAATTCGCCGCGGTACTTTGCGCCAGCCACCAGAGCGCCCATGTCCAAGCTGAACACAGTGCGGTCTTTCAGGTTCTCCGGCACATCGCCCCGGACGATACGCTGGGCCAGACCCTCGGCGATGGCGGTCTTACCGACGCCCGGCTCACCGATGAGGCAGGGGTTGTTCTTCGTCTTACGGGACAGGATGCGGATGACATTTCGAATTTCCTGGTCACGGCCAATGACGGGGTCCAGCTTCTGCTTGCGGGCCAGGTCAACGAGGTCCTGACCATACTTCTGCAGGGCATTGTAGGTGTCCTCGGGGTTGTCGTTGGTCACGCGCTGGTTGCCGCGCACGGCGGTGAGCTGCTGTAAGAACTTATCCTTCGTGATGCTAAAGGCGCGGAACAGCTCGGAGGTGTTCTGGGTCTGCTCGTCCAGCAGGGCGAGGAAGACGTGCTCGACACTGACGTAGTCGTCCTTCATGGCCTTGGCTTCGCGGGCGGCGGCGCTCAGCACCTTGTCGGTGGCCTGCGAGATATAGACTTTGTCGGGGTCACGGCCAGAGCCGGACACCCGGGGCATTGCGGAAATCTTTTCGGCCACAGCGGCGGAGAAGCTGCCTGCGTCCACATTCAGTTTCTGGAGCAGCTGGGGGATAAGGCCCTGCTCCTGTGTCGCCAGAGCGTGGAGCAGATGCTCCGGCTCCAGTGCGTTATGCTGATACTCCACGGCCAGCTGCTGGGCTGCCTGCAGAGCCTCAAGGGTCTTCTGGGTATATTGATTGGTATTCATAAAGTCAAGCCTCCATTCGTACCGGAAGTTGAGATCTGGTGTCGGATGAGAGATTACATTCTGCTGATTTAGCACTCTTGCTCATCGACTGCTAAAAATATACTCCAAACACGCTGCAATGTCAATAGGCAAAACCCGGAAGAACCTCAGATTCACAAAAAGTTTGCAAAAATGAAAAAAATCACACCATATCGTCTCACGAAGGCAAACAAAAGGCCCCTGCCGGGCGGAAAGCCACAGCAGGGGCGGAAGGAATGAGAGGATCATTCAGCAAACAGCGGGGTGGACAGATAACGGTCGCCGGTGTCGGGCAGCAGGACGACGATGTTCTTTCCAGCGTTCTCGGGGCGCTTTGCCAGCTGGATGGCAGCCCAGACAGCAGCACCGGAGGAGATGCCCACCAGAACGCCTTCCTTGTGGCCGATCAGGCGGCCGGTGGCAAAGGCGTCGTCATTTTCGACGGTGATGATCTCGTCGTAGACCTTGGTGTCCAGCACGTCGGGGACGAAGCCTGCGCCGATGCCCTGGATCTTGTGCGCACCGGCGGTGCCCTTGCTCAGAACAGGGGAGGCAGCGGGCTCAACGGCCACGACCTTGACGCCGGGATCCTTGCTCTTGAGGTACTGGCCCACACCGGTGATGGTGCCGCCGGTGCCGACGCCGGCCACAAAGATGTCGACCTTGCCGTCGGTGTCGTCCCAGATCTCAGGACCGGTGGTGGCGATATGAGCCTTGGGGTTGGCCGGGTTGACGAACTGGCCGGGGATGAAGGAGTTGGGGATCTCTTTTGCCAGCTCGTCGGCCTTGGCGATAGCGCCCTTCATGCCCTTGGCACCCTCGCTCAGCACCAGCTCTGCGCCGTAAGCCTTCATCAGCTGGCGGCGCTCGACGCTCATGGTCTCGGGCATCACGATGATGATGCGGTAGCCCTTGGCAGCTGCTACGGCAGCCAGACCGATGCCGGTGTTGCCGGAGGTGGGCTCGATGATGACGGAGCCGGGCTTGAGCTTGCCGGAATCCTCGGCGTCATCGATCATGGCTTTGGCGATACGGTCCTTGACGGAGCCGGCGGGGTTGAAGTATTCCAGCTTTGCCAGAAGCTTGGCAGAAAGGTCTGCATCCTTCTCGATATGGGTCAACTCCAGCAGCGGGGTGTGGCCGATCAGCTGATCTGCGGAAGTATAGATCTTGCTCATAGTAGTAAACCTCCCTATTGCGGGCGATGCGCCCGGCTGCACCGGAGATAGCCGGTGTCGTCTCGATGTCCCTCATATTCCCGTTAAACCAATGTGGTTTGTGGGTTTGACTGTATTATAGCCTCCTTTGGGGCGGTTGTCAATGGAAAATCGAAAATTTCCGATTGAAAAGTTATAAACCCTGTTGTATAATAGGTTAAAATGAACGGAAGTGTGTTCCGCAGCTGACCCGGCTGCATCACAATCATAACAGGAAAGAAGAGAAAGGAATGTCTATGATCGTTTCCACCAAGGGGCGCTATGCGCTGCGCGTGATGATAGATTTGGCTGAGCACCGCTCTGAAAAATATGTCCCGCTGAAAGAGGTCGCCGCCCGGCAGGAGATCTCTGAAAAATACCTCGAAAACATCCTCAAGGTTCTGGTGCAGAACGGCTTCCTCGAGGGTCTGCGCGGCAAGGGCGGCGGCTATCGTCTGACCCGCGAGCCTGACCAGTACACCGTGGGCGAGATCCTGACCCTCACCGAGGGGAGCCTTGCACCGGTGAGCTGTCTTGCACAGGGCGCGGCATCCTGCCCCCGGATAAGCAGCTGCCGCACGTATGATATGTGGAAGGGCCTCGATGACCTCATTGAGGACTACTTTGGCAAGATCACCCTTGCCGACCTCGCCGCACCCGATGAGGCAGGCAACGACTATGTTATCTGAATGATGAGCAAAAGAAGATCCCTGCCATCGGCAGGGATCTTCTCATATGCAGATCGAATCAGGAAACGACAGCGCCGCTGGTCAGCGTGCTGGTGACAGCGTCCATCAGGGCCACCATGGTGCAGTAGTTCTGGCCGTAGGTGTCCGCATAGGCGGAGTAGGTGTCGATCTGCTCCTGAGTGGGGGCGATGTCCAGAGACTCGGCCACGGCCTGATAGAGCAGGGCTTCCTTGGAGTAGTCTTCCAGATTGCTTTCGAGGTGGGCCAGCATGGCGTCGGTGTTCTCGTAGCCCAGCAGATTCTGGACGAGGCCGTCGAGGTCATAGCCGTAGTAGCCCGCCAGCGTGCTGTAGTAGTTCAGGCACTGGTTGACCTGATAATCCATCACCTGCTGAGGGATGGACTTGAAGGTGGAGTTTTCCAGCAGGTCGTCCATGACGGCGGTGTTGAGATTGGAGGTGTAGAGCTGGTCCTGATAGTAGGCGCGCAGGGCCTCCACGGTGTAGATGTTGTTGGAGGTGCCGAAGGTGCTGGCCACCCAGCTGTCGGTGAGCTCGGGCAGGACGCTCTCGCTGATGTAGTTGAGGGTCACAGTGAAGACGGCTTTCTGGCCGCTGAGCTTCACAGTATTGCCGCTGGCGTCGGTGGAGTCGCTGTAGCCGTCGGGGAAGGTGACGTTGACGTCGAAGGTTTCGCCGGGCTTGTGGCCGATGATCTGGTCTTCAAAGCCGTCGATGAAAGTGCCGCTGCCCAGCGTCAGATCGTAGTTCTCGGCGCTGCCGCCGGTGAACTCCACGTTGTTCACAGAGCCGACATAGTTGATGTCCACGGTGTCGCCGTCGGCGGCAGCGCGGTCGGTGATGTGCTCGGTGGAGGAATACTGGCTCAGCAGATCGCTGATCTGCTCCTCCACTTCCTCGCTGGTGGGCTCGACGTCCGAGCGCTTGATGGCGACGGATGCAAAGTCTTCGGGCAGGGTCACATAGTCCAGAGCGCGGATGCCCTCCCAGTAGCCCTTCTCGTCCAGACCATCGCTGTAGTTGAAGTTCTGGTAGTCGTAGTCGGACGCGCTGCCGAGTGCGGAAGAAGATGCCGTGCTGGATGCAGCACTGTCGGCCTTGCCGCCGCAGGCAGCGAGGCTCAGCGCCAGAGCGCCGGCGCAGACAAGGCAGAGTGCCTTGGTGAAAATACGCTTCAAAAGAATTCCCTCCTGTTGGTAGACCGGTATTTTGCCGGTGGTTCGAAAAACAACCTCTATTATATCGGGTAAAAATGAAAAAGAAAAGTTTTTTGCAAAATTTCCACACTCTCCCCGCCCTTTGTCGGACTTTTGGGGCCGGAGAGTGCGAAAAGGCGGAAAAGATATGGAAAAGCGGGGGAGCTTTTGCTATTATTATAATAATGTTTTAAGTATGCCCGGCGAAAAAGTTAGGAGGATAAACCCATGGATTTCAACAAAGCAGCTCTGGAAATGCACGAGACGCACCACGGCAAGGTGGGCATCGTGAGCAAGGTGGAGGTCAAGACCCGCGATGACCTGTCCACCGCCTACACCCCCGGTGTCGCTGAACCCTGCCGCAAGATCAAGGAAAACCCCGACGACGTCTATAAGTACACCTTCAAGAGCAATATGGTGGCTGTCGTCTCCAACGGCACCGCCGTGCTGGGTCTGGGTGACATCGGCCCCGAGGCAGGCCTGCCGGTCATGGAGGGCAAGGCTGTGCTGTTCAAGGAGTTCGGCGGCGTGGATGCTTTCCCCATCTGCATCGACGCCCACGACGCGGCCAGCGTCATCGCGGCCTGCAAGGCCATCGCCCCCACCTTCGGCGGCATCAATCTCGAAGACATCAAGAGCCCTGAGTGCTTTGAGATCGAAGAGACCTTGGAGCGTGAGCTGGACATCCCCGTCTTCCACGATGACCAGCACGGCACGGCCATCGTCGTGACTGCCGCCCTCATCAACGCCCTGCGCGTGGTGGGCAAGAAGATGGAGGACGTCCACATCGTCCTGAACGGCCCCGGTGCTGCCGGTACGGCCATCATCAAGATGCTGATGACCGCCGGCGCGAAGGACATCATCGCCGTGGACCAGTTCGGCACCCTGTACAAGGGCTGCAACAGCGCCGAGGCCCACAAGAACTGGCTGGGCGAGGTGACCAACCCCCGCCAGATCAAGGGCGGCCTGAAGGAAGCCATCGAGGGAGCCGACGTGTTCATCGGCGTGTCCCGCCCCGGCATCCTGACCACCGAGCTGTGCAAGACCATGAACAAGGATGCCATCGTCTTTGCCATGGCCAACCCCACCCCGGAGATCATGCCGGACGATGCCAAGGCAGGCGGCGTGCGCGTGATGGCCACCGGCCGCAGCGACTTCCCCAACCAGGTCAACAATGTGCTCTGCTTCCCCGGCCTGTTCAAGGGAGCTTTGAGCGTCCGCGCCCGCGATATCAACGACCAGATGAAGCTGGCCGCCGCCTACGCCATTGCCGACCTGATCACCGATGCCGACCGCAGCGAGGAGAACATCATCCCCGGTGCGTTTGACCCCCGTGTGGCCGAGGCTGTGGCTGCTGCTGTGGCAAAGGCCGCCCGCGAGACCGGCGTTGCCCGCCTGTAAAGAGAGGAACACGAGATGAGAAACATCTCCGCACAAGCCATCACCGATGCCGTAGCCCGGCTCTGCATCGAGGCCAACACCCGCCTGCCGCAGGATGTGCAGGCGGCACTGGACAAGGCCCGGCAGGAGGAGCCCTGGCCGCTGGCAAAGAATACCCTGGACCTGCTGTGGTCCAACCTGAGCGCCGCCAGAGAAAAAGACCTGCCCATCTGCCAGGACACCGGCATGGCCTGCGTGTTCGTGGAGCTGGGCACCGATGTCCACATCGACGGCAGCTTTGAGGCCGCCATCCACGAGGGCGTGCGCCGGGGCTATACGGACGGCTACCTGCGCAAGAGCATCGTGGCCGACCCGCTGCGCCGGGGCAACACCGGCGACAACACCCCCGCCGCCATCACCGTTCATCTGGTAGACGGCGACGGCTGCACCATCACCGTGGCCCCCAAGGGCTTTGGCAGCGAGAACATGAGCCGCATCCAGATGCTCAAGCCTGCCGACGGCGTGGAGGGCTTCCGGAAGTTCGTGCTGGAGACCGTCCAGCTGGCCGGTTCCAACCCCTGCCCGCCCATCGTGCTGGGCATCGGCGTAGGCGGCAGCTTTGACAAGGTGGCTTATCTGGCCAAAAAGGCGCTGCTCCGCCCGCTGGATGTTCCCAACCCCGATCCCTACTATGCCGGTCTGGAGCGGGAGCTGCTGACCGCCATCAATGAACTGGGCATCGGCCCGCAGGGCTTTGGCGGCCAGACCACCTGTCTGGGCCTTGCCATTGAGCAGATGCCCACCCATGTGGCGGGCCTGCCCGTGGCCGTGAACGTTTCCTGCCATGTCACCCGCCGCGCGTCGGCCCGGCTGTAAGGAGGGGCTTTGCAATGGAATACAGACTGACCACCCCCTGCACCGCCCAGGATCTGGCCCCCCTCAGGGCAGGCGATACCGTGTTGCTCTCCGGCGTGGTATACACCGTCCGGGATCAGGCCCACAAGCGGATGATCGAAGCACTGGACCGGGGCGAACCGCTCCCCTTCGACCTTGAGGGCAGCGCCATTTACTACGTCGGCCCCACCCCGGAGCGCCCGGGTGAGGTCATCGGCTCTGCCGGCCCCACCACCAGCGGCCGGATGGATGCCATGAGCCCCCGCCTGCTGGACCTGGGCAACAAAATCATGATCGGCAAGGGCAAGCGGGATGCCGCTGTCAAGGAAGCCGTTGTCCGCAACGGCGCGGTCTATCTGGCCGCTCTGGGCGGTGCCGGTGCCCTGATGGCCAAGAGCGTCCAGACGCTGGAGGTCATCGCCTGGCCCGACCTCGGCTGTGAGGCCGTCCGCCGCCTGACCGTACAGGACATGCCCCTGACTGTCATCCTGGATGCCCACGGCGGAGATCTGTATCTGGAAGGCCCGGAGGCCTACCGGAACCGCTGAGGAACAGCAGCCCCGGCTTCTGCCGAATGCTGTACATACGAAAAGGAGCTGTACTCCCGCGGGGGTACAGCTCCTTTTGCATTGCATTTTTTCTGATCAGCCGCGCTTTGCCAGCAGAGCCTCGATCTTCTTGATGGGATCGATGATGCTGGAAACAGACATATCGTGGTTCAGTGCCACCACGAAGTAGGCAGCATACTTGGAGACATCCACGTCAACATACCAGTCGCGGGTCAGCAGCTCGGGCTGGCGGTAGGTCAGGTTGGTGCCCACAACGTAGTCCAGCTTGCCATCGGCAACTGCCTGATCGAACTTCTTCAGGCCGCTGGTGAACAGCGGGAAGGTCGCATTGGCAATGATGCGGGCAGCACCGCGCTCCTTCAGGTTGCCGGCAACCTCCAGCATGCTCTCGCCGGAAGCGATGATATCATCGGCGATAAAGACAGTCTTGCCCTCAACGGAATCGCCCAGATACTCGTGTGCCACAATGGGGTTGCGGCCGTTCACCACGCGGGTGTAATCGCGGCGCTTGTAGAACATGCCCAGGTTGCAGCCCAGCACGCTGGAGAAGTACATGTTGCGGTTCATGGCACCCTCGTCGGGGCTGACCACGATGAACTTCTCCTTATCAAAGCTGATCTCGGGGTTCTTCTTCAGCAGGCTCTTGAGCACCTGATAGGTGGGCATTGCATTGTCGAAGCTGAGCAGCGGCACAGCGTTCTGAACGCGGGGATCGTGGGCATCAAAGGTGATGATGTTGCGCACGCCCATGGTCTGCAGCTCCTGCAGGGCCACAGCGCAGTCCAGGCTCTCGCGCACCACGCGGCGGTGCTGACGGCCGCCGTACAGGCTGGGCATGATGACGGAAACGCGGTGTGCCTTACCGGCCACAGCCTGGATCAGACGCTTCAGGTTTGCAAAGTGGTCGTCCGGGGACATGTGGTTCTCGTAGTTGAACAGCTTGTAGGTGACGCTGTAATTGCCCGGGTCCACCACGATAAAGATATCGTCGCCGCGGACAGACTCCTTGACCAGACCCTTGGCGTCGCCGCTCTGGAAGCGGGGGCAGTCGCAGGAAATAATGAAGGTGTCTTTTTCAATTCCGGCAGCCTTTGCCCAACGGACAAGGTGCTTGTCGATCAGGCCGGTCAGCTCCTCTGCACCGGGGCAGGCGATCAGCCGCATATCCGCCACACTGGGCTGCTCAAAGAAGGACTTAGGGGAAATTTCAATAGACATAGTCACATAACTCCTTATTGCTGTTTACCATCCGTACCATGCACACAAGTGCGCATATCTGGTTTTATTTTATCACATTTTGTCGATTGTTCCATATCAATTTGTTTCATGTATCGATTTTCTGCGCCTTGCACAGCTGTTTTTCCTTTTCCTTCAAGAGAATGTGAGTTTCTTACAAAAACGCGACCAAATCTTTACCGTTTCGCAAAGTTTATCTGATTTTTGAAGAAAAGTAATACTTTTTACCGTACCATTTTCTTTTCCCTGTGACGCAAAAGAGCCGCTGCACGGTCGGGTGCAGCGGTCTCTCTTCACTTGCCTTCTATCAGGGTAAAACGCTTTTTACAGGGCAGCCACGGCAGCCTTCAGGGCATCCACGCGGTCGGTGTTCTCCCACTTCACGCCCAGATCCTCGCGGCCCATGTGGCCGTAGGCGGCCAGCTTGCGGTAGATGGGCTTCCGTAGGCCGAGGTCACGGATGATGGCGGCGGGGGTCAGGTCAAAGACCTTCTCCACTGCCTGCTCGATCTTCTCATCGGCCACGGTGCCGGTGCCAAAGGTATCCACCATGATGGACACAGGCTTTGCCACGCCGATGGCGTAGGCCACCTGCACCTCGCACTGCTTGGCCAGACCGGCAGCCACGATGTTCTTGGCCACCCAGCGGGTCGCATAAGCGGCACTGCGGTCCACTTTGCTGGGGTCCTTGCCGGAGAATGCGCCGCCGCCGTGGCGGGCGTAGCCGCCGTAGGTGTCAACGATGATCTTGCGGCCGGTCAGGCCGCTGTCACCCTGCGGGCCGCCCACAACAAAGCGGCCGGTGGGGTTGATGTAGTACTTGGTGTTCTCATCCAGCAGCTCGGCAGGGATGGTTGCCTTGATGACCTTCTCCATGATATCGGCCCGGAGCTGCTCCATGGTCACGCTCTCGCTGTGCTGGCTGGAGATGACGACTGCATCCACGCGGATGGGCTTGTTGTTCTCGTCGTACTCCACGGTGACCTGGCTCTTGCCGTCCGGGCGCAGGTAATCCAGTTCACCGCTCTTGCGCACCTCAGTCAGCTTCTTGGCCAGCTTGTGGGCCAGGCTGATGGGCATGGGCATCAGCTCAGGGGTCTCATCGCAGGCATAGCCGAACATCATGCCCTGGTCACCGGCACCGCCGACCTGGTCGTTGGTGCCCAGTGCGATATCGGGGCTCTGGCCGTCGATGTTGGAGATAACGGCGCAGGTGTCAGCGTCAAAGCCGTACTTTGCACGGGTGTAACCGATGTCAGAGATGACCTCGCGGACGATCTTCTGGAAATCGACATAGCAGCTGGTGGTGATCTCGCCCATAATGTGGACCAGACCGGTGGAAGCGCAGGTCTCGCAGGCCACGCGGGCATCGGGGTCGTGGGTCAGGATCTCGTCCAGGATGGCATCGGAGATCTGGTCGCAGATCTTGTCAGGATGTCCCTCGGTGACGGACTCAGAAGTAAACAGGTGTCTTGCCATAAATTTTGTCCTCCATGTGTGTGGTGAATCTTGCACAGCTTCATACACGTCCATCAAGTTTGCGCAAACAAAAACGCTCAGAACCGAAGCTCTGAGCGTTTGCACTCTTATCTTTCGGTTTCCCGCAGGATTTGGCACCTTATGCTTTCGCACAGGTTGTCGGGCTTCACAGGGCCTGTCCCCTCAGCCGCTCTTGATAAGTC
>ENA-OVFY01001819-OVFY01001819.1-human-gut-metagenome-genome-assembly--contig:-NODE-1819-length-10555-cov-21.468095_pt1 | contig 10555 bp, 7 predicted proteins | sample MGYA00237766_ERZ505411 | MGnify/ENA primary metagenome ERZ505411 (study PRJEB26158, sample SAMN06016375) | human gut metagenome | biome: human gut; feature: ankylosing spondylitis patient; material... | reverse complement strand
TCATCGGAAGCGTCAGCCTCGGGGATGTAGTACTGGCAGTCATCGCCCATGTAGCCGGAAACAGCAGTCCAGCAGGCCTGGTTGAAGCTCTCATCGTCGATGGTGCCGGTGTCGCAGGTCAGAGCGACCTTCACGATCTTCTCGCCGCCCTCAGCGGTGGAAGCGGCTGCGCTGGTGGAGGCAGCTGCAGAGGAAGCAGTGGAAGAAGAAGAACCGCCGCAGGCAGTCAGAGCAGCGGCAGCAGCAGCGGCGCCAGCCACTGCCAGGAAGTTACGACGAGAAATCATCATAATGAAAACTCTCCTTTTATTTTAATATAATCGCGTTTTGTTGACGAAATGTGCGCACTTGCACATTTACTGGCTCAAGTATAGCGGGAAGAAGTGACAGATGCAAGCCTTTTCCGATTACAAAACATTTACAATTATTTTATCAAAATTGTATAAAAATCACACTTATCCCGGAAGATCCGCTCCGCCCGGCCTTTTTCGCGCAGCTGCGTTCAGCCTTCCACAGCCTTGTTGCCTGCCACGTTGGAGGGGCCGAAGCCGAAGGGCAGCAGCTCGTCCATGCTGCGCTCGATGAAATCGTCCGGGCTTTTTGCCATAATGACATTCAGCTCCGGGCCGCCGAACTCGAACAGTGCCTGACGGCAGACGCCGCAGGGCGAGGTGATCTGCTTGTTGACTTCGCCCCGGCGCGCACCCACCACGGCGATGTCGGTGAACCTGGTCACGCCCTCGGCCACAGCCTTGAACAGGGCCGTCCGCTCGGCGCAGCTGGTGGGGGTAAAGGCGGCGTTCTCCACGTTGCAGCCGGTGAAGATGCGGCCATCCTCGGCGCGCAGGGCCGCACCCACCATAAAGTCGCTGTAAGGCGTGTAAGCTCTCTCCCTGGCCGCAAGGGCCATCCGGATGAGCTCCTGCTTTTCTTCCAGAGTCAGTTTTGTCATGGTCGATTCTCCTTTTTGCAATTTGTAGATATAGCGTTCTTCGTCCTGTGGGACGAAGCTGTTTTTGTTGATCCAAGTATAAATCATTCTTTTCAGAAGTGCAAGCAAAGCCGCCGCCTCTGCGTCGAAAAAGAGGGCCGCTGCAACCACAGCGACCCTCTTTGATCCAAAAAGCTCTTAGTACTCCGCACCCAGTGCGACCTTCATCATATCGGTGAAGCTCTTCTGGCGCTGCTCTGCGGTGGTGATCTCCGGGGAAACAAAGCTGTCGGAGATGGTCAGCAGGCAGGCGGCGTTCTTGCCCAGCACCTCGGCGTTGGCGAACAGCGCAAAGCTCTCCATCTCCACGCAGAGGCAGCCGCGTTCGTCGCGCAGCAGCTCCCAGTAGGTGGGCTTTGCGTCGGAAGGCTGACGGTAGAAAACGTCGGAGGAGTGGATGTTGCCCTCGATGAGCTTGATGCCCTGCTTCTTGGCGGAGGCGCGCAGCTTATCATTCAGAGTCTCGCTGGGGAAGGTGATGTCGTGGTCGTTGCCGCTCTGGACGCGGGCATAGTTGGACTCACTGACCGCACCGGTAGCCAGCACGGTGTCGAACAGCTTGGCGTCGGCAGTGTAGCTGCCGGCGGAGCCGATGCGGATGATGTTGTCCACATCGTAGAACTTGAACAGCTCGTAGGAATAGATGCCGATGGAGGGCATACCCATGCCGCTGCCCATCACGCTGATGGGACGGCCTTCATAGGTGCCGGTAAAGCCCAGCATCCCGCGGACATCCGTCACCTGACGGACATCCTTCAGGAAGGTGTCAGCAATGAACTTTGCGCGCAGGGGGTCGCCCGGCATCAGGACAGTCTTTGCGAAATCGCCCTTTTCGGCGCTGATGTGAGGAGTAGCCATAACAATTATCTCCTTTTTATAAAATTATTTCTTCCCCGGGAATACGTTCTGCGGGGGAATGTACGAACCATTGAGACGTATCTCGAAGTGGCAGTGGTTGCCGGTGGAACGGCCCGTGCTGCCCAGATAGCCGATGAGCTGGCCCTGCTTGACGGTCTGGCCCGCGCTGACGGTCAAGGACAGGCAGTGTGCATACACAGAGCTGTATCCGCCGCCGTGGTTGATGATGACCGAGTAGCCATAGCCCGTACCTGCACCGGCCTTGTTGTAACCCGCCTTGGTGACGGTGCCGCCTGCGGAGGCGTAGATGGGCGTACCGGCCGGGGCGCAGATGTCCACACCCTTGTGACGTCCGCCGTACCAGCGCGAGCAGTAGCGGTAGTTCGGCACAGGCCAGATGAACCGGCCGCTGCCGGTGATGTACTTGGTGCTGGAAGTCACCTTCTTGGTGCCTTCGACCACCTTCTTGTTCACCGGCTCCTTGATGACCTCGGTGGAAAGCACGCTCTGGTCCACAAGGATATTGTTGGTGTCGTAGACATTCTGGAGGGTCACACGGCGCAGACCGTTCTCGCCCTCCTGGAGCACCTTGGTGGTTCCCTTCGTATATTCGTTGGATTTTGTCGTCTCCGTGGAGAATGCGATTTCTTCCTCATGGGTCTCGATGCGGGTGATGCGCACCTCAAGGCCAGCCTCTTCTTTGGTGATGACGAGGTGGTCGCCCTCAAGGATGCTGGACGTCTCGCTCAGCGGCTCACCCTTGAACGCCGGGTTGAGGGCGCACAGTTCACGGAAGGTCAGGTCATTGTTATGTGCGATGGACCAGAGGGTGTCGCCCGCCTTGACGGTGTAGACCTTCTGGGCCTGCTTCACGCCTACCAGCTCCTGTCGGACGGTCTCAAAATCCTGCAAGCCTTCCTTGAAGTAGAGGCCGTCTTCCAGCGTGACCTGCTTGTTGAAGCCCACGCTCACATTGGGGTCGTCCTCTTCTTCCTCGTAGGGGTCGAGCATGGCGGCGAGGTAATCCCGCAGCGCGTTGCCGTCGCTGCACACTGCCGTCAACTCGCCGTCCAGATAAAGAGCCGTGCCTTCGCTGATCTGGTCGCCAGCGCTCTGGATGATGGCGTTTGCCATCTCGTTTTCGTCCATCATGTGGTGGGCGATGGCGAGGGTGTAGCTCGGCTCGATGGTCCACTCGGTCTTGTCGGTGCCGGCGTAGCTGATACGCTCCATCACGTCCTCGCGGGCCGTGTTGAAGACGTCCTCATTCGCCACATAGCCCACGGTTTCGCCGTTGACCCGGACGGCCAGCGCATAAGGCTGGTGGATGACATATTGGAACACTGCTGCGCCCAGCGCCAGTGCGCAGATGGGCAGGGCATACATCGCCATGCGGGGCAGCAGACTGAGGTTGCGGCGGACGCCGTTTTTGAAGTAGTGGACGCTGGCCTCAAATGCTGCACCGAAGCCCTGCTCCCTGCGGATGCGGTGGGCATGGATGAGAAGGGACACGATGCCCTTTGCAAACAGCACGATGGGGCCAAACAGGTCTTTGGCCACCTGTGCTGCGCCGGGGAACGCCGTCTCCGCCAGAGCCTTTGCAAAGCGGCGGATGCCTCCAGCAGCCCAGAGAGCTGCGTACTTGATGGCACGTCCCACCCGCACGGCAGCATACTCCGCGCCAAAGCCCAGCGCGTAGAGCGCTGCGCCAATGCGCAATACCAGCTTCGACGAGCGCAGCTTCCGGGAGGCATTGTCCAGCCGGTGTCTGCGGCGGCGATACCGCCGGTGGCGGCGCAGCAGATGAACGCACTGGAGCTGCGCCCAAAGCGAGCGCAGCTTTGCGCGGAAGCCGGTGTGCCGCGGCGCAGCGGCTGGCTCGTCCTGCCGCGTTTCAGTTGTTTTATCTTCCAGCAAAAAGGATGCTCCTTCCTGTATCTTCAGGAGATTCTGATTTGTCTCTTTTCTCTGTTATCGACACGCTGCCGCATAAGGACAGCTTTTTTGACAAGAATAACTCTATTTATTATACACCCTGCCAGCGCCGAAACAAGCATTGACACAAAATTTGGGCTTAGCTTTCACTTACTTTTCACGAAATACACAAATTTAGACAAAAAGCTTTGTCATATCCTCCGGCAGCGGGCTTTCCACTGTCACCGGCCTCAGGGTCGTCTCGTCCACCGGCACTTCGATGCGGATGCCGTCCGGCATCCGCTCGCAGCGCGGCACCCAGAACGTCTGTTTTGCGCAGTGGAGCGCCTGCCGCCCGATACGCGCCCGGCTCCCGCCGTAGAGGTCATCGCCGGCCAGCGGGTGGCCGATGGATGCAAAATGTACCCGTATCTGGTGGGTCCGGCCCGTCACCGGGACACAGGCCGCGAGGCTCAGGCCGTTTTCGGCTTTCAATATGGTATATTCCGTCCGGCTGGGTTTGCCATCGGGGGTGACGCACCGCCCGATGATGCTCTCCCCCTGCCGCCCGATGGGGGCGTCGATGACGCCCGGCCCGAGGGGAAGTTCTCCTTCTGCAACGGCGTAGTAGAGCTTTTCCACCCGCTGAGCCAGCAGTGGGGCGGCGTAGCCATTCTGAGCCGCCAGCACGAGGCCGCTGGTGTCCTTGTCGATGCGGTTCACCGGGCGGAAGACGGGGCTTCTACCCTGACACAGCGCCCAGGCGGCATAGCCGTTCGCCAGCGTATCCAGCGGGTAATTCAGGGTAGGATGCACCGCGAGATGGGGCGGCTTTTCCACCACGAGGGCAAAAGCGTCCTCGTAGACCACATCCACCGGGATGTCGTCCTGCGGCGCAACGCCTTCCCCCTCCGGCGGCAGTTCAAAGGAGATAACCTGCCCGGCCTCCACCCGGCGGTTGGCCAGGATGGGGGTGCCGTCGGCAAAAAAGCCGCTGCCCCGGAATTTCACGGCCCGGGACAGGTCGGTGGAGACGCTGCACCTGCGCAGAAAACCGCGCAGCAGCATCCCGTCCGCCTCGGGCGGGACTTTGAAATAAAGCTTCATCTTCCCACCTCCAGCGCGGGCAACATATAAGATAAGTATAGCAAAATTCTCTTTCTCTTGCAAATCTTGTTTTTTTATGGTATCATGAGGAGCAGAAAACGAGTGGAACATACGGCGGCGGGGCGGCTTTGACCGCTCTGAGGAAAGTCCGGGCCTCACAGAGCACGGTAACTGCTAACGGCAGCCGAGGGTGACCTCAGGGAAAGTGCAACAGAAAGGAAACCGCCGCAGCAATGCGGTAAGGATGAAAGGGCGAGGTAAGAGCTCACCAGCGCATGGGTGACTATGCGGCTTTGTAAACCCTACCGGAAGCAACGCCTATATGGGACGTACAGCGCTGCTCGCGTGTCCCGAAGGCGGCACGAACCTGTCAGCAATGGCAGGTCTAGACAGATCGTCGTTTAATACAGAACCCGGCTTACGGTCTATCTCGTTTTCCATCTTTTGTTTTCAGCGCTGTCTGCGGTGTGCAGGCAGCGTTTTTTGTTTCTTTAACCACACTGTCACTTTTCGTTTGGGCCGGTTTGTGGTATACTGAACAAAACCCCGCAGAGCACGTCTTCGCCGGGGCCTTAATTCAACAGACAGGATGTGAAATCCTCCGATGAAAGATGGTTTTTTGAAAGCAGCTGCCCTCTCGCCCTCACTGCGGGTGGCCGACTGCAACTATAACGCTTCCCAAATCGTATCTCAGTTACAGGACGCTGTCGCCCGCGGCGTCAGGCTGGCGGCGTTCCCCGAGTTCTGCCTCACCGGCTACACCTGCGGCGATCTGTTCTTGCAGCGCACGTTGCAGCAGGGCGCGCTGGACGCCTTGCAGACCGTGCTGGACGCCAGCCGGGAGCTGGATGTCGTGGCCCTCGTGGGCCTGCCGCTGCTGGTGCGGGGCAAACTGTACAACTGCGCCGCCGTCCTCTGCGGCGGGCGTCTGCTGGGCCTTGTCCCCAAGACCTACCTGCCCAACTACGGCGAGTTTTACGAAAAGCGCCAGTTCACCCCGGGCAGCACTGAGGTGGAAAATGTGACGGTCTGCGGGCAGGAAGTGCCGTTCGGTACGTCCCTGCTCTTCCGCTGCCGCCAGATGCCCAGCTTCGTTCTGGGCGTGGAGATCTGCGAAGACCTGTGGAGCGCTCTGCCCCCCTCCACCTTCCACACGCTGGCCGGTGCCACCGTCATTGCGAACCTTTCGGCCAGCGATGAGACAGTCGGCAAGGCCGAGTACCGCCGGGCGCTGGTGTCGAACCAGTCCGCCCGCCTGCTCTGCGGCTACCTGTACGCTTCTGCTGGCCACGGCGAGAGCACCCAGGACATGGTCTTCGCCGGCCACGACCTCATCGCCGAGAACGGCGCCCTCCTCGCCGAGACATCTCCCTTCGAGGGCGGCTGGGCTGAGACGGAGCTGGACTGCCAGCGGATGGAGTCGGAGCGGGCGCGCAACACCAGCTTCGAGCCCAGCGCTGAGGGGTATCTGACCGTCGATTTCGACCTTGCCCTCACCGAGACGAAGCTCTCCCGCTGGGTAGACCCCACGCCTTTCATCCCCCACGACGAGCGCCGCCGGGCCGAGCGCTGTGAGCTGATTTTGAAAATGCAGGCCGACGGCCTCGCCAAGCGCCTCGAGCACGCCCACGCCAAGACGGCGGTCATCGGCATCTCGGGCGGTCTGGACAGCTGCCTCGCTCTGCTGGTGGCCGTCCGCGCCATGAAACAGCTGGGCCGCCCCACCAGCGATGTGCTGGCCGTGACCATGCCTTGCTTCGGCACCACCCACCGCACCCGCAGCAATGCAGAAATCTTATGCGACGAGCTGGCCGTCAGCTTTACCGAGATCGACATCGCCAACACCGTCCACAGCCACTTCAAGGACATCGGCCAGGACGAGAGCGTGCTGGACGTCACCTTCGAGAACGGACAGGCTCGTGTGCGCACCCTCGAGCTGATGGACACTGCCAACCGCACCGGCGGCCTCGTCGTCGGCACCGGCGACCTCTCCGAGCTGGCGCTGGGCTGGGCCACCTACAACGGCGACCACATGAGCATGTACGGCGTCAACGCCGGTGTCCCCAAGACGCTGGTGCGCCACCTCGTCCAGTATGAGGCCGACATTGCCGCCTCCGCCGAGCTGCGCCGGGTGCTGCTGGACATCCTCGACACCCCCGTCTCCCCGGAGCTGCTGCCTGCCAAGGACGGCGAGATCTCTCAGAAGACGGAAGACCTCGTGGGTCCCTATGAGCTGCACGACTTCTACCTTTATTATGTTCTCCGCTTCGGCTTCGGCCCGTCGAAGATATTCCGGCTGGCGAAAGCGGCCTTCGCAGGCCGGGCTGAGTACCCGGACGAAGTGCTCTACAAGTGGCTGCGCAACTTCTACTGGCGGTTCTTCGCCCAGCAGTTCAAACGCAGCTGCCTGCCCGACGGCCCCAAGGTGGGCAGCGTCACCCTCTCGCCCCGGGGCGACTGGCGGATGCCCAGCGACGCAGCCGCCGCGCTCTGGCTGGCCGAGCTGGAACAGATCCCGCTCAAAGGATAATTTTTTATGAAACAACACAAAAAGCTGCTGATAAATCTGGTCTTTGCTGCCGTCATTCTGGCCGCAGCCGCCGTGCTGCTGCTGGTGCGGAAAGCAAACCAGACCGGTACGCCTCTCTGCGCAGAGCTCATCTACGGCGACAGTAACACCAGGCTGACCTTTCCCCTCGAAAAAGACGCCGATTACGATGTGGACACCGGCTATCTCACCGTCCACATCAGGATCCAGGACGGCGCGGCCCGCTTTGTAGATTCGCCCTGCCCTGACCACATCTGCGAGTCCTTCGGCTGGCTCAGCGAGGAAGACCAGACGGCCACCTGCCTGCCCGCCCGGGCTGTGCTGAGCATCATCCCCACCACATGATGGCATACACATCCAAAGGAGTGAACGCCTATGTTTGACGAAAACAAGCATACCCATCCCCAGAATAACGACGAAGGCCCCCGGCACATCCACCGGGGCATCAAGCGCAGCGAACCCGACGAAGTGGAGGTAGACAGCGCCGATTTCTTCTCGCCGGAGCCTCCCCGCCCCAAAGCACCGACGCCTCCGTCTGAGCCGCCGAAATCTCTGGTGCCGCCCCGCAGACAGTGGGAGCCGCTGCAACCCAGCGAGCCCGCCCCCGCTGACGACAAACTTCCGAAAGGAGGAATGGTCTTGCTGGTACTGCAGGCCATCCTGAGCCTTGCCGCGCTGGTGCAGCTCTGGCGCACCCAGATGCTGCCGGTGCTCTACCTCGTTATCATCACTGCGCTTCTGGTGCTGCTCTGGCTGCTGGTGCGCAAGTGCCTCGCCTCCCACAGCGGTGCCGTCGTGGCCCGGGTGCTGTCCGTCCTGCTCTGCGCCGCGCTGGCCGTGGGCTGTGTCTGGGCGCAGCAGGGTCTGACCGCACTGGACAGCATGACTTCCGGCCTGCTCACCGGTGCAGAGGCGAACAAGATCACGAAAGAGCCGTTCGTTGTCTATCTCAGCGGCGTGGACAACCGCGGTGACCTGACCGAAAAGGCCCGCAGCGACGTGAACATCCTCGCCGTGGTCAACCCCACCACCAAGCAGGTGGCCCTCATCAACACCCCGCGCGACTACTATGTTGACCTCGCAGGCACCGACAGCAAGGACAAGCTGACCCACGCCGGCCTCTACGGCGTCGAGACCAGCATGGCCACGCTGGGCAACCTCTACGGCGTGAATGTGGAGCACTACCTCCGCATCAACTTTGCGGGCTTCATCAACATCATCGACGCCATCGGCGGTGTGGACGTCTACTCCGACCAGGCCTTCACCTCGGTGGGCAGCCCCGGCTACTACGACCCCACCACCTTCGCCGAGGGCTGGAACCATCTGGACGGCAAGTCCGCTCTGGCTTTTGCCCGTGAGCGCCACGCCTTCAAGACCGGCGACATCCAGCGCGGCATCAACCAGATGAAAGTCATCGACGCGGTGGCCAACAAGCTCAAGTCCCCGGCCCTGCTCATGGGCTTCTCCAAGCTGATGGACGCCGCCGCCGACTGCTTTGTCACCAGCCTTTCGCAGGAACAGATCTCTGCGCTGGTCCGGATGCAGCTGGGCGACCTTGCCAACTGGGACATCCAGAGCTACACCGTCACCGGCTCGGGCGCGAAGAGCACCAAGTGCTACTCCGCCAAGGGCCAGAGCCTCTACGTCATGAAGCCGGATGAGAACTCGGTCAACGAGGCCAAGGCCCTTGTCGCCGCGGTCCTGGGCGGCGAGGACAAGCTCACCAGCACCAGCCAGACCCCCGAGAAGACCGATGTCTTCACGCCGACCGCCGACCCCAACGCCGGTGCATCCATCCCGGAGGAATCTCCCGACAGCGTTATCGCAGAAGAGCCCGCCGAGAGCGAAGTCCCGGCGGAAGAGGCCCCCGCTGACAGCCAGCCCGCCGAGGGCGACGCCTCCGGTGAGCCCAGCGCTTCCACCGAGGTCCCCGCCGACAGCAGCGAAGAAGCCCCGGCAGGCTCCACCGAGTCTCCGTCCTTCAGTATGCCGACCCAGGAGCAGGTGGAGCAGGCGGCTTCCTCCCTGCATCAGGCCGCTTCCACCGTGCTGGACGCCCTGTTCGGCTCCGGCAGCGGCGACGCTTCCAGCGCTGAAAATGATGCAGCATAATTTATAGACAGAAAGATCCCGCAAAGCAGCTGCTTTGCGGGATCTTTGCGTTTATGCTTATTTCAGGATGTCGCTCAGCACGCTCTGGCCGTCCAGCGTGGAAGCATCCACGCCCAGATAGTCGCAGATGGTCTGTGCGATGGTTCCGAAGCAGAGCCTGGTGCCGAGGTCAACGCCCGGTTTGACGCTCTTGCCGCAGATGAGATACGGCACATACTCGCGGGTATGGTCGGTGGTCTTGGTGTAGGAGGGGTCACAGCCGTGGTCGGCCGTGACCATCAGGATGTCGCCCTCCCGCATCCCGGGGATGAAGTCGGCAACGAACTTGTCGAACTCGGTGGCGGCGGCGGCGTAGCCTGCCACGTCGCGGCGGTGGCCGTAGAGCATATCGAAATCGACGAGGTTCACGAAGGCCAGACCCTCGAAGTCGCGGGTCTGCAAAGCCTTGGTGAAGGCGATGCCATTGGTGTTGCCGGTGGTCTTGATCTTTTCCGTCACGCCCTCGCCGTCGAAGATGTCGAAAATTTTGCCCACGGCGATGACGTCCCTGCCTGCGTCCTTGAGCAGATCAAGCATGGTCTTGCGGGGCGGCTTGAGGCTCAGGTCGTGGCGGTTGGTGGTGCGGTAGAAGGTGTCTGCGGTATGGCCGAGGAAGGGGCGGGCGATGACGCGGCCCACGCCGTACTCGCCCTTCAGCATCTCGCGGGCGATCTCGCAGTAACGGTACAGCTCGTGCACCGGCACAAGCTCCTCGTTGGCGGCGACCTGAAACACGCTGTCGGCGCTGGTGTAGACGATGAGGGCATCCTCCTTCATGGCCTGCTCGCCGTAGTCCTTCAGCACCTGTGTGCCGGAGTAGGGCTTATTGCAGAGGACTTTGTGGCCGGTCTTTTCCTCGAACTCGTGGATGAGGCTGTCCGGGAAGCCGTCCGGGAAGGTGGGCAGCGGCTTGGGGCTGACGACACCGGCAATCTCCCAGTGGCCGATGGTGGTATCCTTGCCCATGCTCTGCTCCTGCAGGCGGG
>ENA-OVFY01001744-OVFY01001744.1-human-gut-metagenome-genome-assembly--contig:-NODE-1744-length-10898-cov-3.760306_pt1 | contig 10898 bp, 10 predicted proteins | sample MGYA00237766_ERZ505411 | MGnify/ENA primary metagenome ERZ505411 (study PRJEB26158, sample SAMN06016375) | human gut metagenome | biome: human gut; feature: ankylosing spondylitis patient; material... | reverse complement strand
CAGATCCGTGATAAGGAAGTTCGTGTTATTGGAGAAGAAGGACAGCAGCTTGGTGTGATGCCACCAAAGGAAGCAATGAAGCTGGCAAAGGAAGCCAATGTAGATTTGGTAAAGATTGCTCCATCAGCGAATCCACCGGTGTGTAAGCTTGTAAATTACGGAAAGTACAGATATGAGCTTGCAAGAAAAGAAAAAGAAGCAAAGAAAAAACAGAAGACAATTGAAATCAAGGAAGTCAGATTATCACCGAATATTGATGTGAATGATTTGAATACGAAGAATAACGCAGCCAGAAAGTTCATTGAAAAAGGCAACAAGGTTAAAGTAACACTTCGTTTCCGTGGACGTGAGATGGCACATATCGACAGCAGCAAGCATATTTTGGAAGAATTTGCTGAGAAGTTAAGTGATATTGCAGTTGTTGAAAAAGCTCCAAAACTCGAGGGCCGGAGCATGATGATGTTTTTAACTGAAAAACGTTAAAATAAATTGAAATTATAGAGAACATTTAGGAGGATTATTATGCCAAAGGTAAAAACAAAAAAAGCAGCCGCTAAGCGTTTTAAAATGACTGGAACAGGAAAGTTAAAGAGAATGAAAGCTTACAAGAGCCATATTCTTACAAAGAAGACAACAAAGAGAAAGAGAAATTTAAGACATGCAGCTATGACAGATGCAACAAATGTAAAGACAATGAAGAAGATTATGCCTTATCTCTAATATGAGGTTGTGTGAATTTTAAGGAGGAATATAGAAAATGGCAAGAATTAAAGGCGGTATGAACGCAAAGAAGAAACATAACAGAGTATTAAAGCTCGCTAAAGGATATAGAGGAGCTAGATCTAAGCAGTACAGAGTTGCTAAGCAGTCAGTTATGAGAGCTCTTACAGAGAGTTATAAGGGCAGAAAGCAGAAGAAGAGACAGTTCAGACAGTTATGGATTGCCAGAATCAATGCTGCTGCAAGAATGAATGGTTTATCATACAGCAAGTTCATGTATGGTTTAAAGCTTGCAAACATCGACTTAAACAGAAAGGTATTGTCAGAAATGGCAATCAACGATGCAGAAGGTTTTGCAAAGCTTGCAGAACTTGCAAAGTCTAAGTTAGCATAATTTAATCAGCAAAGATGATAAAATGCCCTCGTGTATACGGGGGCATTTGTAATATAAAAAATGTGTAATATGTGTGAAAATTGTGTGCAATACCTATGAATTTGATAAGAAATGTGGTATAAACATAAATGATATTGATGGGATTTACCGTCAGCAGCATAAATTACATGATGGGAGGACCGTCTGGTGGCGGTAGAACAGGAATGAAAAAAACAGGATTATTAAAAAGAGCAGGTGTAGCTGTGATGACAGCGGCACTGATGGTGACAGCTGTGGCTTGTAACACTAAGATTAAAGTGAATTTTGAAGCAAAAGCAAGCGACTATGTCAAATTAGGACAGTATAAGGGGATTACCGTATCGGTAGACGAACAGGCAATTGAGAATGAACTGATTGAAAAAAAAGTTCAGAACGACCTGACATCCAATACGACTTATGATGAGGTTTCAAGAGAAGCAAGGGATAAGGATCAGGTAACGGTAGACTTTACCGGAACAATCGGCGGCGAAGAAGTTTCAGGCTTCAGTAACGAAGATTACTCGCTGATTTTAGGAACAGATACATTTGTCATTGACGGATTTATTGATGCATTATACGGCATGTCGGCAGGTCAGACAAAGGTTGTAATTTTAACCGTGCCGGAAGATTTTGAAGATGCACCGGAATATGCGGGCAGCCGCATTGTATACAATATTACAATGAAAAAGGTTGAACAGCCCAATGTACCGATGATTACCGATGCGTATGTACAGGAGTATTTTTCATGCAATACGGTAGCAGAATACAGACAGTCTATCAAAGATGATATTCAGGAAACGATTGACGAACAGATTGAAGATGCCAAGAAAGAAGCAGTTCTTACAAAGCTTCAGCAAAACTGTGAAATTACAGGCTATCCGGAAGAATATCTGTCAAGCAAGCAGTCAGAATTAGAAACATCCATTAAGTTCTATGCACTGATGCAGGGCTTATCAAATGATGAGTATTGCCAGAAATCTTTTGGAATTTCATTTGAGGAATACGTAAAGCGTGCCGTAGCACAGGATTTGATTTTCCAGTCTATTATTGAACAGGAAGATTTAAGTATTACAGATTATGAATACAAGGGCGATTTGGAAAGCTTTGCGGATAAGATGGGCTTTACCAATAAAGACAGTTTTGTTGAAAAGTATGGAAAAGATAAGATTGTACGTGCTATGCTCTTACAGAAGGCACAGGACGTTGTGATGAACAGTGCCGTATACGAATAGTCCCATAAATAGTACACCGGCACGCAGCATGGACGGATACAGTCTAAAATAAAAGTCTGAAATTTATATTGTAAAATAAAAGAGATTTACGAGGAAACGGTTTAATAATGACCGGCTTCGTAAATCTCTTTTTTGGTAAGCTGAAATTTTGATAAGTACAATCTGTGAATCCATAAAGACAGACAGCGCAAACTGGAAGATATCCGATATCCGGATAATTCAACGGATTTCTTCGATGATCAGTGAATTAGAAAGACCGCGGATATCCGTTAAAACAGTTTGGCGCATAATGGGATTCTGTACACGCACATAAAATGTGGCAAAACCGGAACGCTGCTCATGGGTCGGATAAATTTCCAGATTATGTAATTCGTAATTATGCAGGTTGCAGTATTCAATCAGGTCCTTGATAAAGGAAGAATCCTGATATTCTGCATAAATGGAGATGTACTTGTTAAAACGCATCAGTCGTTTGTCAACGCGCGACAAAATACGCAGGGAAAATATAATCATAACCGTACATAAAACAGCACCGCAGTAAAAGCCGGAGCCTACGGCAATGCCAATCGTGGCACAGCACCAAAGCCCTGCGGCAGTGGTCAGACCGCGGACATGATTGTTGCGCGTGACAAGAATTGTTCCAGCGCCGAGGAAGCCGATACCGCTGATAACCTGTGCCGGAATCCGGGCAGGGTCTGTGCCGCCAAGCCGTTCACACATATAAAGATTGGTGATACAGGCAAGAGTTGCACCCAGACACACAATCACATAAGTACGAAATCCGGCGGGGTGTTGTTTCTGCTCGCGTTCAATTCCCAGTGCACCGCCTAAAATCAGGGCAAGCGCAATTCTCAATAAAATAGAAAATAAATTCAATTCGCTAAAAACAGGAATATTTTCAAAATACATAGAACCTCATTTCAAAGCAGTTTCGTTGCATCTATTTTGTTCCGGTAGAACCAAAGCCGCCGTTTCCACGGTCTGTTTCGTCTAAAGAATCGGCTTGGTCAAAAGCGGCGGTAATAAACGGTGTCAGTACAAGCTGTGCAATGCGGTCGCCCGGTTCAACGGTAACAGCTTCATTTCCATGGTTATAGAGTGCAACCATGATTTCACCGCGGTAATCGGCATCAATGACACCGACCTTGTTGGCAGGAGCAATGCCTTTTTTACATGCCATGCCGCTTCGTGCATACACCAGACCGACCAGTCCTTCCGGAATGGCAATGGCGATACCGGTGTGGATAAATTCAGTTTTTCCCGGTTCAATTGTTACAGGCTGTTCCATGCCGGAATAAAGGTCTGCACCGGCAGACTGGGCAGTACCGTAAGTCGGAATAATGGCATTTGGTGTCAGTTTTTTTAATTTTACAATTGTGTTCATAAGATAATCTCCATTCGTTATTTTTTTATTAGAAAAGCAAAACGGGACTTCCCTTGGCAAGGGATTCCTGTACCAGAATTGTGCGCTGGTTGGAAGAGCCCTTAAATTTTAAATTCAGGCTTTTGAGTTCCTGCATAAATTTTCCGTCCACAAGGACATCAATATAGGAAAGCATTTCGCGGGTGACATCCCATTTTTCACACATCTGTCCACAGATGTCTTTGTCAAAAAGGTATCCGGTAAAACACCAGATATTTTTTTGCGGAAAGCGGCTTTTGGTCTGCTGTAACAGCGGAAGAAGCCCCTGCTGGTTGGCATATTCAAACGGTTCGCCCCCAAGCAGTGTCAGCCCGGCAATATAACCGGGTTCTAATGAAGCCAGTATAGCATCGATGGTTTCCTGCGTAAACGGCTTTCCGTATTCAAAATCCCATGCGATTTCATTAAAACATCCCGGACAGTGGTGCGTACAGCCGCTTACAAACAAAGAAGTGCGCACTCCCGGTCCGTTGGCAATATCACAGTATTTAATTTCAGCGTAGTTCATATTAATCCCCATTTCCGCAGGCATTTCGATGCCGCCTGCCTTATATTGAGCGGTTTGTTGCGAAGCAGCGGTAAAAATCCGTGCGGGCATTACAGTTGTGGGTTTTCGCCCAACATCATCACATTAGTATATCAGAAAAAGCACAAAATCACCAGTGTAAATTTATTGCAGCAAATAAGACCACATTCTTGAATAAAAAATCAGTAGTTTCCCCAAAGCCAACCGCCGATTCAGTAGAAACATACAGAAAATATGTTATAATGTGCGTAAGCAATGAGCAGTGCCGTATGAAAGCGGAAAAAAGAGCTGTGCTTGCACAAAGCGCTTTTAGACGGTTTCATACGATAGGGCGAATGCCCGACAGTGGGAAAGCAAAGCTTTCCCGCGGCACTGCGAATAAGCCTGTAAAAAGCGGAAAAAAGAGCTGTGCTTGCACAAAGATTGGAGGAAAATTATGATAGAAATTTATTGCGAGAAGTTATATAAATATTCAAGAATCGAGGAACCGGTCAGTGTGACAATTCCGTTCAAAAAAGGAGCATATACGAAAACAGAGGATATGGCGGTTTTGCAGAACGGCAGTCCGGTATTAATCCAGCCAAAGGTGACAGCACGTTACGATGATGGGAGTATCCGCTACCTGTTTTTGCGTTTTCTGGCGGACTTACCGGCAAATAAAGCAGCAGTATTGCAATTTGATGTTAACGCAAAAGCCGGAACTAACAGTAACATAAATAAAACGGCCGGTAAAGGAATGACAGCAACAGTAGAAAAGGTTGCAGACGGCTTCCGGGTAGATACAGGGTGTTTAAAATATGAAGTCGCCAACCACTGCGGCAGCATTTTTAAAGAACTCGATGACGGCAGAAAAATATACAAAGCCGCAGATTTTGAAGGACCGTATTTAAAGGATGGTAACGGAGATACCTATGATATGCAGATTGATACATGGCGCGTGGTGGAAGCAGGTCCGGTCTGTGTGATTTTATCGGCAGAAGGAAGCAGTTTATGCAGCAGGGCAGCCGATACAGCCGATACAAATACGGTCAATGCAGACAGCGGTACGGGTGGCGCAAATAACATCCGGTTTGAGCTGCGGCTTACGGCATATGCGGGCAAACCATGGACAGAGGTATCCTATCGGATTATCAATACGACAGATAACCCGCTTACGGTAAAGTCACTGGTATTTCATTATAAGGCCGGTAAAGAAGCCGTGTCGGACACACTGGTTCCGATGAATTTTGATGCGGAAACGGATTCGACAGGCTGTGGGGATACGCTGACAGACAATTCGGCAAATGAAGGTCCTCTTTTTCATACAAGGGGCATATTGGAACTGGAAGCTATTGAAAAAAAGACACCGCCGGAAACTGTGCGGACACTGGTTGGAAGTTCTAACTATAAAACGGATTTCTTTATTGGAAAAGACGGTGAGCCGGTCAATAAAGTGATTGATGCAAAATATTTGTTAAAAGAGGCAAATGAGCATTTTGCAGAAGTATTATACGGAACCTTTATGGCAGACCGCACCGATGAGAAGGACGGACTTTGTATTACCGTTTATCAGGCACAGCAGAATTACCCGAAGGCGGTGCGTGCCGATAAAAACGGAATCAGTGTGATGCTTGTGCCGGAAGGTGTGGGAAATGTTGTGATGCAGCCGGGTATGGCAAGAGAACAGCAGTTCTTAATGCATTTTCATGCACCGGAAGAACCTGTCTGGGAGCTGGATAACCGGAGTTTAATTTATCAGATGCCGGACAGACCATGCATTGCACCTCGCATTTTTAAGGAAGCAGGTGTTATGTTAGATGTTTTCCCGGAAAAGCTCAATAATGATGTGGAAATTGCATTAATGGGAAAAGCGGATGCCCATGCACGCTGTTATGGAATGTTAAACTGGGGTGATACGTGGGATTCCGGTTACACCATGCAGGGCAGGGGTAACGGCAGAGTTGTGTGGTCAAATAATGAATACGACTTTCCGCATTCCTGCGCATTACAGTATGCGCGCACGGGGGTAAGAAGGTATCTGGATTATCTTCTGGTAACGGCAAAACACTGGATGGACGTTGATATCTGCCATTACAGCAAAAATCCATTGCGCATCGGCGGACAGTGGGAGCATACGGCAGGGCATTGTGCCAACGGCGTAATGGTATGTTCGCATGAGTGGGTGGAAGGCTTGTTAGATTATTATCATTTTTCCGGAGATGAGCGGGGACTGGCAAGTGCCATTGGTATCGGTGAAAATGTATTGCGTCTTTTGGATACACCGATGTATGCCCATGCAGGGGAAGCTAATGCAAGAGAAACCGGCTGGGCGCTGCGTACGCTGACAGCACTTTATATAGAAACTCACGACAAAAAATGGGTGGAAAAATGTGACTGGATTATTCACAGCTTTGAAGTGTGGGAAGATGAGTACGGAAGCTGGCTGGCACCGTATACGGATAACACTGCAATCCGTGTGGGCTTTATGATTTCCGTTGCGGTTGGAAGTGTTATGCGCTATTACCGGGAATTTCCGCGGCAAGACATCAAAGAAATGCTTATCCGTGCGGTGGATGATTTAATAGAGAACTGCCTGATGGATAACGGACTGTTTTATTATAAGGAATTGCCAAGTCTTGCACGTCTTGGCAACAATACACTGCTGTTGGAATCACTTGCGATTGCTTATGAATTAACCGGGGATAAAAAATACCTTGCGCCGGGACTTGAAACCTTTAAACGAGCCATTTATGAAAAACCGTCGACTATCAACGGACAAAAACGTGAGGAAGAAGATGCCATTATTGGTGCAGGTTCCAGTACAAAGGGCTTTGCACAGAGTTTTATACCTTTAATTACTTATTATAAAGCACTGTCTGAAAATGATATGACATGGTGATTTGACGAAAGCGGGCATTGCGTAGTAAAATAAAAGAAAAATGATGTCAGAATGGAGAATAAGCTATGAGATTAGGTATTAGAGCACATGATACAAAATATGCACCGCTGGATGAAATGGTGGCAAATATCCACAATATGGGATTTCACTGTATGCACATTGCGCTGGCAAAGTCTATCAAGGAATTTAAGCCGGAAATCGAAACGATGACACCGGGACTTGCGATGTATATGAAAGAAATCTGCAGAAAAAATGATGTGGATGTGGCAGTCCTTGGCTGTTATCTGAATCTTTGCAACCCGGATCCGGAACAGCACAAAAAAATCGTGGATAAATATATTGCATCGATTCGTTTTGCAAGCATTTTAGGCTGCGGTGTGGTTGGAACAGAAACAGGCGCGGTTAATACCGAATACAAGTACGAGCCTGCAAACCATACAGAAGAAGCGTTACAGACCTTTATTGAAAATTTAAGACCAATTGTAAAGTGCGCAGAGCAGTTCGGTGTGATTATCGCCATTGAACCGGTATGGAAGCACATTGTATGTACCGTGGAACGCGCAAGAAAGGTTTTAGATGCGATTGATTCTCCAAATCTCCAGATTATCTTTGACCCGGTAAATCTGCTCTGCGTGGATAACATTGACAGACAGGATGAGATTATCAATCAGGCATTTGAACTGCTTGGTGATGAAATTGCAGTCGTACACTGCAAGGATTATGTGGTCGAAGGTAATGAGTTAAAGTCGATTGCAGCAGGAACTGGAAGCCTGAACTATCCGCTCCTTTTAAAGAAGATTAAAGAGCATAAGCCGTATGTACACTGTACGCTTGAAAATACCGTTCCGGAAAATGCGGCGGCTACAAAAGAGTTTATGGAAAAAACTTACGCTTCCGTATAGGGGTTGTATTTTTTTGTATCAGAATATATAATGGTAATAATTTTTCCTATACAGTGAACGCGGAGGTAGCGTATGCCAGAAGAAATAGTACGAGTAAACGAGGCAAATCAGAAATCAGACAGATTGGAGAAGCAGGTTGCGACACCTGCGGATTTTACCAGCCCTGAAGTGTTATATGAGGATTTGATACAGGAAATCCGTAAATATCACCCGTCATCGGATTTATCCGACATTGAACGGGCTTATAAGATTGCAAGGGATGCTCATGAAGGACAGAAACGTAAATCAGGTGAGCCGTATATTATCCACCCGCTCTGCGTGGCAATTATCCTTGCAGAGCTGGAACTTGATAAAGAAACAATTATTGCAGGACTTCTGCATGACGTTGTAGAAGATACCGTGATGACGAGTGAAGACGTTACAAGAGAATTCGGTGCAGAAGTGGCACTGCTGGTTGACGGTGTTACGAAGCTGACTCAGTTAAATTACCAGCATGATAAGATTGAAGTGCAGGCAGAAAATTTAAGAAAAATGTTCCTTGCCATGGCAAAGGATATCCGTGTTATACTGATTAAACTGGCAGACCGCCTGCATAATATGCGGACAATGCAGTATCAGACACCGGCAAAGCAGATTGAAAAATCGCGTGAAACGATGGAAATCTATGCACCGATTGCGCATCGCCTTGGTATTTCCAAGATTAAAGTGGAACTGGACGATTTATCCATGCAGTATCTGATGCCGGATGTTTATCAGGATCTGGTTGAAAAGATTAACTTAAATAAAGCAGGTAGAGAAGCATTTATCGACAGCATTATCAAAGAAGTCGGCATGCACATCAGCAATGCGGGCATTGAAGCAGAGATTAACGGACGTGTCAAGCACTTCTTCTCCATTTACAGAAAGATGGTCAACCAGAATAAGACACTCGACCAGATTTACGACATTTTTGCCGTGCGTATTATTGTAGATACCGTGAAGGACTGTTATGCGGCACTCGGTGTCATTCATGAAATGTACAAGCCGATTCCGGGACGTTTCAAGGATTATATCGCCATGCCGAAGCCCAATATGTATCAGTCCCTGCATACCACACTGATTGCATCAAACGGACAGCCGTTTGAAATCCAGATTCGTACTTATGAAATGCACCGTACTGCTGAATATGGTATTGCAGCACACTGGAAATATAAGGAAGGTAAGAGCGGAGAAACGGGCAATGAGTCCGAAGAAGCAAAGTTGAGCTGGCTGCGTCAGATTCTGGAATGGCAGAAGGAAATGTCCGATAACAAGGAATTTTTATCTTCTATTAAAAATGACCTCAATCTGTTTTCGGACAGTGTGTACTGCTTTACACCATCCGGTGATGTCAAAAATCTTCCGGCAGGTTCCTGTCCGATTGATTTTGCATACAGTATCCACAGTGCTGTCGGTAATAAGATGGTCGGTGCAAGAGTCAATGGAAAGCTTGTCAATATTGATTATCAGATTAAGAGTGGTGACCGGATTGAGATTATTACATCACAGAATTCCAAAGGACCGAGCCGTGACTGGTTAAGCATTGTCAAAAGTACACAGGCACGCAATAAAATTAACCAGTGGTTTAAGCAGGAATTAAAAGAAGACAACATTTTAAAAGGAAAAGAAATGCTGTCAACATACTGCAAGACGAAGGGCATTGTATTATCAGAACTTACAAAGCCGGAGATTATCGAAAAAGCGCTGCGCAAATATGGCTTTAAGGACTGGGAGTCCATGCTGGCATCTGTCGGACACGGCGGATTAAAAGAAGGACAGGTTATCAACAAACTGTCCGAAGAATACGAAAAGCGCAAGAAGGCAGAAATTACCGATACACAGGTGCTGGAAGAAATCGTCCAGAATGAAGCCAAAGCCAATAAGGAAACGTCCAAAAAGAATAAGGGTGGTATTGTTGTCAAAGGCATCCATGATGTCGCGGTTCGTTTTTCAAAGTGCTGTAATCCGGTTCCGGGTGATGAAATCGTCGGTTTTGTCACAAGAGGCAGAGGTATTTCCATTCACCGGACAGACTGTATCAATATTTTGAACTTTCCGGACAGCGAGCGTGCAAGACTGATTGAAGCAGAATGGGAGTCTACAGGTTCTAAGGAAGAAAAATACGGTGCAGAGATTAACATTTTTGCCAATAACAGAACAGGACTAATTATTGATATTTCCCGTGTATTTACGGAAGCAAATATTGATGTGATGTTTATGAACAGCCGTGTCAATAAAAAAGGACTGGCAACGATTAACATGGGATTTGATATCCACGGAAAAGAAGAATTAAACCGTCTGGTTGATAAGTTAAGGAAAATCGAAGGCGTGACGGATATCATGAGAGCCACCGGCTAAATGTTCAAAAGCCATATATGAGAGCTTTTGAACATAGCAGTATTGCAGAGCAATACTGCGGTGAAATGGCGGTGCTAAAGCTTTTCGGAATTTGAAAAAGCCTTATATCTAAGCTTTTTCGGAATTTGAAAAATCCGTATACCGAAGATTTTTCAAATAGCAAAATTGTGCCGCAAACGGCACAATTTTACGTGATGTTGGCGGTATGAGGACTGCTGGAAGGAGTATATTATACATGGGTAAGATTGAACTGGATTTCAGGGTGCTGGGAGATGTGGGGACGAACTGTTACCTGCTTTGCAATCAGGAAACCAAAGAATGTATATTAATTGATGCGCCGGATTTGCCGGACAGGATTGATGAAATGATTGCGGCATCCGAGATCGGAAGAGCACACGTCTGAACTCCAGTCACGTGGCCATCTCGTAT
>ENA-OVFY01001714-OVFY01001714.1-human-gut-metagenome-genome-assembly--contig:-NODE-1714-length-11054-cov-3.902082_pt1 | contig 11054 bp, 10 predicted proteins | sample MGYA00237766_ERZ505411 | MGnify/ENA primary metagenome ERZ505411 (study PRJEB26158, sample SAMN06016375) | human gut metagenome | biome: human gut; feature: ankylosing spondylitis patient; material... | reverse complement strand
CAGCATCCTCGCTTCCGTCCCGGAAAAAGCCTGTACCGTCTCATACCCTGCTTTCTGTAATGCCGTATATAAAAGATTATTGATATCCGTATCGTCTTCTACAATCAGAATTCTGTTTTTCTGCTCCATTTTTCTCATCCTTCCATTTTCCGATTTAAACAATATTATATTGCACTTTTATAACTATGCCCAAAATTCTTTTGGTATTATCCTTCCACCTCGTCTACATATGCTATATATAGTTCTAATTCTTTTGACATATGCTATATCTTGTGTTAATATAATCTTGTATTTAAGTTTTTTTGCTGTCCCGTCATGGGAGTCTGGACCATTCATCCAGAAGCATATGCAGTTTAAGTTTGGAAAATCGTGTCATTATACTGCCGTTTTATACGGTGCTATAATGGCACTTTTTTTATTTTAATCTATTTTAACGCCCAAAGAGGCAGAAAGGAGAATTTTTATGTCAGCAATTTTAACAATTTTAGGGAGGGCCACAAGAGATCCTGAGATGCAGCAAGGAAAAAATTCCGGTACGGAATATGTTTCTCTGGACATTGCAGTTTCACAGCGAGGCCAGGATGGAAAGGAAGAAACCATTTACTATCAGTGCTATTTTAACAAGTTCCTTGCAGAACGCTTAGCAAAAGCAGGCGTAAAGAAAGGAACCGGGCTGATGATCTATGGTGATCTGGAGCTTCATCCGTTCATTTATCAGAAAGGAAAGAATGCGGGGCAGGCAAATGCCGGTCCGAGGATCAATGTCAAGGACTGGCACTTTGTACCATCCAACCGTTCTGACAGCAATACCGGACATCCGGGTGCAAACCAGAACAGCCAGCCGAATGGTGGTGCGGCAACGCCCGGTGCAGCCGGCAATGGCAGCTACCCAATGCAGGGAAATCCCAATGGCAGCTACCAGAATCAGGCAATGCCTGGCGGCTATCCACAGCAGGGAATGGCTCCTGCTAACGGTGCCTACACGCCTCCTGCAAATGGCGGACAGTATCAGGCTCCGCCAAACGGAACCGGTCAGCCACAGAGCAGCTACCCGCCGCAGGGCAGTTATACCGGAATGCCAAATTACGGAGGTATGCCGGGCAGTCAGCCAACTGACGGCTTTCAAAATGTGCCGGAACAGATGGCATCCCAGTTGCCCTATTAACTCTCAAGGAACCCTATGTTGAGGAATTGCATTTATCATCTTTGTGATGATGCAGTTCCTCTTTTTCATGTCCGGAAGCGGCGATTTCCCATCCAGCTTCCGGGCTTGTCTAAGAATCATGAATCAGAAAGGAATCAGCTCATGAAAAAATCAAATCGAAAAAAATTCTTACAGTTTGTCGTGCTTGTACTGTTTCTTGCAGCTCTTTTCGTACCACAGGATGCCAACCGGCTTCTGATTGCAGGCATTGCCCTGATCGGTATCGGAGTCACGCTGTTCAGTTATCTTCTCCCGCTTTTCACGGAACGCCTGAAAAACAGGGAGCATAAGCTACGAAAACGCCCAGAAAGAACTCGTCATCTGGAAGGAACACCTGATCTGGAAACCATTCTCTGGAGACAGATCAAATTCCAGATTACCGGAAAGCTCAAGGAAGCCTTCCCGGATGCCACATGGGATTTTGTGAAAGAACCACCGCTCTCCCAGATACTGGATGGGGAACCATTACGGATTCGCACACGGAATACCGGAAGTTATAATTTTGCGGAAATTCTCATGGATGCCCGTGGCAGTCTGACGCTTCAGATGATGACCATTGAATCCTTACATAAAAAGGAACCGTCAGAAGGAAATCCGGATTCCAGACCAGCCGTTAATCCCAAATCATGGTATTCCCTGATTGGGAAACCGCTACTGATGGAATTGGTCGGTGACTTACAGGCAAGGGGCTATGAAAAGCTGTTTATCAACGAGCAGGGAGATGTCTATATTCTGAACGGCACTGAACCGGAAGTCCGGGGAAAGCTGGAACATTTCCCGCCCAAAGATTACTGGGGCGAATTGACGGAGATTTTTACTGAAGATGAATTGACCACAGAAGAGACCGAGCAGGCACTGGAACTGTCCTGGATCTCATAAGAAGGAGGAACGAATCATGGCAAATAACATCGTAGCAACCTGGGGGTTCAAACGCAAACTCCCGGAACCATTTGAGGATTATACGGACCATGCAATCTTTGATGACATTGCATCCAAATACTGTACTCAGCCACGGAAAAAATCCACGCTTCATGCAGCTACCCTGCGGGCAGTCCTTGCTTATCTGGAGCTGGAAAACCCGGTTGGCAGTACCCCGCCGGAAAAGCTTGGGGCGGTCGGTACCCAATCCAACAATTTTGTTGTGGCGGAATATCCGAGCAAAACCGGTGATCTTCAGGTGGTTGTCTACAACCAGCTAAACGGAAAGTTTTACGGAGGCTGCTATACTCCTCCGCCGGATGTGGAAAGCACACCGGAAAAATACGAATTTAAAGACTCCAAACAGTCCGGTGCGGCTCTGCTGTTCGCACTGATGCCGGTTTTTCTGGCAGATGAAGAGTGTAATGAAAAGTATCAGGAATTAAAAGCGCACCGGGACAACGGTTATCCCGATCTGGACGCCGCTGCGGAAACAGCAGCCGTTCTCTGCGACAACATTTACCGGAGAACCCGCTATGCATCAGGTCTCCCGACCGGTGGTGTTAAGATTGACCTTCCGGCAAACGGCGTATTGTCGCTGATCAAACCGTTAAATATCCAGAAGGGGGTCTATGCACCAACCGAAGTGCTCCATGGAGACTTTCAGGTGTTACGTCCAGGAAGTGGATTTAAGAAAGCACAGGCAGCCATTTCCAGAGATGATTTTGTTGGGAAATTTATCCTGACCGCATCCCGAAGGCTGTCTCCGGAAGAGGAGGTATCTGTTCCGACATTGGCAGAGTGGTACATCATCCCTCCGGAAATCAAACGGATCTGCGAACACGCAAAACTGACAACGGATACCACACAGCCGATGCGGAATTTTCTTTTACGGGGACCGGCAGGTACCGGAAAGACCGAAGGAGCCAAAGCCATTGCTTCCGCACTTCACCTTCCTTACCGCTGCATTACCTGTTCCGCAAATACAGAGGTATTCGACCTTTTAGGTCAGATTCTTCCGGATGTGGACGGAAAACGCACCCGGCTTCAGCGGCAGTACCCGTCTTTTCAGGAAATCCAGTTAGATCCCTCCGGTGCCTATCAGAAGCTGACCGGAAACTATGATGAAGAAATTTCTGCCGAGGACACCTACCAGAAGCTGATCGATACGATTTTTGATGAAATGCACAGCTATTATAAGGAACACACCTCCGGACAGAACTTCCAGTATGTGGATACGCCTCTAGTCGAAGCCATCCGCTATGGGTATATTCTTGAGATACAGGAGCCTACGGTCATTGCTAATCCCGGTGTACTGGTTGGACTTAACTCCCTTTTAGACCGCTGTAACAGCGTATATCTTCCAAACGGAGAAACCATCCACCGTCATCCGGATACGACCATCGTAATCACCACAAACAATGACTATGCAGGCTGTAAACAGATGAACCAGTCTGTCATTTCCCGAATGAACCTTGTGATTGATCTGGATGAACCGGATGAGGATACACAGGTAGAACGTGCCATGGCTGTTACCGGATGCAAGGATGCAAAAACGGTACGTCTGATGACACGCATTGTCAAATCCATGGCTGTCTACTGCCGGGAAAATCTCATTACAGATGGCTGCTGTGGCATGAGGGAGCTGATTTCCTGGGTGCAGTCCTACATGGTCTGCGGGGATATCCGGGAAGCGGCCCGTTACACGGTGCTTGCCTCTGCCTCTGCCGATGCTGAGAACCGTACGGAAGTGGAAGAAAGCTGTCTGGATACTGTGCTTGCTGCGTAGGACACGCCTATGAGAAAAGCAGCACTCACAGAAGCCCAGATCCGAAAGCATCTGGCAGATAATCTGTCTTATCTCCGGCAAGCCAAAACACCGAAGTTATCACAAAAGGCAGTTGCCAGAATCTTAAATCTTCCCCCGAAAACCATTATGAATTATGAAAATGCAAACTCCTCCCCGATGGCTTATGCCGTCCTTCGCCTTGCTGTGTATTACGGCTGCACGATGGAGGAACTGCTGACAAAAAATCTAAGAAAAGAAAGGAAGAATATCACGTGAATCACAGCCAAAGAAATTTAAAGAAACTAATCCGGGCAAAAGAGGATTCCATTGCGGATGAGGAGTTATTCCTCTCCGCTGCCTATCAGAAGTACCAGACCTCCCTTGCCAGAGCCGTTACCGGACGTTACCGGTATGGACTGCAGGTACTGCTGGACTGGGACATTTCCGAACAGGCAGGCGTTGCATATACCGACAATTATAAGGTACATCTCAACGCAGCGAACCCGATCACCCAGTCTTTCCCCACCCGTTTCTTACGTTCCCAGAGCCTGACAGGGCTCACCGGGCATGAAGTGGGGCACTTACTCTATTCTGATTTCACAGCCCACGCTGTTCATCTGAGGAGTCTGGAAAACGGTTCCTTCTATCCGAAGGAGCCGGAGCTATCCCTTCCAGCTTATCAGACAGCACTGGAGGAGATCAAAGAAGTGTTAGAAGAAAAGGACAAAGCCGGATGCCTGACACTGGCACGATGCGCCGCAACTTTTCAAAACATTCTGGAAGACATCCATATTGAAGACCGTATGTGTGAGGAATTCCACGGCACCTTCCGACAGGGGATTGAACTCAATAACCTGCGTATGTCCGAACAGATTCCTTCCATACAGGAACAAATTGACAAAGAATACCAGCCATTTTCCATCATTGCCAACCTGATCCTTTCCTATTGCCGGACCGGAAACATCAACAATCCCACCGGCTATCAGGGGGATTATCTGGATACCATTTCCGATTGTACCGATCTTCTGGATACGGCAATGGAATCGGAAAAAGGCACTGACCGGATGCTGGCTTCCAATGCACTCTTAGCCCTAACCTGGAACTATATCCAGCCGCTCATCGAAAAAACACGGGAGGAATTGGAAATGCATGGCGAGGATTCCGCTGCCGATGCTCTGGAAGATCTTCTAGGGGATGAAGTCAGCAGCGGCGCTCCTCTTCCGACCGGAAAAAGCGGTGCCATTCCAAAGAATATCAAACCAGCTTCCCCAAAAGGAAGCGGGAATGATGAGGGCAATGCTCCTTCCGGTCCACGTACCAAAGAGGATGCTATAGAGGAAGCCAAACAGGTGCTTTCGGAAGAAGGCGGGCGCATCGCTCTTACAAAGACCAATACCATTCTGGATGAAAACAACCCCGGCGTCACTTATGTCAGTCAGTATCAGGGCAGCGGCTATGAGCATGCTGCAGAGGATCTGTTCCGGATCTTGAACGATGTGGCTGCAGAAAAGGTGCAGGAAGACTGTCAGACGGAACTGACCGAGGAACTGCAGAAAACAGCCAATGATATTCATTACGGCAATGCCCATGCAGGCATCCATGTTACCATCCATCGCCTGACCAGTGTTTCCGATTACCTGAAGAATGAATACCAGACAGTTGCTCCCCCGCTCCTGCGGGCTTCCAAAAAGCTGCAAAGCACCATCCTGCCGCTTTTGAAAGAAGAACAGCAAGGCGGAAAGCAGAAGAATCTCCTGTTTGGAAAACGTCTGGACTCCCATGCTCTCTATAAGACAGACGGAACCATCTTTACCAGAACCAGACTTCCAGGAGAGGAAAAACGTCTGGCTGTTGCCCTCCTGATTGACGAGAGTGGTTCGATGGGTTGGGGTGACCGGATGACACATGCAAGAAAGACTGCCATTGTCCTTTATGATTTCTGTAAAAGCCTCGGTATCCCTATCACCATTTACGGGCATTCCACGGATGCAGGCGGCGTTGCTCTTTACTCCTATGCAGAATTTGATTCTGTGGACAATGAGGACTGTTACCGGCTGATGGATATGTGCGACCGCAACGGGAACCGGGACGGCGCAGCTCTCCGCTTCGTAGCAGAGCATTTGTGCACACGCCCGGAGCTTCAGAAGCTGCTGATCCTGATTTCTGACGGTCAGCCAGCCGATTACGGCTACAGCGGAACGGAAGCAGAGGCAGATCTGCGGGGCATCAAGAAAGAATACGAAAAACGGGATGTCATCCTGTTTGCGGCTGCCATTGGTGACGATAAGGAAAATATCCGCAGGATTTACAAGGACGGATTCCTGGATATCACGAAACTGGAAGAGCTTCCAAAGAATATGGCACAGCTTGTCAAACAGCATCTCAAATAAAGGAAGGTGAATACTCATGAATGAAACTTATCAAAACCGGATTACCGACCAGATCTGCAAGATCCAGAATGACCGGGCACTCATTGCCTTTTATGACCGGCTCCGCTACGCACCACTCGGCAACTATGCACAGCTACATGCCAAAGGGGAATATCAGGAAAACGGGCATAAAGTACATTCTTTAATCTGCATCACCATTCAGGATTATTCCAACGGTACCGGAGACCGGAATATCATCACCCGTTTCAACCTGGCACCGGAACAGATCCAGTTCCTCTTAACCCGGATCACTTCCGGTTTTCAGGAATTTGAATGGAGCCAGAGCAAGATCTACGGCAATCCCGATCAGAACGGTTATTCCACAGCCCAGATGTTTTATATCTCCAGACATCCCTATGATTCCAAAGGGCAGCCTATGAAAAGCCCATGGAAAATCCAGATTGTAAATGGGAAAGGCATCAAAGCACAGAATAAGAACGGTGGTTCCTACATGCAGCCACGCAGCTTCCAGTCCGAAAAGACGACAGCCATCCAGCTTACCGACATGGATCTGTTCACGCTTCTGAAGCGGACGGATTCCTATATTTCCAACTGGGAAACGGTGATTGCTGCATCACTGATCAATAACGGAAAACGGATGCTGGCAGACCAGCAGAACAGTCAAATGCAACAGACAGCACAGGCTCCGCCTTACGCTGCCTAAATTTTCAGAAGAGAAGCGGTACTTTACTGCTTCTCCTCTTTTTAAGAAAGGAGACTTTAGTTATGAATATTGCACTCATCCGGACCATGGACTCTCAGGGGCGTATCGTCATCCCTGCAGAAATCCGGAAACAAATGAAGCTCTCAGACGGAGATGCACTGGAACTGGAAAATGTGGGAATGGAGCTGCTTTTACGCAAATGCCCTACCCACTTAAACGGAAAAGAGGAAATGGCTTCCTATCTTTCCGTCCTCTACAGTGTCATCCACTGTGGTATCGCAATTTGCAGTGAGGCTCACATACTCGTATCTGCGGGCATCTATCTTCCGGAAGGCACTCCCGTTACAGAAGAACTCGCCGAATTGGTTGCGGACGGCCAGGAACTGATCTCTGCTGAGAACTGCCCTGTCTACCCGGTATCCAACACCCGTCAACCGGTTTGTGCTTTTTTCCCGATTTTAAGGGAAGACAGAGAGCCGCTGGCACTTCTTCTCTGTTCCAGAACCGGACAGCATTTATCCGAGATGGAATTGGGATGCGCTAAACTGGTCGCTGCCGTAATTGCAAACAAAATTAAGTAAGGAAAGGAGCGTGAAATCAATGAAGAATACAAATATAACCTTACACACCACCCAAAAGAAAGAATATGTCCTCACCGGAATCCTGTCCCTGCCCCTCCATCTGGGAGAACGGGCGTGGATCTATAGTTATAACCAGACCTTTGCTACCAGTCCGGTGCAGAGTATTCTGGAAGTATCCGAAAACGGTGTGGTATTTGAGACCTGCAACAGTATTTACCGTCTCAGCTACACCCGTGTTCCGATGGAGCTGGAGGCGATGTGTGCTTGACAAGAATGGAAGAACTGGAGAGCTGCCTTTCGGGGCTCCTCTCCACCTTAAAGAAGAACCGGGAACATGTGCCTCTGGAAGTGCTGAAGACACAGTATAAGCAGCCGTATGAAGAACTGGTCAGAAACATCAACCTGACCGCTTCTGCCTATGCAAAATCTGTGCTGCTCCACCGGCTGGTCCTGAATCCGGATGCAGATGTGGAGGAACAATGTACCGTCATCAACCAGATGATACAAACTTCCGGGATGCTGAAGAAAATCAGCTCCTGCATGTCCAAAACCTATGATGTAGGACAGATATATCCTCTGATACTGGAACTACGCCATATGGTCGAACAGGCACTCTGGCCCTATGTGAATCAGGCAACTTGTCTGGTCGCAGATCTGGATGATATAGAAAAAGAACCGACAATTTACAATTTTTTGACACATGAAGTTTATGAAAATGATACCTGGATTCACCGAGAAATCGACCTGCGCTGGAAACTACTGGTACATCTTACTCCCGAACAAAGAGAATCCGTACCACCAGCCAATCATAGTATGAATGGAGGAATTTACCATGAAAGAACAATCATCTAATCCTTGCGAAAAAGTCTCATTTATTTTGACCTATGACCAGCTTGAAGCTGCTTATAACATCTACCGGGAACAATTTATTTCCTGCGACTTCATCCGCCGCTCCATGGAACGTCTGGAGGAAAGAATCGGACTCTGCAACCTTCCATATGAAACGCTGCGTGATGATCCAAGCCTTCTTCATGAAGCATACCTGCAGTTTCTCCGACTGGAAGACTGCAATGTGGCTTATAACGACACGCTGGAGCAGGTAATTGATGCAATCGAACAATGGCTTGCCTCTGGCACCTTATCCCCTGTAAACCTTACGGTTTCCAACCAGAATATGGGTGAAACTTTTGGAACGGAGGTGGATGTGTAATGGCAAATATCTGCTGTGATGATGTGATCTTTTATACAGAAGGAAATCCGGAAGGACTATATGACTTGTGGGAGGACCTGGAAACCTACATCATTCTGAACCAGAATCCTGATTTATGCTGGATTGGCAATTTATTTTCCCACAAGAAAATAGATTCCACCGGAATATCTCTTCGTGGAAATGTCAGCTACATGGAATGGAATGATACGTATATTCTACTTTCTTTAGAGACAGCATGGACTCCACTTTATGAAGCATATCAGGCGATAGCCGCTGCATATCATGTTCCCTTTGTGATGCAAAGCATAGAACCTGGAGAACGAATTTATTATAACACGGATGAAGCACACCTATTTTTCCCTGACCGATATTGTGTCCGCTTATATGAAGAAAGCCTATTGACTCCATGTGGCTTAATAATCGGAGAAAAGCTGGAAGACGGTGAACCATTTGAAACGGAAACAGACGTATTAGAACGATTCAGAGATTGCGGATATCCAGCAGCTACACTAAAAGAGTTGGAGCTCATGTTCGATGCGGATGAACTTATTATTTTTGAATTTACAAATCCATATTTGGATCTGGAGCAGAAAAATGCTTGTGCATGAAACTTCTCCCCTCCACACCAAAGACGATTATCATCAGATTTAAAGGAGGAACACCATGACTGATTTGGAACTGGATGTCTGGGATGCATGGCTCAGGGAACGTCAGGAACATCTGGAAGAAACCCTGTCCAATATCTCACCATCGGAAGAACCCTGCAGATATTACCTGCTAACCGGATATATTCAGGGAATGCTAGAAGCTCTTACCATGCTTACGACTGTTGAGGATGGGAAACGCTTCAAGATCAAACTGGAGCAATTTCGCCAGAATCTGCTCCTCTCTTTTTTCAAAGATTGCCTGCACATCCTGGCGGATTTCGTTACGTTATCTTTCTGTCATATGTTTCCTAAACAGTTGTAACTTTATTCCATATTCACTTTACATATTTTTTATTTTACCGTCATCCACTCGCCCAGTCCGTCGAACTGTTTTTCATAGCTTACGGCATCCTCATACTGGTTGGACTGCAGGATGATATTTACGGTGTTGTAGATACATCTCTTCAGTTCGCGGATATCCAGCGTGCCTTTTTTCAGCTCTTTGCGGATATTTTCATGATCTTCTTCCGTTCCCGGCATAACCATATCGTTTCCGGCTCTCATGCAGCCTGCTGCGGTACACTCGCCCTGGATCTGTACATTGGTGGTCGTCCAGTCTGTCATGATGGCTCCGGCAAATCCCCACTCGTCTCTTGCTGCTTTTGTACAGGTGTCGTAGCAGTTTGCAGCGTGTACACCGTTGATCAGGTTGTAGGAAGTCATGATGGACATCGGCTGTGCATCCTTGATTGCGATCTCAAATCCTTTCAGATAGATCTCACGGAGTGTCCTCTCAGACAGGATCGAATCGGAACCCATACGGTTGTCTTCCTGGTTATTGCATGCGTAATGTTTGATCGTGGTTCCGCATCCCGGTACTTTCTGTACACCCAATGTCATAGATGCAGCCATCATACCTGCCAGCAGCGGATCCTCTGAATAATACTCAAAGTTTCGTCCACACAGCGGATTTCTGTGAATGTTCATACCAGGTGCCAGCCACAGGGTTACACCGAACAGTTCCATCTCATGACCGATCATCTCGCCAAGTTTCTGAACCAGATCCAGGTTCCAGGTCTGTGCCAGCAGGGTTCCTACCGGAATCGCGGTACAGTACTGATAATAAGAAGTCCCTCTCTTCTCCTGCTCTGTTGCGAAGAATCCGCCTTCCAGTGCTGCCAGGAAATCGGTCGGAACGATCTGTCCATCATCTACCTGATATTCTTTTTTCAGACGCAGACCTGCAGGACCATCAGCCAGTGCGATACTTGCCACATTCCACGGTTCTTCTGCTGCCACCGTCGGTGTCTCGGCTGCTGAACCCGGTACGGAGATACCAGCGGAGCCAAGTGCATTGTTCTGGTCTTTTCCCGGATCTCCGGTAGCCATCTGTACCAGCTGATCCTCGGACATTTTATCAACAATCTCTCCAGCCATTCCCGGTAACAGATCCGGGATCTGCTGATAAGCCACTTTTTCCGTCGGAATGTCTGCCGCTTTCACTGCAACCGCTTCTATTCCTTTTGCTTTCAGTTCCTCATGCCATGCCAGCTCTCTTGCCTGTACTTTTCTTGCAAACGGCATGATCTCTTTTAATTCTTCTTTTAACGGG
>ENA-OVFY01001684-OVFY01001684.1-human-gut-metagenome-genome-assembly--contig:-NODE-1684-length-11236-cov-8.605134_pt1 | contig 11236 bp, 9 predicted proteins | sample MGYA00237766_ERZ505411 | MGnify/ENA primary metagenome ERZ505411 (study PRJEB26158, sample SAMN06016375) | human gut metagenome | biome: human gut; feature: ankylosing spondylitis patient; material... | reverse complement strand
TTTCTCCGCATCCGAGACCGCATTTTCCTCCCTGAATCAGATCCGCCTGAAAAGCCGGGCCGACGATGGCGACCGCACGGCCGCCCGTGTGCTGGCAATGGCAGAAAAATACGATAAGCTCCTGTCCACCATTCTGGTGGGCAACAACATCGTGAACATTGCCGCAGCCTCGATCGGCACCATTATTTTCACCCAGATGCTGGGTGCAGAGCGGGGTGCTACGGTCTCCACCATCGTGTTGACCATCGTGGTGCTGATCTTCGGTGAGGTGAGCCCCAAGAGCCTGGCCAAGGAGATGCCGGAAACGGTAGCCACCGCAGTTGCGCCGGTGCTCAGCCTGCTGATGGTGGTGTTTACCCCGCTGACATGGCTGTTCAGCCAGTGGAAACGGCTGCTGAACCGTTTTGTTCACAGCAGCGAGAGCGACACCATCACCGAGGGTGAGCTGATGACCATGGTCAGCGAGGCTGAGAACGACGGTGAGCTGACCGACCGCGAGAGTGAGCTGATCCGCAGCGCCATCGAGTTCGATGACGTGGAGGTGGAAGAGATCCTGACCCCCCGTGTGGATGTGGTGGCTGTGGAGGATGATATCCCGCTGGAGGAGCTGGCCCAGACCTTTGCGGAGTCCGGTTACTCCCGTCTGCCTGTCTACCACGGCACCATTGATAACATCATTGGTGTGGTACATGAAAAGGATTTCTATATCGCCCGCCTGAAAAAGGCGACCAAGATCGATGATCTGGTGGTGCCCACCCTGTATACCACGGGCTCCACGCAGATCTCCCAGCTGCTGCGCACCCTCCGGGAGCAGCACCACCACCTGGCCGTTGTTGTGGACGAATACGGCGGCACCGAGGGTATCATCACGCTGGAGGATATTCTGGAAGAGCTGGTGGGTGAGATCTGGGATGAGCACGACGAGGTCACTGAGGACTTCCGCAAGCAGTCGGACGGCAGCTGGCTGGTGTCCGGCTCTGCCAGCGTCGATGATCTGTATGAGGAGCTGGACCTGCCGGAGGAAGAGGATATCGATTCCAATACCGTCAACGGTCTGGTGCAGGAAAAGACCTGCCATCTGCCCAAGGTAGGCGACCGCTTTACCCTGGGAGAGTACGATGGTGTTGTTACCCGCACCGCCAAGCGCCGCGTGACGGAGGTGCGCCTGACCCCCGCCGCCCCGGCTGAGGATGCCGAGAAGGACGACGAAAAGGATAAGCGCTTCTCCCGCATTGCGCAGCGCGGGGAGAGCCGCTGACAGGAAGCATAAGATAGAAACAGTGAAACGCCGCCGGGTGGAGCTTTTGGCTCTGCCCGGCGGCGTTTTCTTGATTCAAGTCCTTGCCCGCGGCCCTGCACTGTGCTAAACTGAATAAAATACAGAACGCAGGAGGACAAGGAACTTGAAACGGATGTCGAAGTTTGCGCGCCGGTGTGCGGCGCTGATGCTGGCGGTGGTGCTGCTCTGCATGGCAGTGCCTGCCGCCTTTGCAGCGGAAGGGGACACCCTGCCCGCCGGTGCCACCACCATGGGCGGTGCCAACACTACTCTGATCCCGGACGAGGAGGAAAACTGCCTGAGCTGGCTCTTCGGCTCCGGCGATACCATCACCATGCCCTACCTGAACGTCAAGGGGCAGGGTCTGCGCCGGAACGTGACCCTGGATCTTGAGGACTGTCTGGTGGGCATCACCTACACCGAGCTGGGCTCCATCGGCAGCTATGTCAGTGACGCGGCGGCACAGCAGGCGTGGAAAGCGCAGGCGGTGGCCATCCACTCCTATCTGGAATACCACAAGAAATACGGCTCTTCGGCCAACGCGCTGGTGTACACCCCCGTGGATCAGATCCCTTCCTCTGCCCGCAGCGCCATCCGCAGGGCAGTCTCTGAGGTCAAGGACGAGGTGCTGACCTGCAACGGCAGCGTCATTGATGCAGTGTGGTCGGCCAGCGCGGGGTACAACACCCAGACCGGCGTGTACGGCACCTGCTCCGGTCTGGATGCCTGGGGCACCGATGTGCCCTATCTGCAGAGCGTGGAAAGCCCCTACGAGGAGCAGTATCACAACCTGATGCGCCGGGTCATCGGCAAGGATTACCGCTACACTGAGTACAACGACAGCAGGACCGGCCAGCCCTACGAGAGCGCCGACACCACCCATAAGGATCTGGGCGGCTTTGTCCGGTACAATACCTTTGTCTCGAACGGAAAGAGCTACCGCTACATCGGCCAGTTCGTTTCCTCCCGCTACTGCTTTGATTTCAGCGCGGACGAGAACGGTACCCCCTGCATGAACTACTATGGCTTTGGCCACGGCGTGGGCATGAGTCAGTGCGGCATGGTGGGCTATGCGCAGGAGCAGGGCATGGGCTACCGGGACATCCTGCGCCACTACTATACCGGCGTGTCCTTTGGCACGGTGGGCAGCGGCAGCTCGAACGGCGGCCTGTTCGGCTGGCTGTGGAGCCTGCTGGGACTGTAATAAATTTTGCACCGGAAAGCGCAGGAAATGCGGAAAAGCGCTTCTCAAACGGGACGAAATCTGGTATACTATTATAGTTTGTAAAAATGCGTCTGGGCGGTGGAATGGCCCAGTGAAGTGGAGAAGTCGGAATGCAGTTGGAGAAAGCAAAGGAAACAAAGCAGGACATGGAGCGCTGCCGCCTGCTGGCACAGCGCATTGCGGAGGAGCTGGCCCCGGCAACAGCTGCGGTGCTGAACGCCGAGACCCCGGCACTGGAAAAGGCCCTGCACCGGGCGGGTGTGGATGCCAACCCCTTTACAGTGGCTGCCCGGCAGGCAGACCTGCTGGTGGTGGAGGACCCCGCCTGGGTGGAGATGCCCGCGCAGCTGCCCGGACAGGTGCTGCTGGTGTTTACCGGCAGCAACGTGGCTGAGGGCTGGGCCGAGGAACTGGCCCGCCGGGGCTACTACCGGGATTTCCGCTGGCGCAGCCGGGGCCGTGCCCAGCAGTCGGCTCTGTACTGCACGGTCCAGCCTGCCACCGCCGAGATGATCGCGGGCTATGAGAAGGAGTTGGATCTCCTGCGGGACCGGATGGTGCGTGCCGAGCGCACCTGCAACGAGGAAGCCGCCCTCATTGAGCGGCTCCGCAGCGATCTTTCCCTGAGCCGCAGCCATGCCAAGAACCTGGAAAAGACCCTGAACGAGGTGACCAGCTCTACCTTCTGGAAGCTGACCTGGCCCATGCGGTATGTTGTCAGCAAGAGCCGCCAGATCTGGCATACCTTCCCGCTTTTCGTCCTGCTGGGTGAGCTGCGCCGGGACGGCATCTCGGGAGTGCGGGAACACGCCCGCGCCAAGCGGGAGTATGCCGCCCTCTTCCCGGGGAACCTCCTGCGGGCCGACCGCTTTGCCCCGGTGGAGCTGCTGGTCAGGCAGGCAAACGATCAGCCTGCCGGGCCCAAGATCAGCATCGTGGTGCCCCTGTACAACACCCCGCTGGATTTCCTGGACGAGATGCTGGATTCCGTGGTGAACCAGACCTACAAGAACTGGGAGCTCTGCTGCGTGGATGCCGGTAAGGACGAGGCCGTAGGCCAGCATGTGCAGGCCCGTGCGAAGGCCGATGCACGCATCCGGTATCAGAAGCTGGAAAAGAATGAGCTGATCCCCGGCAACACCAACAAGGGCTTTGAGATGGCCACCGGTGAGTATATCGCCCTGCTGGACCACGATGACCTGCTGCATCCCTGCGCCCTGTGGTACGCGGCCAGGGCCATTGCCGAGCAGAAGGCCGACTTTGTCTACACCGACGAGGCGACCTTTGAGGGGAAGCCGGAGCATGTGGTGCTCTACCACTTCAAGCCCGACTTCATGCTGGACAACCTCCGCTCCAACAACTATATCTGCCACCTGACCGTGTTCAGCCGCGCCCTGATGGAGCGGGTCGGCGGCGGCGAGCGGATGGAGTACAACGGCAGCCAGGATTACGAGCTGTTCCTTCGCCTGACGGAGCAGGCTGAGAAGATCGTTCACATTCCCCATGCCCTGTATTACTGGCGCTCCAGCCCCGGCAGCACGGCGGCGGATATCTCCGCCAAGACCTACTGCATCGACGCAGGCATTGCGGCCCTCAAGGCCCACTATGCCCGCTGCGGGATCGCTGTGGACGATGTTACCCTCATCCCCGGCACCCCGGGCTATTACAAGACCGATTACACCATCGAGCACCCGGGCCGGGTGAGCATCCTCATCCCTACCTGCGACCACATCCGGGATCTGGAGCTCTGCGTGGATTCCATCTATGCCCGCACCACCTACCCGGATTTTGAACTCATCCTCATCGAGAACAACAGCAAGCAGCCCGAGACCTTCCGCGCCTACGAGCGGATGCAGAAGGAACACCCGGACAACCTCAAGGTCGTGACCTGGGAGGGCAAGGGCTTCAATTACAGCGCCCTGAACAACTTTGGTGAGCAGTATGCCACCGGCGAATACCTGCTGCTGCTCAACAACGATACTGAGGTCATCACCCCCAACTGGCTGGAGGAAATGGTCATGTACGCCCAGCAGAAGCGGGTGGGCTGTGTGGGTGCAAAGCTGCTCTACCCCGATGACACCATCCAGCACGCCGGCATCGGCTTTGGCATCGGCGGCGTGGCGGGCCACCTGCACAAATATTTCCCGGCGGCATCCGATGGCTACATGGGGCGGCTGAACTATGTGCAGGATGTTTACGGCGATACCGCCGCCTGTCTGCTCATCCGCAGGGAGATCTATGATGAGATGAACGGCCTGGACGAGAGCTATGCCGTGGCCTTCAACGATGTGGATTTCTGTGTCCGTGTGCGGGAGGCGGGCTACACCAACGTGTTTACCCCCTTTGCCCAGCTCTACCACTACGAGAGCAAGAGCCGCGGCACCGAGGACAACCCCGAAAAGCAGAAGCGCTTCCAGGGCGAGGTGCTCCGCTTCCAGGCCCGCTGGGGAGACCTGCTGGCCGCGGGCGATCCCTGCACCAACCCCAACTTTGATATCCAGCGTGAGGACTTCACGCTGAAGATCCTGCCTTTGGAGTGAATTGATGAAACTATCAGCCTGTATCGTTGTTTACAACGGCTATGACGAGGCGCTGAAGGCGGCGCAGACGGTGCTGCACTGCACGCGCCGCTACCCGGTGACCCTGTATCTGGTGGACAATGCCAGCCCGGACGGCAGCGGCAAAAAGCTGGAGCAGGCCGTGGCGGACGGCCTGCTGGCAGCAGGTCCGGGCCAGCAGGTGGTGGTGCACTGCCGCACCGAGAACGGCGGCTTTGGCACCGGCCATAATATGATCCTGCCCGAGCTGGACAGCGATTTCCACTTTATCCTCAACCCAGATATCCAGCTGACCGCTGATACCCTGAGTGATCTGGCCGACTGGATGGCTGCCCACCCGGATGCCGTGATGGCCCGGCCCTCGCTGGTGTTCCCGGACGGAAAGCCCCAGCGGCTGCCCCTGCGCCGGTGCGCCCTGCGGCCCATGCTCTACCGCCAGCTGCCCCGGCTCAGCTTCTGGAAAGGGCAGAACGACCACTACCTGATGCTGGATGAGGACCTGACCAGGCCCATCGAGATCGAGTTCTGCACCGGCAGCTTTTCCGGTGTGCGCACCAGCACCTTCAAGGCGGTGGGCGGCTTTGACGAGAGCTACTTCATGTATGTGGAGGATGCGGATCTCACCCAGAAGATGCGCACCCGGGGCAAGGTGTATCTGGTGCCCCAGTATACCGCCATCCACGCCTGGCACCGCGCTGCCCACCGGGATCTCAAGCCCGCCCTCTGGCAGACGGGAAACCTGCTGAAGTATTTCCATAAGTGGGGCTTCAAGTGGTAAGCAACGCTCCACCACCGCGATGTGCTGCCGCCGTGGGCGGCTGAACGGTTCTGTTTGACGGCCTGTTCCGGAAAAAATTCTGGAACAGGCCGTTTTTTCTTGCTTTTTTTTCGATTTGAGAGTAGAATAAGGTGTAAAACTATCTGATGCCGCCCTGCGCGGCCAGAACTTTTACCCTGTAACTTTGTTGACAGCGGACGCAGCTCCGCTTTGAATATTACGAGGTGAGCGTTTCATCCCGTATAGCTGCACAACTTTTTCAATACAAATAAAGGAGTGCACAAATTATGAAAGGCATTATTCTGGCCGGCGGTGCCGGCACCCGGCTTTATCCGCTGACGATGGTCACCAGCAAACAGCTGCTGCCCGTCTACGACAAGCCGATGATCTATTATCCTCTGTCCACCCTCATGCTGGCGGGCATCCAGGACATCCTCATCATCTCGACCCCCACCGACACGCCCCGCTTCGAGGCGCTGCTGGGCGATGGCAGCCAGTACGGCATCCATCTGCAATATAAGGTCCAGCCCTCTCCCGATGGTCTGGCACAGGCCTTTATTCTGGGCGAAGAGTTCATCGGCGACGACTGCTGCGCCATGATCCTGGGCGACAACATCTTCTACGGCAACGGCTTCTCCAAGATCCTCAAGACTGCCGCCGCCAATGCAGAGACCAAGGGCCGCTGCACCGTGTTCGGCTACTATGTGCAGGACCCCGAGCGTTTCGGCATCGTGGAATTTGACCAGAACGGCAAGGTGCTGAGCGTGGAAGAAAAGCCCGAGCACCCGAAGAGCAATTACGCCATCACCGGCCTGTACTTCTACAACAAGGAAGTGGTCCAGATGGCAAAGCAGGTCAAACCCTCTGCCCGCGGTGAGCTGGAGATCACGACTCTGAACGATATGTACCTGAAGAAGGACGAGCTGGATGTCCAGCTGCTGGGCCGCGGCTTTGCATGGCTGGATACCGGCACGATGGAGAGCCTGGTGGATGCCGCCGACTTCGTCCGCATGGTCGAGAAGCGTCAGGGCATCAAGATCAGCGCCCCCGAAGAGATCGCCTTCAAGTATGGCTGGATCGACCGCGAGACCCTGCTGGAGAGCGCTTCCCGTTATGGTAAGAGCCCCTACGGCCAGCACCTCAAGAACGTGGCCGATGGAAAACTGAGATATTGATGCAGGAGGGGAATCACCCATGAAAATCATCGTCACCGGCTGCAAGGGCCAGCTTGGCACCGAGATCATCAAGCAGCTGCGGGAGGGCCGCAGCGAGATCGGCCCCATCCCCGAAAAGCTGATGAACGCCACCGTGATCCCGGTGGACCTGCCGGAGCTGGACATCTCCAACTATAAGATGGTGGATGACTTCATCCGCCGCCAGCGCCCGGATGTCATCATCAACTGCGCCGCCTACACCAATGTGGACGGCTGCGAGGTGAACCACGACGCAGCCTTCAAGGCAAACGCTCTGGGCCCCCGCAATCTGGCACAGGCCGCCGAAAAGACCGGTGCCCGCCTGGTGCATGTCTCCACGGACTATGTGTTCTCCGGCCGTGAGAACGGCGGCATTGCACAGGACGAGGCCACCATCCCCGGCCCCATCAGCGCCTACGGCTCCACCAAGCTCATGGGCGAAAAGTATGTGGAGCAGTTCTGCCACCGCCACTTCATCGTGCGCACGGCATGGCTGTACAGCTACTACGGCAAGAACTTCGTCAAGACCATCGTCAACGCCGGCCGGAAATTCGGCAAGCTGGAGGTGGTCAACGACCAGTGCGGCAACCCCACCAACGCGGTTGACCTGGCCCATGAGCTGCTGCAGCTCTGCGTGACCCATGAGTACGGCCTGTATCACTGCACCGGTGAGGGCATCTGCTCCTGGTACGATTTTGCTTCCGAGATCATCCGCCTGTCTGGTGTGGATGCCTCTGTGGCCCCCTGCACCAGCGAGGAGTACAAGGCCAAGCATCCCGAAAGCGCCGACCGCCCCAAGTGGAGCGCACTGGACAACCGGATGCTCCGCTGCACCGTGGGCAACGATGTGCGGGACTGGAAAGAGGCCCTGGCCTGCTTCTTCGCCCACTGGGACGGCGAGAATGGAATGAAATAAGGGGAAAGCTTCCCCCAAAAGACAAAACCTGAAAATTGAGGTAGAATAAACCTATGAAAAAATATCTGATCACCGGCTGCGCCGGTTTTATCGGCTCCAACTTTGTCCACTATATGCTCAAGAAGTACCCCGAGATCCTGCTGGTCAACCTGGATAAGCTGACCTATGCCGGCAATCTGGAGAACCTGAAGGACGTGGAGGGTGACCCCCGCCATGTGTTCGTGCAGGGCGACATCTGCGACAAGGAGCTGGTGGAGAGCCTGTTTGCAAAGTACGATTTCGATTATGTCATCAACTTTGCCGCTGAGAGCCATGTGGACCGCTCCATCAAGAACCCCGAGATCTTTGTCCAGAGCAACGTCATGGGCACCGTGAACCTGCTGCAGCGTGCAAAGGAAGCCTGGTACGATGCCGATGCCAAGACCTGGAAGGAAGGCAAGAAGTACCTGCAGGTCTCCACCGATGAGGTCTACGGCGCTCTGGGTGCCGAGGGCTACTTCATGGAGACCACCCCGCTGTGCCCCCACAGCCCCTATTCCTCCTCCAAGGCCAGCGCTGATATGTTCGTTATGGCATTCCACGATACCTACGGTATGCCCATCAACATTACCCGCTGCTCCAACAACTACGGCCCCTATCAGTTCCCTGAGAAGCTGATCCCCCTGATGATCAACAACGTCAAGCACCACAAGCAGCTGCCTGTCTACGGTGACGGTATGCAGATCCGTGACTGGCTGTACGTTGAGGATCACTGCAAGGCCATCGATATGGTCTGCAACGGCGGCAAGATCGGCGAGGTCTACAATGTGGGCGGCCACAACGAGCGCCCCAACATCTTCATCGTCAAGACCATCATCGCGCAGCTGCACGACCGCCTGAAGGACGACGGCATCAGCGAGGATCTGATCAAGCACGTTGCCGACCGTCTGGGCCACGACCGCCGCTACGGCATCGACCCCACCAAGATCAAGAACGATCTGGGCTGGTACCCCGAGACCCCGTTCGAGAAGGGCATCGTCCTGACCATCGACTGGTATCTCGACCACGAGGAGTGGATGGAGCACATCACCAGCGGAAACTATCAGAAATACTACGAGGAAATGTACAAGAATAAGTAAGCTCTTGTTCGGTATATTGAAAAAGAAGGAACGTCCATCCGCAGACTGTTCGTAAAACAGTATTCAACAAATGACACGGCAACCGGATGTCAGGATTGGTTACTGTTCGCTCCGCTAGGTCTAAAAAGCAAAAAGTCCCATGCCCGCACCGCCAAAGTGCTGGGCATGGGACTTTTTGCGTCTGGGAACGGTACACCTCTATCGAGGTGTAACATACTAGACTTTGTACCAAAATCGTGTGCCAAAGGAGATTGTGCTCCTTTGGAATTTCCGTCATTATAGAGGAAAGAAACAATCTATTAACTTTCCCATGCAGCAACAATGCTTCTTTCTGGGTTTTGAGGATCAATAGTCACCTTTATAGGTGTTCCCTTGCTCACGAGAGGATTGAACCAAAACCAATGGGACTGTCCATAATAAGTGTCTTTTCCAATCTTATATTGGTACCGGATCACCCAAGGATAAATTACATCTTCATCAGCAAGGTGATAGGTACTCATGTGGAATTTTATGTGAACCCTTTTTACTGCAGTAACTTTTCCGGAAACAATCTTTCCGTTTTTCAGCAGGTCTGCTTTGCGGATGTCTGTAATCCATGCTACCCCGATAATTGCGATAGCAATAAGCCACGCAGCTATGAGTGCCCCGATTCCAACTTGCTTATAGGCGATAGAAATCAGAAAAGCAACAAAAATCCCAACAGCACCAAGAATATGGAGCAAATCTTTAGAAAAGAACTTATGGATTTTTTTCATGGAGAGACACTTCCTTCCACGAGGTTTTGTTACACTTGGAATACGGATAAACCGGGAAGAGGATTGCGGTCATGCCGGAAAGATTTCTCAGCCCAAGCTGATCCCCATGCGTTTGGCAACGGTGAGGAGCTCGCAGCCCTCAGGGATATTGCGGGTCTTACCGGCGATATCCTCCAGACGGTTGGAGATGACGTGATTGTTCACGAGAGCCACCGTAACGCCATACTGCTCGATCTCCACCAGCTTGGCGGCGTAGCTGCCGAACTGGGTAGCCAGCACGCGGTCGTAGGCGCTGGGGCTGCCGCCGCGCTGCATGTGGCCCGGGATGCAGACCCGGGTCTCCATGCCGGTCTTTTTCTGGACGGCAGCGGCAATGCGGTTGGTGGCGGTGGTGTAGCCGGCCTCGGCGCGCTTGGCGGTCCACTCCTTGCGCTTCAGCTTGGCCTCGTCCACGTTCAAATCGTTGACGCCCTGGAACAGGTCGACGCGCTCCTGCAAACGCTTGGCCTCCGCGTAATGGTTCTTGAGTTCGTTCGCCTCATCGTCGGTGAGGTTCTCCATGCCCTTGTCGTACAGGGCCTTGACCGCCTTCTTCTCGGCGGCCAGCTTCTCCATGTAACCCATGGATCATCCTTTCTATTGGTTGTTTGCCAGCGAGAGGAAGTCGCTGATTTCCTTGGCCCACTGCGGGTCAAAACTCTTTTTCGCCTTGCCGTCATTCGGCTCGGGCTTGTCCGAATCGTCCGCCGTATCGTCGTCCGGCTCGTCATCGGGCTTGGAATCGTCGGTGTCGTCATCGTCGGGGGTTTCGGTGATGGAGTCGAGCAGTTCGCCGAGCGCTTCGTAGGCTGTGCGAATCTTGTCCTCGTTGGCCTTGCTGATGGCTCGACCGGCCTTGACCTCGAGCACTTCAGCCCCTTGGTTGGCGGCGACCTGCACGAGACTGATCTCGAACAGTTTGAGCTGCCGAATCTCCCGGTAGCCGTCCCATGGGCTCTTCGATTCCTCGTCTTCGACCCATGCGGTCTTTTCGGCGATGAAACCGATGCTCATCTGGTGGATGAGGCCACGTTTGAGCAGGTCGTAGGCTCGCTTGCCCTCCGCGATGTCGGTGTCGAGCTTCGCGGTGATGAGCAGGCCATGCTCGTCCTCCACGGCGCTCAACGTTTCGCCGATCACATCGTTCGGGGACCCGTCCTTGTGTTGCCAATGGATGGGGATGCCCGCGCCGCCCGCCTTGAAGTCGGCGGAGAGGGTCTGCGCGAAAGCGCCCTTGACCACCACGTCGTCGTACAGGTCTTTCTCCCACGTGCTCGCGTAGCCGGAGAACACGCCGCCGCCGCTGTTGTCGGTGGCCTTGAGCTCCTTGAGCTCGTAGCCGAGATAATCAAGACTCATCTGAGGTTTCTCCCTT
>ENA-OVFY01001587-OVFY01001587.1-human-gut-metagenome-genome-assembly--contig:-NODE-1587-length-11838-cov-6.563948_pt1 | contig 11838 bp, 8 predicted proteins | sample MGYA00237766_ERZ505411 | MGnify/ENA primary metagenome ERZ505411 (study PRJEB26158, sample SAMN06016375) | human gut metagenome | biome: human gut; feature: ankylosing spondylitis patient; material... | reverse complement strand
ATTTTATGTATAGAGGCTTTTTTGTGTTCCACAATATTTAAGGATTATTTCATTGCATTCTTTTTTTCTTTGTTATATTATCTAGTAATAATACGGAAGATTGAAGAAAGGTAGAAAAAATGTCTGAAAATAAAAGAAACTTTCTGGTGCATGGGGGGATTCTTGCCATGGCTGGTATTCTGGTAAGAATTATAGGAATGTTTTACCGGATACCACTGGTAAATATTATCGGAAGTGACGGAAACGGAATCTATGGTGCGGCGTATAATGTATACAATATTATGCTGGTACTGTCGGCATATGGGCTGCCAATGGCAGTGTCAAAGCTGGTTTCGGCAAAATTTGTTGCAAAGCAGTTTAAAAATGCGGCTTCTATTTTTAAGTGTGCGCTGATTTTTGCGACCTGTACAGGCGGTATCGCAGCTCTTTTATTATTCTTTGGAGCGGATTTTATCGAAAATGTATTTTATAAAGGTGTTCCGGGCATGGCAATTCCGCTTAGGATTCTTGCACCGACCATCTTTTTTGTGGCGATTTTAGGCGTTATGAGAGGTTTTTATCAGGGACAGGGAACGATGATTCCGACTGCGGTTTCACAGATTGCAGAACAGATTGTCAATGCGGCAGTCAGCCTTCTTGCGGGATATTTCCTCATTCAGGCATATCAGTCATCAGCCAATACGGCGGCTTACGGTGCGGCAGGGGCAACACTTGGTACAGCAATGGGTGCATTGACAGCATTAATCTTTTTAATTGTGCTGTATCTGATATACCGTCCGACCTTTGCACGCATGGTGGCAAAGGACAGAGTCAGTAAAAGACAGTATGACAGGGATATTTACAGAACCATTGCACTTACAATGATTCCGATTATTTTAGGACAGACGTTTTACCAGATTAGTGCGGTCATTGATGATATGATGTTTAGTAATATGATGATTGGCACCGATATTACAAAGAGCATTACGACCGATATGGGTAATTTTAATTCCAGTTACAGCTTATTAATCGGTATTCCGCAGGGTGTCGCTTCCGCGATGTCGGCTTCAATGTTACCGAGTATTGTGGCATCGTACACACAGGGCGAAATCGGTGCAGTGCGCAAAAAGATAAAAGAAACGTTAAAGACCAATATGTTTATTGCAATTCCGTCCTTTGTCGGATTGTTTGTACTGGGTAAGCCGATTATCCAGCTGCTGTTTGCACGATATGACAGCACGCAGGGCGGCATGATGTTAAAAATCGGTGCGATAGCCGTAGTATTTTATACATTGTCTACCGTAACCAGTTCGGCTTTGCAGGGCATTGACGAGATGAGTACGCCGGTAAAGCACTCCTGCATTTCACTGGTTGTGCATATTATTCTGGTATTTGTGCTGTTAAAGTTTTCAAGACTTGGAATTTATGCTATAGTAATAGGTAACGCAAGTTTTCCGATTATTATTTTCATATTAAATATAATTTCATTATATAGACATATCGGATACCGGATGGAATACCGTCAGACCTTTATTGTTCCGGCTGTGTGTGCTCTGATTATGGGCGTGGCAGCAGGACTTGTTTATGACGGAATGATAAAATTAACAGCTTCTAATATCCTTTCTTTAATGGCAGCATTTATCGCGGCGGGAATCTTTTATTTTGGACCGCTGTTTGTGGCAAAAAAGAAGAAGTGGTATTAAATAGGCATTAAAATGCCTGCGGAATGAGGAGTATATGTGGATAACGGTTGATTTTGACAGCAGCGAGGCAATTTATATGCAGCTGTGTAATCAGATTGTGGAGGCGATTGCCGTGTCAAAGCTGCAGGAGGGCGAGTCCCTGCCGTCCGTGCGTCAGATGGCAGAATATGCAGGGATTAATATGCATACAGTCAATAAGGCGTATGCACTGCTTCGTCAGGAGGGCTATATTACACTGGATAAAAGGCGGGGCGCAGTGGTCAATCTTGGACTGGATAAGAGAAAAGCAATCGAGTCCATGACAAAGGATTTGCGCCAGATTATTGCACGCGCAAAATGTAATGGCATGAGCGCGGAAGAAATTCATGGAATTGTAGACGGTGTCATATCAGAAATGGAAGACAGTGGCAGACTATAGAAATGGAGAAGCATATGTTGTGTGAGAACTGTAAAGAAAGAGAAGCAACCGTACATTTTACAGAGATTATGAACGGGAGAGTGCAGAAACACCATTTATGTAAAGAATGTGCGGCACAGATGGAAATGATGGGATATGCTTCCAATGAAGTTCCGTTTGTGAAATTGTTGACAGGTATGCTTGCGGCGGGACAGACGCAGGAACAGGGAGAAAATCCATTGCAGTATGTACGCTGTCCGAAATGCGGCATGACGTATGAAGAATTTACGAGGGTGGGAAAGTTTGGCTGTGCAGAGTGTATCGATGTATTCGGTCCGCTGATTGGCGACCATATGAAAAAGCTTCACGGCAGTGATACCCATACCGGCAAGACTTACACAAAAGAAAAAATGCAGCCTGAAACAAAACAGGAGCAGGAACAGCAGGATATAGAAGCTTTGAAGCTCCGGTTAAAAGAAGCCGTCATGCTGGAAAATTTTGAAGCGGCGGCAAAATACCGTGACGAAATTAAGGCATTACAGGCAAAGGAGGAGCATAATGCTTAGATGGTTTGAGCAGAACGGACCGGAGGGTGATGTGGTCATTTCCAGCCGGGTGCGCCTTGCAAGAAATTTAAAGGATTATAATTTTTCATTAAAACTGGATACACCGGATGCGCATAAAATGATTGGCGAGGCGGCACAAAAGCTGCGTGTTCTGCCGGAATTCAAAGATTTTCACGAGTATCATTTTGAGAATCTGGAAGAAGTCCAGCGCGAAGCAATGAAAGAACGTCATGTCATCAGTCCGTTTTTATTAAGTCAGAGCGTCGCAGGCGGATTTGTATCATCGAATGAAGATTTGTCCATTATGTTAAATGAGGAAGACCATATCCGCATACAGGCATACCGTGCAGGAATGGATATGGAGCGCGCCTATGAGGCGGCAGACCATATAGATGACTGTATCGGTGCGGTGCTTCCGTATGCGTATGATACGCAGTACGGATATCTGACAACCTGTCCGTCCAATGTCGGAACAGGCATGAGAGTGTCTTATATGTGTCACCTTCCGGCGCTTGCATGGAATAATAAAATACAGGGTATTGCGGCGGAAATTGGCAGATTCGGACTGGTCATGCATAGCGTTTATTCGGACGGCAATAAGTCTGCGGGGGATATTTATCAGATATCCAATCAGATTACGCTGGGTGTTACGGAAAAAGAACTGATTGAGAATATTACCAACATTGTGCAGCAGATTGTCACACAGGAGCGGATTTTAAGAAACCGTTTAAAAGAAAAACAAAAGATTTCCGTGCTGGACGGCATTTACCGTTCTTACGGCATTTTAAAATATGCAAGGAAGGTATCATTAAAAGACGGGCTGGTACTGCTTTCACAGTTACGGCTCGGTCTGGCGGAGGGGCTTGTAAAAACGCCGGATGAGAGAGATTATGCGATTTACCAGCTGATGATAGGGATTCAGCCGGGCAATCTTGAAATGCTTGCATCACAGGAACTTACAGAGGAAGAAACCGATGTGATGCGGGCGCAGTTTATCAGGGAAAATTTACCTTCAATTGAATAAAGTGAGGAGAAAAAATATGCAGAGCAGATTTACAAAAAAGGCGCAGGAAGCGCTTGACCATGCGGCAGAAACAGCAGCAATGCTGGGGCATGGCTATATCGGTTCGGAACATTTGTTAATCGGACTGATTCAGGCAGAAGACAGCCTGGCATCAACCGTGCTGTTAAATAACGATGTCACAGCGGAAAAAATTATCAACCTCGTCTATCAGCTGATTGCACCGGATAATCAGGTTGGCGTGAAAGAACCGTCAGGCTATACGCCGCGTGTACGCCGCATTTTGGAAAATTCAGCAAAGGAGGCAGCACGTTTTCATGCGGACAGTATCGGAACGGAGCATTTGTTAATTGCGATTATTAAAGAAACAGAGAGTGTTGCGGCAAGACTGTTAAATACACTCGGCATTGCGATAAAGAAGCTGTATGTGGATACGCTTGCGGCAATGGGCGAGGATGCCAATTACTACCGTGAAGATTTCCAGAATGGCAGACCGCGCGGAAAGAAACCCACACAGACCTTAGACCAGTATAGCAGGGATTTGACAGAACTTGCAAGAAACGGCAAATTAGACCCGGTTATCGGCAGAAGTGAAGAAATCCAGCGTGTGATTCAGATTTTAAGCAGACGTACCAAAAATAATCCGTGTCTGATTGGTGAGCCGGGTGTCGGTAAAACGGCGATTGCGGAAGGACTTGCGGCACGGATTGTCGAAGGCGATGTACCGGAAACAATTAAGGGGAAAAGACTTCTTACACTGGATTTATCGGGAATGGTTGCCGGTTCAAAATACCGCGGCGAGTTTGAAGAACGACTGAAAGCAGTTCTCGAAGAAGTGAAAAACAGTGACGGAAAGATCATTCTGTTTATTGATGAGCTGCATACGATTGTCGGTGCCGGCAAGACCGATGGCGCCATGGACGCAGGCAACCTGCTCAAGCCCATGCTGGCCCGGGGCGAGCTGCACTGCATCGGTGCCACCACACTGGACGAGTACCGCCAGTATATCGAGAAAGACCCCGCTCTGGAGCGCCGCTTCCAGCCGGTGCAGGTGGATGAGCCCACCGTGGAGGACACGATCTCCATCCTGCGCGGCCTGAAGGAACGCTACGAGGTGTTCCACGGCGTGAAGATCAACGACAGCGCCTTGATCGCCGCTGCCACCCTGTCCGACCGCTATATCACGGATCGTTTCCTGCCGGATAAGGCCATCGACCTTGTGGATGAAGCCTGCGCCATGATCAAGACCGAGATGGACAGCATGCCCAGCGAGATGGACGATCTGGCCCACCGCATCACCCAGCTGCAGATCGAGCAGGTGAGCCTGAAAAAGGAGACCGATGCTCTGAGCCAAAGCCGTTTGAAGGATCTGGAAAAGGAACTTGCCGAATTGCAGGATAAGTTCCGCAGCATGAAGGCAAAGTGGGAGAACGAGAAGAACGCCATTGGCAAGGTGCAGAGCCTGCGTGAGCAGATCGAGCAGACCAATGCCGCCATCGAGAAAGCCCAGCGCGAGTACGACCTGAACAAGGCCGCCGAGCTGAAGTACGGCAAGCTGCCCCAGCTGCAAAAACAGCTGGCTGAAGAGGAAAAGGTGGCTGCCGCCAAGAAGGAGGACAGCCTGTTGCGTGACCGCGTGACCGACGAGGAGATCGCCCGCATCGTGGCACGCTGGACCGGCATCCCGGTGGAGAAGCTGGTGGAGGGCGAGCGCGAGAAACTGCTGCATCTGGACGATGTGCTGCACCAGCGGGTCATCGGGCAGGACGAGGCTGTGACCAAGGTGAGCGAGGCCATTCTGCGCAGCCGCGCCGGTATCGCCAACCCCAACCGCCCCATCGGCAGCTTCCTCTTCCTCGGCCCTACCGGCGTGGGCAAGACCGAGCTTGCCAAGGCGCTGGCACAGGCTCTGTTTGACGACGAGCGCAACATGGTGCGTATCGATATGACCGAATATATGGAGAAGTTCAGCGTCAGCCGCCTGATCGGCGCGCCTCCGGGATATGTCGGTTATGAAGAGGGCGGCCAGCTGACCGAGGCTGTGCGCCGCAAGCCCTACAGCGTGGTGCTGTTCGATGAGGTGGAAAAAGCCCACCCCGATGTGTTCAACATCCTGCTGCAGGTGCTGGACGATGGCCGCATCACCGACAGTCAGGGCCGTACCGTGGACTTCAAGAACACGGTCATCATCCTGACCTCGAATCTGGGCAGCGACATCATCCTGAATGATCTGGAGCAGCGCCGGGCCAATGGCTCCAACGAGCTGAGCGACGACGCAAAGCATCAGATCGACCTGCTGCTCAAGAGCAAGTTCCGCCCCGAGTTCCTGAACCGTCTGGACGAGATCGTCTACTACAAGAGCCTGACCAAGGACGAGATGCGCAAGATCGTGGATCTGCAGCTGCAGGATCTGCGCAAGCGCATGGACGAGGGCAAGCACCTCAAGCTGGAGGTCACCACCGCTGCCAAGGACTTCATCATCGATTCTGCTTACGACAGCGTCTATGGCGCACGTCCCATCAAGCGGTTCATCCAGAGCCGCGTGGAGACCCTGATCGCCAAGGCCATCATTCAGGGCAGCTATACCGAGGGCAACACCCTGACGGTAGACTGCGAGAATGGCGCTTTGACCCTGCGATAATGTAAATTTTACCTGTTCTGTACGGACTTTGCGGCAAGAAAGCTTGCACCACCGTACAGAATATGGTATGATTACAAATAACATTGATGTGCTTTTCATCGCGGAACAGCAACGATGGGGAGCACATTTTTGTATGTAAGAACATTTATCCCAAAACTCTCTCAGGCGCGTTGCGCCAGTGTGCGATATCCCGGGCAGCAGCACCTTCTGCGTGGAAGGGGCTGGCTGCGGGCGCACAGAAAAAAGCTCCCCCCCCCTCGGGGGAGCTGGCATCGCGCAGCGATGCCTGAGAGGGTTCAAACAAAAACAGAAAGTTGAGTGTGATTTCCCTTTTTATGGACGATGGCAGTATTACGCTTTTGGCGGCGCTGATCATTCTGGTGGCATTTTCCGCCTTTTTCTCCGCCTCTGAGACCGCATTTTCTTCCCTGAACCAGATCCGCCTGAAAAGCCGTGCTGAGGACGGCGATTCGGCAGCAGCCCGCGTGCTGGCTATGTCGGAAAAGTACGACAAGCTGCTCTCCACCATCCTCATCGGCAACAATATCGTCAACATTGCCGCAGCATCCATTGGCACAGTGCTGTTCACCCGCCTGCTGGACCCGGAGCGGGGCGCGACGGTGTCCACCTTCGTGCTGACCATTGTGGTTCTGATCTTTGGCGAGGTGACCCCCAAGAGCCTTGCAAAGGAGATGCCGGAGACGGTTGCCACGGCGGTTTCGCCCTTTTTGAACCTGCTCATGATCCTGTTCACCCCGCTGACCTGGCTGTTCAGCCAGTGGAAGCGCCTGTTGGGGCATTTCATCCGCAGCACCGAGGAGGACACCATCACTGAGGGCGAGCTGATGACCATGGTCAGCGAGGCCGAGAACGACGGCGAGCTGACCGACCGGGAAAGCCAGCTCATCCGCAGCGCCATTGAGTTCGACGATGTGGAGGTGGAGGAGATCCTCACGCCCCGCGTGGATGTGATCGCGGTGGAGGACGATCTCTCGCTGGATGAGGTGGCCGATACCTTTGCGGAATCGGGATATTCCCGTCTGCCCGTCTACCACGGCACCATTGACAACATCATCGGTGTGGTACATGAAAAGGACTTTTACCTTGGCCGTCTGCGCAAGGATACCACGCTGGAAGACCTTGTGAAGCCCACCCTTTATACTACCGGCTCCACCCAGATCTCCCAGTTGCTGCGCACCCTGCGCGAGCAGCACCATCACATGGCGGTGGTGGTGGACGAGTACGGCGGTACCGAGGGCATCATCACGCTGGAAGACATTCTGGAAGAGCTGGTAGGCGAGATCTGGGATGAGCACGACGAAGCGACCGAGGACTTCCGCAAACAGTCGGACGGCAGCTGGATCGTACTGGGCAGTGCCGGTGTGGACGACCTGTATGAGAGGCTGGGCCTGCCGGAGGATGAAGATATCGATTCCAATACGGTGAACGGTCTGGTGCAGGAAAAAACCTGCCATCTGCCCAAGGTGGGCGACCGGTTCACGCTGGGCGAGTACGACGGTGTCGTTACCCGCACGGCCAAGCGCCGCGTGACCGAGGTGCGCCTGACCCCGGCGGAAAAGCCGGAACCGAAGAAGGAAGAAGACGAAAAGCCGCACTTCAACCGGCTGACCAATAAGTAAATCTAAGGGAGGATGCCGTTTTCCAATACGGCCCTATCCTGTGAAAAAGCAAACTCCGGCAGACCGCAGTCTGCCGGAGTTTGCTTTGTAAAAATAATTGTTCCGCTGAATATGGCTAGAGCGAAGCGGAAGCCATTAAATGGTTTTGCTTTCCGCCTGCAGATAGGTATACAATGCTCCCACCTGATTGGCTTCGCTGCTGAAATGGCAGGGCACGATCTCGCAGCGGGGCAGACCGATCATGTAGGGTGATTCCCCACGGGAAGCAAACAGCCAGGCATATACCCGGCGCAGATCGTCCAGCAGCAGCGGCTGCTTGCTGATGCCGCCGCCGATGGCTACCTTTTCCACATCCAGCAATACGGTCAGGTTGTAGATCTGCACGGCCACCATCTTGCAGAACCGTTCCAGCACTTCCAGCGCTTCCGGCTCGGCGGCATTGGCGGCATCAAAAAAGAGTTTACCGTTCATGGGGGCATCGGCGGGCAGGCCTTTGCGGGCACGATACCACTTGAGCAGGTATTTGGTGCTGCACTGGCAGGCCATGGTTTTTTCGGTATTCTCCCACTCGTCGGCGTTGGTGTTCACAAAGCTGTACTCTCCGGCGGTAAAGTGCACGCCGCGCACCAGCTGGCCATTGGCAATGATGCCGCCGCCCACGCCGGTGCCGATGATAAACACTGCCGCATTGCAGCAGCCCTGCAAGGCACCGGCCCGCAGCTCTGCAATGGCTGCAGCCTTGCCGTCGTTTTCCAGCGTGACACGGCAGCCGCATCTTTCGCGCACCAGCTGCCCTACCTGCGTGCCGGTGTTGTACAGAAGTGCCCCGCCGTTGGAGACATAGCCGGTGTTGGCATCCACAAAGCCGGGCAGCGCCATGGCGATACCGTCCACTTCATCCTTATGCGGTGCATACAGAGCGTATATTGTGTCGAGAAAATGCTCCTGCGTATCCTGCGGCGTGGGCACGGAACCGGCATCGAAACGGTTCATCTGCTCGTCCATGACCGAATATTTGATCTCGGTGCCTCCTACGTCAAAAACCATGACCTTCATTGCTGTTCCCTCCGCAAAGCTGATCTTCTTCCTTATTATGGCAAATGCGTGCAAAAAAGTAAAGCCATCCACAACATGCCGCGAATAGCTTTACTTTAATTTAGAGCTTGCTCAGCTGCGGGCCCTGTGCGGTGTCCTTGACCGCCCAGCCCAGTTCGGTCAGCTGTGCACGGATGGCATCGGCAGTGGCCCAGTCCTTGGCCTTCTTGGCGGCGGCACGCTTCTCTACCAGCTCAGTCACCTCGGCGGGCACCTCGTCCTTCTTGCGGTTGTACAGCAGGCCCAGTACGCCGGTGATCTCGTCGAACGCAGCGGCGGCGGTCTGCAGGGCATCCTTGGAGGAAACAGCCGACAGCGTGTTGATCTCCTTGACCAGATCGAACACGGCAGCCAGTGCATCCGGGGTGTTCAGGTCATCGTCCATGGCAGTGCAGAACTTGGTGCGGGCCTCGGCAGCCTTTTCCTTCAGGGTCTCGTCGGTGCCAAAGGTGTCCTTGGTCAGGGCAAAGTCCAGATTCTCGCGGCAGGTGTACAGGCGCTCCAGGCTGTTCTTGCAGCTTTCAATGAGGTCCACGGTGTAGTTCAGGGGCATCCGGTAGCCTGCGGTCAGCATGAAATAGCGGATGGGTTCGTAGCCGTAGACATCCGCCACGTCCCGCACGGTGAAGAAGTTGTGCAGGCTCTTGGACATCTTCTGATTGTCCACGTTGATGAAGCCGTTGTGCATCCAGTAGCGGGCAAAGGTGCAGCCGTTGGCGCACTCGCTCTGTGCGATCTCATTCTCGTGGTGGGGGAAGATCAGGTCCTGACCGCCGCAGTGCAGATCAATGGTCTTGCCCAGATGGGTGCGGCTCATGGCGCTGCATTCGATATGCCAGCCCGGACGGCCCATGCCGTAGGGGCTTTCCCATGCAGGTTCACCGGGCTTTGCGGCCTTCCACACGGCAAAGTCTGCGGGGTCCTCCTTCAGGTCGTCGTCCATCTGGCTGCGCAGCTCACGGTTGCCGCTCTCCAAATCGTCCAGCTTCAAATGGCTCAGCTTGCCGTACTCGGGATCGCTCTTCACCCGGAAGTACACATCGCCGTTCTTGGCAACATAAGCGTGGCCGGAGTCGATCAGATCCTTCACGATATCCAGGATCTGCTGGATGTGCTCGGTAGCCCGGGGCTGGACGGTGGGCTTTTTGCAGTTGAGGCCGGCGGCATCCTTGAGGTACTCGGCCTCAAAGCGCTGAGCGACCTCCTTCATGGAGGTGCCCTCTTCCTGTCCCTTCTTAATGAGCTTATCGTCGATATCGGTGATGTTGGAAACATAGAACACCTTGTTGCCGCGGTACTCAAGGTAGCGGCGCAGGGTATCGAACACGATCAGCGGGCGGGCGTTGCCGATGTGGATATAGTTATAAACGGTAGGGCCGCAGACATAGATGCGGTATTCACCGGGCACCTGCGGCACGAATTCTTCTTTCTGGCGGGTCAGCGTATTGAAAATCTGCATGGCTGTTTCTCCTTTTTTACTTTTTTCATTATAACGGTGTACAGAAGGGAAGTCAAGAAAAAACGACCGCTCCCGGCGCATTCTGCACACCGGAAACGGTCGTTTTTCAAATCAGGAGCTTAGCCGGGATACCGGCTCACTTCCAGCAGTTCTTCTGCCCGCTTTACCTGCTCTGCCGTGGGCGGTACTGCGTCCGGCAGGGGGTAGGAAATGCCCAGTTTCTGCCACTTGAACAGCCCTAAGGTGTGGTAGGGCAGCACCTCCACCCGCTCCACCGTTTTCAGGCTGCGGATGAAGTCTGCTGTTTTGCGCAGCCCCTCCTCGTCATCGGTCAGCCCGGGCACAAGGACGTGCCGCACCCACAGCGGGATGCCGAGGTCGGAGATGTGCCGCGCCATGGCAAGGATGTTGGCGTTGTCCTTGCCGGTGAGCTGCCGGTGGCGCTCCGGGTCGATCTCCTTGAGGTCTAAGATCACCAGACTGGTGTTAGCCATCAGACGGTCGAACGCCGCCAGATAGGCCGGGTCATCCGGGCGGAAAGGCTGCCCGGCGGTGTCCAGCGCCGTGTGCACGCCCTTGGCACGCGCCAGCGTGAAGAACTCGGTCAGGAAATCCAGCTGCCGCAGCGGCTCGCCGCCGCTGACCGTGATGCCGCCCTTTTTGCCCCAGTAGTTGCGGTAGCGGTAGACCCGCTGGAACAGCTTTTCTGCCGTCCATTCCTCGCCGCCCTCCGCAGCCCACGTTTCCGGGTTGTGGCAGTATTTGCACCGTAGGGCACACCCCTGCAAAAACACCACAAAGCGCACACCGGGGCCGTCCACAGAGCCGAAGGATTCCAGCGAGTGGACATAGCCGATGGGGTTACAGGGCTGCATGGCAGGTGCGGGAGATAACGTCCATCTGCTGCTCACGGGTCAGGTCGATGAACTTGACGGCGTAGCCGGAGACGCGGATGGTGAAGTTGGCGTACTCCTCCTTCTCGGGGTGCTCCATGGCATCCAGCAGCTTCTCCTTGCCAAAGACGTTCACGTTCAGGTGGTGTGCGCCCTGATCGAAGTAGCCGTCCATGACCTGTACCAGATTCTCCACCCGCTCGCCTTCGCTGTGGCCCAGAGCGTCCGGGTTGATGGTCTGGGTGTTGGAGATGCCGTCCAGTGCCCAGTGGTAGGGCAGCTTTGCCACCGAGTTCAGGGAAGCCAGCAGGCCGTTCTGCTCTGCGCCGTAGCTGGGGTTTGCACCGGGAGCAAACGGGGTGAATGCGGCACGGCCATCGGGCAGAGCGCCGGTGTACTTGCCGTACACCACGTTGGAGGTGATGGTCAGGATGGAGGTGGTAG
>ENA-OVFY01001584-OVFY01001584.1-human-gut-metagenome-genome-assembly--contig:-NODE-1584-length-11861-cov-7.205065_pt1 | contig 11861 bp, 10 predicted proteins | sample MGYA00237766_ERZ505411 | MGnify/ENA primary metagenome ERZ505411 (study PRJEB26158, sample SAMN06016375) | human gut metagenome | biome: human gut; feature: ankylosing spondylitis patient; material... | reverse complement strand
CAGTAATCCCACAGTGCTTTGGAGGGGGTATCGGAAATTGCAAGTATCTTCACGTCCGCAATGCTCCGTTCTGTTGAATTTTTTGCTCGTTACAGCGGCATCCCTTTCAGGCTGCCCAGACCATTGATCTCCATCAGGCCGCGCGTTTTGACGTCGAGGTCCTCGTAGAGCGGCAGTGCGCCTTCCACGCATTCGCCCAGCCAGTCCATTTCCATCAGCTCTTTGGGCGTGTAGGTATCCCCCTGCGGCACCATTTTCACATGCCCCTGCGCATACAGCCCGCCCGACGGGAAGATGGCCAGCTCATGCTTGCGCAGGTTCTCCTCGATGATGTTCAGCAGCTGGCGGGTGCCGCCGGCCAGCTCTTCATAATAGTCCACCCGCTCGGCATCGCTCTGCAGGCCCCACCAGTAGTTGACTGCCTTGCCGCTGGCCTCGCTGCCCCAGGTGCCATTGAAGATCGAACGGATGATGCCGATGTAGAAAGTCTCCCACTTCCACACCGGCAGCGCCACCGGCTTCAGGCTGCCGTCCGGCAGGCGGCGGCAGAGGCCGAAGTCGCGGTTGCTGTCCGCCGGTTCATTGCTGCTGCGGGCGTAGAGCAGGGTGATGTCCTCCCGGTCGGAGAAATCCAGCGGCTGGCCCTCCACCGGCACACAGGCCCAGCGGAGCACCACATGGCCGTCCGGCCGGACGGCCCGCATCCCGCGCGCAAAGGCGTTGACCGCCGCCGGGATGCCGTACACCGGGTTGGCCGCCACATAGCCAACCCGATCGGTGCGGGTAAGCGCACCGGCCAGCAGGCCCAGCAGGTAGGTCACCTCATAGGTGCGGGGGTAGTAGGTGCGCACCAGCGGATGCGGCGCGTTCAGCGAGCAGTTCAGGATGCGGGTCTTGGGGTGCTGGGCCGCCACCTTCAGGCAGGCGGTATGCATCCGGGCACTTGAGGTGAACACCACGTCGGCATTGTCGTGAGCCACATCCTCCAGCACCTGCTCCGCGTCCACCTCAGGCTCGATGTTCTCTTTGCGGGTGATGAATACCCGGTCCGGGAACGCCTGCTGCAGCGCTTCGATGCCCTTGTCGTGGGCGCGCACCCATGCGCTGCTCTCGGCATTGTGCTCGTGCAGGAACACCACCTTCAGCTCGCTGGGCTTTGTAAAGATGTTCAGCTTTGCCAGCAGCGGTTCGCCGGGGCCCTGCTTCGGCTCCAGCGAAAGGGCCACGGCCTGCGGCTCGGTGAGCACCTTCACCTCATCCCACAGCTTTTCCAGATTCTGCTTCATCTGGCTGGGCGTACTCTCGCAGGCATCCGCGTAACGGTAGACCGACAGATACACCAGCATGGCATCGCCGGCAGTCAGATTCAGTCCGTCGCCGCCCAGAGCCAGAAACTGCTGGCGGAACATGGTATAGAAGGAGGAAAAGCTCAGCCGGTCATCATCCGTCCAGCTTTCACCGCTGGCCTTGCACACCAGCGTCTGCAATTTTGCGTACCCCCCCAGACGGGAGAAATGCACATCGTTGACCTTGGAGAGCTTATAAAAATCCAGAAATTCGTAGTAGATACGGTTTTCCAGACTGTCGTTCCGTTCCGGGATGAGCCGCGTGACCGTGCCCGCGATCCTGACCGCATCAAAATACTTGAGCACCGATACCCGCTTGTTGCCTTCCTGCACATAGAATTTGTTCAGGAACTCGTAGGCGATGATGGGCGTATGGATGCCTTCTTCCAGATGCGCATCGCAGAGGTTTGACCACTTGCCTGCAAACTCGGTGTCCGGCTCCAGCAGGGGCATAAAGTTCGGTGCAAAGGCGGTGTGACGGCCGCTGGTCTTTGTGCCGACGATGCTTTCCGCCGGGATCTCCACAAGGCCCAGCGGCTCCTGCGCCACGATGTTCACATTGACCAGAATATCGTCCAGCACCGCAAGATACGGCGACTGGCCGCGCGCCACACAGGCACGGTAAGCACGCTGGCCGCTCTTCAGTGCGTTCTTGTAATCTTCCAGCATAGTTGCTCCTTTTTCTCAGCTGCAATGCGCTGCAGCCAGCTGCCGCAGCGTCCTTCTTTAGTATACCATGAAATTTGATTTTATGGGAGGATTTTCCGCACAAAAGAGTTGATTTATCCTGCAGTTTCAGGTACGATAATAGAAAGCAAACAATGATAGGAGCATTCTTTCCATGCAGACCGAACAGATCCCCGTACTCAAGGCCGACGAATATCCCGGCGGCATCTGGTATTACGAGCCGCATACATATCAGCCTTACCGTTACGTACTGGGCCGCGTTGGCACCCACCCGCTGGTATGCATTGGCATCAACCCCAGCACCGCCCAGCCCGGCGCACTGGATCCCACCTTGAAAAGTGTGGAGCGCCTTGCCGCCGCCAACGGCTTTGACAGCTGGATCATGTTCAACGTGTATCCCCAGCGCGCCACCGACCCTAACGATATGGACCGTGTGCCGGACCGCGCCCTGTGTGACGAAAACCTGCGCTGGCTCAAAGCCGTTCTGGCCCAGACCGAACCCACCATGTGGGCAGCGTGGGGCACGCTGATCGAAAAGCGGGACTATCTGCCCGGCCTGATGCGGGAGATGGTGGCCCTGACGCGGGAGCGGGAGATCCCGTGGGTCACGTTTGGCAGGCGCAGCAAAAAGGGCCACCCCCACCACCCGCTGTACCTGCGCAAGGATTCCACCCCGGAACCCTTTGATGTGGAAAATTATCTGGACACCTGCTTTTAATTTTTCAGGTGCTCGATGCGGAGGGATCTTTTTTGACCGCAGAACATTATCACGCCCTGCACAGCTGGATGGATGCCCACCCCACAGCCAAGCGCTGTGTGGTGGCACTGGACCGCTGGCTGCCGCTCATCCCTTTTGTATGTTATCCGGTGCTACTCTGCCTGCTGAACGTCCGGCTGTTTCGGCTGCTGGGCAGTCAGCGTCAAGCCGCGCTGGACCTCACCGCCGTCATTGCGCGGACGGTGTTCGTGCCGGGGCTTACCTTCTGGGGCGGCACCATCCTGCGGGACAGGCTGAACCTGCCGCGTCCCTATGAACAGCCCGGCTTTGAACCGCTGCGGCACAAGGAGACCCGGGGACACTCCTTCCCATCCCGCCACGCGCTGAGCGCTTCCGTGCTGGCCATGGTATGGATGTATTTCTACCCGAAGGCGGGCTGGGTGATGGTGGGCATCACGGTGCTCATCTGTGTTGGCCGTGTGCTGACCGGCGTGCACCATATCCGCGATGTCGTGGGCGGAGCCGCGCTTGGCTTTGCTTTGGGCTTTGCGGGCATGTGGCTGCTGTAAAGCAGTGCTTTGCGGGCTTTGAAAAAAGAAAAAAGATTTTTGCATTTTTTGCTTGACAGAATGGGGCCTGTATGGTATTATACTTCTCGCAGCGTGTGCCGACACACAGCTGCCGCCATAATGGAACCCATGGGATTACAACGTGCGCCCGTAGCTCAGGTGGATAGAGCAACTGCCTTCTAAGCAGTGGGCCGGGGGTTCGAGTCCCTTCGGGCGCATTGATGTGGTGCCCATAGCGTAGTCGGTTAACGCGCCAGATTGTGGATCTGGAGACCGTGGGTTCGAGTCCCACTGGGCACCCCACCAAAAATCCGCTGATGCTTTGCATCGGCGGATTTTTTTATTTGGTGGGGTATCCCAGTGGGGCTCGAACAAGGCGGCTCTGACGCATCAGCGGCAGAGCAACCAACAGCCCAGTGGGCTGTTGGTTAGCCTGCGGGTTCCAATCAGTAGGAATGTCTACCAAGACAAATGCTGTGCTGATGCTTTGCATCGGCGGATTTTTTTATTTGGTAGGGGTATCCCAGTGGGACTCGAACAGCAACGACGACGACCGCGGCCTGCGGCCGAAACAGGGAGGAGTTGTTGGGGCCGTGTTCTGATTTTTCAAAGCCCTGCCAAGGGGCTGCGGAAAAATCAGCAAACACAACCCGTAAGGCCCTGACCGTCAGATTCTGCTGCGGGTTCCATTCCTTAGGAATGTCTACCGGGGAACCTTCTGCCGCTGTTCAAAACAGCGGATTTTTTTATTTGGTGGGGTATCCCAGTGGGACTCGAACAGCACGCCATTATTTTCTGCTAAAAAAGCATGTGCAGAACACCTCTGGCCGGAACGGCTCCTGTGTGCTCTGCACATGCTTTTTATTGTTTGATATCTACCCGCACGGTCAGCGCCTCATCTGCTGCAGGATCTGTGCGATCTCTGCGCTGGAATAGCCATCCTGCCGCAGTGCGGTGCTGATGCTGGTATCGCTCTTGCCCTGGCTGCGCATCAGCATGGCCATGTAGGGCACCGTCACATTCCGGGAGGTGTCACTGCCCAGACGGGTGGCAGTGCCCGTGCTGCGGTTGGCTGTACCGGAGGACGTACTGCCCGTGCCAGTGCCGCCAGTCTTACTGCCTGCCGCCGTGCTGCCAGCGCGGCTTGCTTTCTGCGCTGCATTGGACTTTTTCAGGTTCCACTCGCCCAGTGCGATGTTCAGCTTCTGGCTTGTGACATCGTTGTTGAATTTCTGCTGGTTGAGTTTGTCCTGATACTCCCGCTCGCTCGTCTCGTTCTCGTAGCGCTGCTGGTTCAGGCTGTCCTGATACTGACGCTCCTGCAGCTGCTGGTTCCACTGAGTGTCCGCACGGTTTGCCTCGTACTGACGGTTGCCGGAGTAGATGTTGTAGCCGGTATTCAGCAGGCCGCTCAGCATGGAGCCAACGCCCGTGGTGCCGCTGAGAACGATCTGCACCGCATCGCCCAGCACACCCAGCACGGTCATCACATTGCTGAACACCTGCTGGCGGCGTGCTGCCTGCTGCTGTTCCTGCGCGGAGTAATAATCGTGCAGGGTGCCCAGCTGGCTCAGATAATCCTGATACGCGCTGTAGTCCTGCGCATAGGCGTTGTTGTATGCTTCGCCCTTCTGCTGCAGCTGAGTGTAGTAGTCCGAGAGCTTGTTGTTGTACTGCTGCTGGGCATCCTGTTCGCTGTTGTTCAGCTGATCCAGCTGGCTCACCAGCTCGTTGCCGCCGCTGGTATACGTATCCAGTGCCAGACTGTACAGCGTGGGGATGGCGCTGCTCAGCGCACCGATCTGCTGCTGATACGCCTGCTGGGCGGCGCTCGTGGCATAGCTGGAGCCATAACCGCCGGTCAGGGCTGCAGCCTGCGCCGCAGCATCTGCGCTGGCGTTGTGGGCGTTCTGCAAATAGTTCTGCTCGTACTGGCGGTAGAGCGGATCCTTGGTGTAGCTGTACTGGAAGCTCTCACGCTGCAGCAGCTGGTTCAAAAGCTGATCGATCCGCTCCTGATAGCTGCTCTGATAATCGCCCGGGCGGTTTGCCTGCCACTCCTTCAGCGCATTTGCAGCATCCGTCACGGTCTGGCTGGGCTTGTAGCTGGAATTTGCCAGCGCGTTTTCCACCTCCGAGCGGCTGTCCAGTCCCGCTGCCGAATAGCCGCTCTGCACGGCAGGCTGGCCGCTGCCCTCCGTCTGCGCCTGCACAGCGGCAAGCGCTTCGTCCTTTTTCTTTCTGTTTGCCATATATGATCCTTTCCTTATAAATTCTGCAGTTTCGTGCGCATCTCGTCGGACATGTTCTCAACGTCCAGATTGCTCAGCACATACTGCAGCTGTTCCTGCATCTGGTACAGGTAGCTGCGCAGGGCGCGGGCATCCTCCGGGTCCATGTTCTCGCTGAGCTTGGGCAGGCCGATCTTGTTAATGCCCATCACGCTTGCCATTCGTCACACCTCCCCGCCTGCAATGCCGCCCTTGGCAGCGGCCATTGTTTTTGCAATGCTGCGCAGGGTGATCTGTCCCCTGCCCTTCAGGCGCAGCCGCAGGGTGCCGTGCCTCCGGGGCACGAACGGCAGATCAAAGCTGCGCCGCTTGTCCTGTGCCGTCAGGCTTGCCACCGTCTCCCATGGGCCGCCGTCATAGCTGGCGGCCACCTCCACCGTACTGCTGCACTCGGCATCCAGCCGCAGCGTCAGTCGGGAAAGATACCGATCCTCGGCCCCGTCCAGCCCAATGTCACCAGTGGTCAGCTCAAAGTTCAGCTTTTCCTCCACACCGTCGGTGGCCTGCCAGTCCGCTTCGCGGCTGGGATCTGCGGCCCACAGTGCCTGCCCGTCCCACAGATAAAGCTGTCCGCCGGTGCTGGTCATCTCGTAGGAGCACACGTCTTCTTCGCTCCAGAGCGCGCGCTCGGTATCGTACACCAGCAGCCTTGCCGTATTTTCGCCTGCCGCCGTGCGGGCCACATGCAGGTAATAGCGGCCATCCAGCGCACTGCCCACCGCGCTCTGCACATTGGCCAGTCGGCCCGAATCCAACGCGCCGGACACTTTTGTTGGAATGCTGCCGTCCCATGCCATCACACCGTCCGGCGAAAGATAATAGAGCGTCTCGTTCAGCACACACAGGCTGCGCGCCGCGTTTTTGGCAACGCCCCGGCAGCGCAGCGAGGTGAGCTGAAAATCCGAAGGCTTGGAGCCATAGAGCTTGTGCAGTGTGTTCTCCTTAAAGAACAGCGCATAGCCCATGCATGTGGCCGCGCCGGTAAACGCACCATCACTGCCCACCGTCACTGCGTAGCTGTCTGCCGCAATGCCCCGGTAGGAAAACCAGTTGGTGGGGTCGCCTAAGCGGCAGGCATAGATCACGTTTTCCTTGCTGCTGCAGCCCCATACCCGGTTGTCGCACTCGGTAACGTAGTCCAGATCCGGCACGCGGCGTTCCATCCGCACCGGCGTGCTCACCGCAAAGCTGCGTGTCTCCTTGCCGTCTAAGCTGGTCCACTGGGCGCTCTCGGCGCTCTGCACCAGCGTGCCGTAAACATGATCTCCCTCCGGGTTTACCCGCACGCGCAGCCCGTTTTCCAGCACATCGTAAACTACCAGATCCCCGTCCAGCTTTGTCCACATGCCAGCCTGCTGTGCTGCCGTGCCCTGCACGGTCACGGTGTCCCACTGGGCAAATAGCCTCTGCGCGCCCGCCGCTGTGATGCGGCAGTATTCCAGCGGCACTGCCGTCCAGCTGCCGGAGGATGCGCTGTACTCTTCCAGTGTGCTGGTGCTGGCCCATGGGTGCTCCTCGTCCTCCACCTTCAAAAAGAGCTGTCCGTCTGCAGGCTTCTCCGGTTCCTCCTTGCCGTAACCGCTCACCTCGTAGGCCTTGCCCGCGGCATCGCAGGGTGCAAACTGCACGCTCTGTCCCTCTGCCTGCCATACAGCTCCCAGTGCCGAAACACTTCCGTCCGCTGTATCAAAGGCTACCTTGTCCGGGAAGATCAGGATTTTTGTACCAATGCCCACCAGTGCCTTTTTGCCGTCGGTCACTGCCTCGGTGCAGGTCACCGGGTTCGCGCCGTCGGCATCCGGCGTGTAGATCAGATCCTTCCCGCAGACGGTCAGCAGCCCGTTCAGGTGATACATGCCGTTCAGCCCGGTCAGCTCCCTCAGCTTGCGGCGCGGCTTGCGGGTGCTCAGCGCCGGGAAATCCCGGGCAGAAAAATTCACGCCCGCGCTGTACTCTGCTTCCGAGCAGGCATAGGTCTCGTTCAGCCCGCCGAATACCCGCACAAGACTGCGGCTGTTCTGCAGCTTCGCTCTGTTTGCCAGAACCATGCTCTCACCTCCTTACCAGCGCCACTGGGCACCCGTCAGGGTCGGGTAGCTGCGCCGCAGCCACGCCGCCAGATCTGCCAGCAGACTGTTGTACTGGGCCTGCTCCCCGACGTAGCGGTCGGTCTCACCAAGGGCCGCATCGGTCATGGCACACAGATAATGCGGATACAGCGCATCAAAAGGTGCCGGTGCCAGCAGCACATCGTCGTCCTGCAGGCTGTCGTCCCATGCAAGGTCTGCGCCCACATCGTCGTATGCATCTGTGATGCTGTTTTTAAAAAAGCGTTCCCGCAGCATCGCGTCTGCTTCCTTCAGCCACGCCTGCCGGGTGGCCAGCGCAATGCGGCTGCCCGGGCGCAGCTCTTCGGCGCGTTCCAGCGCCTGTCCTACGGTCATATGCTCACTCTCCTTTTTATAAAGGCCCGGCCGGGCAGGCTCCCCAGCCGGGCTTTTTGTCTGTTTCGGGTTTACTGGGCGGCGTTCTCTGCCGCCGCAATGCGGGCGGCGGTCAGCTCATCCTGCATCTGGCTGTGCTCCAGCACCTCGGCCACTTCGGGCGGCACTTCCACCTCCACGCCGCGGCGGATCTTATAGTTCACACCGTTCACGCTGACGAACAGATCGCCCTTGTAGCGGCTGTTATCCTTGAACAGCCGGATGCGCACATTTTTCTTTTCAGTCATGGCTCACGCCTCCTCAGTTTGCAGCAGCGGTGGCGGAATAGCTGGATGCGCTCTCAATGCGCACCATGTACTGCTCCACCAGACGCTCTGCCGCACGCATGCCCTTCCAGCCCACGGAAGCGCGCTGGTTCAGCGGGTCGTCGCCGTAGCCCAGCTGCTTGACGATGTGCTCCAGACCGCCGCCTTCCAGCTCGGTCACGCCGTAGGCGTGGGCACCCAGCACCAGCGTACCGAACACAGCCAGACCGTCCGGGCAGGTGGAATCCTTCCAGATCTTGGCCTCGCTGGTCTCGATGAAGCGGATGTTGCCCAGCTTGCCGATCTCGCCGCGGAACATGGTGTCCGGGTCGGCGTACTTGTGCACCTCAATGAACTCCTTGCTGGTCTTCAGGTCGTAGGCAGCGTAGGGGTGGATGATGGCAATGTAGCTGTCGCCGATGGGGTCGGCGTTCATCGCGCCCAGCTGTGCCGCCGCCTGAAAGAACAGCTTCGGGGTCAGGGTGCAGGTCTTGTCCAGTGCCTTGCGGCTGGCAACGGCAGTCTCGGTGCCGTCTGCGGCCAGCTTGGGCGCATAGATCACATTGGTGCCGCCCGCCAGCACATCGCGGGTAATGCTGTCCATGGTGCGGCCTGCCTGACTTGCCAGCACACGGGTGGCCTGCACCACATTGTTGTCAATGGCGGTCATCTGCAGCACGTCGGTCAGCGGAGTCCAGCCGCCGTACTGGTGCAGATCGCTGGTGATGGTGGTCACATTCAGTGCCTGACCGTTCGGGGTCACGCCCTCGGTCAGCGGAGTGGATGCCTTGGGCAGGCTGTCGTACTTGCGGAACTCAATGGTCTTGCCGCCGTTCTGGGGCACAGGGTAGTAGTCCGCAAACTGGTCGTGCACCAGACGCGGCTCTGCCTGATCGATGAGGCGCTTCTCGTAGAAGGTCTTCATCTCTTTCGACATGGTAGCGGTGGTGTTCAGGTTTTCCGCAAACAGCTGGATGTTGAAATTCTTGTTCATGCTCATATTCCTTTCTCTTGTAAAATATTCACAATTCGATCTGTGCTCCGTGGAGCACACGGCGTTCCAGTGCTTCTCGCTGGGCGCGGGTCATGCTGGCTACATCCGGGCGGACGGTAGCCGCGCCGCCGGGCCGGATGCCGTTTTCGGTGGGCCGTGCGGCCCGCTGCTGAATGCGTTCCACCACGCCCTGCTCCACAGCCTGCGCTGCAGTGCGCAGGTTTTCGTCGTAGTGGGCCAGACGGTACGCATCCCGCACCCTCATGCCGGGCAGCTGCATCAGGCGGCGCATCTCCGGGCTGCGCAGCTCGTTCTGCAGATCAAAATCCGGCTGGCTGCGGCGCATGGCCGCTTCCTCTGCCGCCCAGCGGGCATGCAGGCTGTGCACAGCAGCCTGTGTGCTGCGGGCAAAGCTGGACAGCGGCGGCAGTTCTGGGCGCTGCACAGGCAGTTCCTGCCGGGGCTTTTCCGGCTGCAGCTCTACGGTTTTCTCTGCCGAAGCCTGCGGCGCAGCGGGTACTTTTGCTTCGTCCGGCTTCATGGTGCCGGAGGCCACCGCCTGCCGGGTCTGCGCTTCGCTCAGGGCAGGGGGAGCGGCTTCTCCCTCTGCAAAGAGCTGTAGCATAAAGGCTCCACACGGGTTGCGGCTCCCAGCGTCCACTTCGTGCCTTGAGCGGCACTCGTGTTCTGCTGGCCGCTGCCCCAGCCTCGGCTCCCTGTTTCCGCCGCAGGCGGCGGTCGCCTCCGCTGCAAACAGCTGCAGATCCATCATGCTCTCCTTTCCTCTGCGGCTCACATCTGCAAAGCGGACATTCTCCGGGTAGCGTTCGGCCAGCAGCACAAAGCAGGCTTTGGCCAGCTCAAAGGCACCGCGCACCCATTCTTCGCAGGGCGCATCCACGCTCACTGCCAGACGCGGGCCGTCCGGCTCATCAAAGGCTTCGCTGTGGGCGTTCTCTTCCCCGGCCAGCAGGTACACAAGGCCCTGCATCACGGTGCTGGCTCCTGCACAAACGATGTCCTGCCCGGCAGGCGCATAGCCTGCATGACCGTCAGCTTCCAGCCGGCAGCTCAGCCCGGCGGGGGTATCCATCTCGCTGTAACAAACTTTCATCATAAAATTCACCTCCTTTTTAATGGATGTCCATGGCACGTGCAGCGGCGGCCACCGGCAGGGCATTGCCAAGGCCCGCCAGCTTTACCGCCTGCCCGTCCTTCTGCGCAGACGCACCGCCTGCACTGCGGGCCGGTTCGTCAGGCCCGGTGCCCTGCTGGGCGATCACCGCCGCCATCTGTGCCATCTGCTGCTGCATCCTAGCCAGCTGCTGGGCAAGGGTGCCGTTCTGCCGCACCCTCTGACGCACCTTCTCAATGCCTTCAAAGTCCATCATTTCCAGTGCCGCAAGGGCGGCATCGGCATTTTCCGGCTTGAAAAATCCCAGCTGATAGCACTCCTTGGCCGTCTCGTTCTGGGAAAGGCGGCTGAAGGTGCTCTTCTTGGCGGCGCTCACCACGATGTCAAAGATCGGCTCCCGGCTGCCCAGTTCCACGCCGCCCACGCTGCCGCCGGGCACCGCCCGCAGCGCCTGCGCCGAGAAGGGCACGAACCGGCTCTCGCCGCTTTCGCCCACGATGCGGAACACCCGCTGCTCGTCGTAGAACTGGCGCATCAGCTCGATGATGAGATAGCACTGCTTTGCAAAAGCACGGTAGGCGCTCTTGAGCATATCGCGGCTGAGTTTGCTGCCTGCCTCCTGCAAGGCCGCAATGGCGCTGGCTGCGGTCACACCTCCGGCAGTGCCGCCCTGCGTCATGTCCCGGTTGCCGCTGATCTCCTTCAGCTCTTCAATGCGGCTCTGGCGGTAACTCAGGCTGTTGCCCTGCAGGCCCGCCGTCTGCAGCGGACGGAAACTGTCGTCGTTGAGCCGTCCCACCACATGCACGATGTCCCGGCTGAAATCGGCCAGCTCTTCCTCGTTGACCCCTGCCGTGTCGCTGAGCACATACCGCTGCTTTGCACTCAGCAGCACGTTCTCGTCCATGGCATGGTTCATCTTGTCAATGGCCGTCTGGCAGTCCTTCATCACATCGATGTAGCCAAAGCCCGCCGGGCTGTCCTCCTCCACGAACAGCGGGTCAAATACAAAGGGGTACTGCCCGTGGTCGTACAGGCCGCTTTCTGCCAGCGCCGGGTCGTTCTGGCTGGCGTACAGCACCACGCCGTTGCAGAACTTGCAGTAGTGCAGCACCATGCGCCCCGTTTCATCCGGGCGCTTGTAGTACCAGTCCACCACCACGCTCTTGGAGCTGGTGTCCTGCCCTTCATCGTGGATGTACCGGGGCACGTCCAGCACGCTGGCGGTGTGTCCTGCCAGCTGCGGGTACTGCGCGCACAGCCGGGCCGTGTCCTCAAGGCTCAGGCTGAAAAAGTCCGGCGATGCCTGAATATCCGCCACGCCCGGCTCCCAGTAGAGCATCAGCAGGTTCATGGGCCGGATGGCGATCTC
>ENA-OVFY01001581-OVFY01001581.1-human-gut-metagenome-genome-assembly--contig:-NODE-1581-length-11872-cov-4.538800_pt1 | contig 11872 bp, 10 predicted proteins | sample MGYA00237766_ERZ505411 | MGnify/ENA primary metagenome ERZ505411 (study PRJEB26158, sample SAMN06016375) | human gut metagenome | biome: human gut; feature: ankylosing spondylitis patient; material... | reverse complement strand
CAAACTGAGTAATTTTATCTTACATCAGTTTGGAGGTTTACACAAACTTTGGGATACTCCCTCAGGCAGAACCTAATACACTTTGTTTTTAACTTAAAAAAGTTTTAAATACTATTGCAAATAAAATAAAGATATGTTATTTTATTAATAGAATATATTCTAAAACTCAAATTAAGCACGGTTTTATATCAATTATTACGTGTTTGAAATCTGATTAATTGTTGAAATCTAAGTTTTTTAGATTTCGTCTGTATTTTTATCATTTTTTTTGGAATTTACTGCGGATTCTGAAATGTTGTTCTATATTCGTTCAGACCCCATTTATAACTGGTTTGAAATCCCAAAAGACTTGAAAAAATTTTAGAAAATCCATTGAAATGCTTGTCGACAATCCCACAAGTCCAGTATAATAAAAGAAAGGAAGAATGCATGGATAATACACCATACGATGACGTATTCCGTACACTTTTAACCGACTGTACGGAGTTAATGATTCCGGTTGTGAATGAAATTTTTCATACAAAATATACCGGAAAAGAAACTATCTGCCTGCTTCAAAACGAGCATTTTATCAAGATGCCGGACGGCAGTGAGCAGGAACGGATTACAGATTCCAGCTTTGAAATCATCAGTGAAGAAACAGCACCGACAGCACAGCCACTGAAAAATCAGGTTTACGGCGGTTCTGCCAGCTGTAACACATCACAGCGCAAACGGTATCACATTGAATGTCAGAGTACGGAGGACGGCACCATGATTGTGCGAATGTTTGAGTACGATACACAGCTTGCATTAGAAAATAGGGAGTTTACATCAAATATTTTGACAGTACAATTCCCAGATTCAGCGATTGTATCCCTCCGGCATACCCAAAACACCCCGGAACACATGACGGTTAAAGTCTTAACCCCGGGCGGAAAGGTATCCTATATCGTGCCGGTATTAAAAGTAAAACGCTATACGATTCATGAACTGTTTGAAAAAAAACTGTTCTTTCTGATACCGTTTCATATCTTTGTGTATGAAAAGGATTTTAAAGAACTCGAAGAAAATAAGAAAAAGTTAAAACAGCTGGAGGAAGAATATGCCGCAATCCGTGAACGGCTTGAAATTGCCTGCCAGATGGGTGATTTAACGGAGTATCCGAAAGTTGTAATTCTTGCAATGTCACGCAAAGTAATAGAGCATTTAGCGGTAAAGTACGAAAAAGTAGCGAAGGGAGTGAGTCAGCAAATGGGCGGAAAAGTATTAAACTATGAAGCAAAAGACATCTTAAACCGGGGACGCGCGGAAGGACGGCGTGAGGGAGAAGAACAGACCAAAATCCAGATTGCAAAAAAACTGCTTGCACTTGGCAATGACATTCAATCGGTAGCAGACTTGGCAGAACTGCCAGAAGAAACAGTTGAGGAGCTGGCACGGTCGATGAATCAGACAAAACGCTGATACACAGATATTTTTGTTACAGTCTAAAAAGTTCCAATACACATTTACAAAAATAAATGTGTATTGGAACTGTATTTATTAAAAAAAATTATTGCAAGAATAGTCTTTTGTATTAGTCTTCTTCAATCACCTGAATTTCCATATAAGAAAAGTCAATGCTGTCAATAAAATTATCCTGATAGAAACGGACTTTGGAATGACGTTTAAACTCCGCAACATTGGAATCCAGCCAGATAGGCTCGCTTAAATCAAAGGCATAGCAGGCACTGTGGATACCGTCAAAAATTTTTCGGGTACGGTTTGTGGCCGCATCATCATTTTCCACCACCATATCCTTGAGCAGATGATTGCTGTCATCAAATAATTTACACCATAATCGGAACATCTTAATTTTCCCGCCTTTCATTTGAGGATTCTTTGAAAAAATCACGGCTGTCTAAGACAACGGTAAACGGACCGTCATTTTCAAGGTCAACACGCATATGTGCACCGAAGCTTCCGGTTTCTACTTTGGTGACTTTTTCGCGGCACAATGCAACAAATTTCTCGTATAAAGCATCGGCACGGTCCGGTTCAAGGGCATCAAAAAAGCTTGGACGGTTTCCCTTGCGGCAGTCTGCGTAAAGTGTAAACTGGCTTACGACAAGCAGTTCGCCACCTACGTCCAAAAGGGAAAGATTGATTTTGTCATTTTCATCAGAGAAAATCCGCAGCTTTGTGATTTTATCCACAAACTTTGGCAGCATTTCTTCAGTATCTCCTTTTCCGGCGCCGAATAAAATCAGCAGTCCTTTATCGATAGAACCGACCGTTTGACCGTCAACGGTGACACTTGCGTGATTGACACGCTGTATTACAAATTTCATTTTTAAATCTCCATTCTTCAAAAAACAGCCGGCAGTCCGTTAAAAGAAGCGGCTGTCCGTGTATGTTCATATTTTTAAGATACAGTGATTGTAATGGATAATCGGGAGAATGACAAGGGGAAGAACAAAAAATTATTATATTGGAAAAATTTAAAAATAAAAATCCCCGGTCAGCCGCGACACGGGTTTCCGGGGATTTCACCTAAAATGTTATTCAGTTTTAGAAATTGACATTTAAATGTCTTGGAAGACCGTCAACCATAATTGGTGAAAGTTCAGCCTGAATGAGTGGTCTGATATAGTGAATCAGATCATCTGTAACATAGTCGTCATCTGTAATCCATTCTAACGGAATCTTCTTTTCCACATTGGCAATATCATGAACATCATGTGTTTCTGTAATGCACATATATGGGTCATCAGAAATTCTCTTTAAGACAACAACCTGTCCTGTAGCACCCTCAAAAGCTGCCTTTACAGCTGCACCACCTACGTTGAAGGCCTCTGTGATATCCGTACGGGAAGTCATGTGTGCGGCACAACGCTGCATGGTAGAAAGTTCAATTGCTCTTGTCTTGATGCCGAGTTCAGAACCAATCTTGTTTGCAAGGAACTTTGCAGAACCTGCTAACTGCTTGTGTCCGAATGCATCGACAAATTCTACGTGGTCAGAAAGTTCAAATACATATCTGCCGTCAGCAACCTTAATACCTTCTGAAATCGCAATAACCATAGAACGACCCTGTTCGCTTAAAGATTTTACTCTTGCCATGAACTTGTCAATATCAAATACCTTTTCAGGAAGGTAAATCATATCTACGCCTTCACAGTCTTCACCCTTTGCAAGAGCAGCAGCAGCAGTCAGCCATCCGGCATTACGTCCCATGATTTCAACAATTGTGATTGTCGGATAATCATAAACAAGACCGTCACGGATAATTTCTTTCATCGTTGCCGCAATATACTTGGCAGCACTACCGTAACCCGGTGTGTGGTCAGTAACAGCGAGGTCATTATCGATAGTTTTTGGAACACCCATAAATTTAATGTCACTGTTTACAAGATTTGCATAATCGGAAAGCTTCTTAATGGTATCCATGGAATCGTTACCACCGATGTAGAAGAAGTATTTTACTTCCAAATCTTCAAGTGTCTTAAAGATTTTTTCATATACAGCTTTATCTTCATTTACCTCCGGCAGTTTGTAACGACAGGAACCCAGATAAGAAGATGGGGTTCTCTTTAACAAATCGATGTCAATATCAGTCTTAATCTTTTCAGAAAGGTCAACATACTGTCCGTCCAGCAGCCCCTTGATGCCGTGAAGCATACCGTATACTTTTTTTGCCCCTCTGTCACGTGCAGTTTTGTATACACCTACCAGACTTGAGTTAATTACTGATGTTGGACCACCAGACTGACCAACGATTACATTTCCAATCATAAAATCCTCCATTCCTCCGCATTTGCGGTAATATCATCGTGGGACGACACAACTTTAAAAGGCATAAAACCCCCTTGGAAAGGCGGAAAATATGTAATCTTTTCTATGATGTTCCACGAATTCTTATAATTGCATTGTAGCATAAATAAATAAGATGTACAAGTAGCATAAAATAGAACTAAAAAAAATAAAAATTTAATAAAAACTCAAAAAAGACAGAAAATAAAAACAATTGTAACCACAGGGATTTAATACAACCCCCATTTGTGGTAAAATGTGCGTAAGCAATGAGCCGTGCCGGTTAAAAGCGGAAAGAAGTGCCGTGCTTGCACAGGGCACTTCTTGAAGATTTTAAGCGATAGGGCGAATGCCCGACAGTGCGGGGAAGCTTTGCTTTCCCGCACATGCACGGCGAAAAAGCATAAAAGAGCGGAATGGAGAGAAATATGTATTTAGATAAAGAAAAAGCTGTAAAAGCATTTATGGGAACGGGAGAAAAAAACGCAGCCGGAGAAGATTTAGTCACATTTTTGGAAAAATATGACCCGCATAAATACCAGAATCCGTGCAATACCGTAGATATGGCGGTATTTGCCTATAATGAATCCGAAAAGAAAGTGACCAAAGTACTGCTGATTCAGCGGGGAAACCACCCAAGCATCGGATGGTGGGCGCTGCCGGGCGGATTTGTGGAGTACAGGGAAAATCTCGAAACGGCGGCAGCAAGAGAATTACAGGAAGAAACAGGAATTGAGCATTTAAATTTTGAACAGTTAAAAACATATGGTGCATATGACAGGGACCCGCGTACGCGGATTATCACAACTGCCTATATTGCGCTGGTGCCGGAGGGACTTCTGCATGAAAAAGCTGGTGATGATGCTAAAAATGCAGGCTGGTTTACAATAAAAGATACCGAAATTTCAAGAAAAAACAACGCAGACGGTACAGTCTGTGCGACGCATCGGTTATGCCTTGAAAATAAAGAACTGGCGGTCTGCACGGAATCCCAGGTCCGTGTAGAGTGGAGTCCGGGTGCGGTACTTGAAAATAAAACCTATACGATGGAACACACGACCCTGCTGGCTTCTGACCACAGTGCCGTCATTCTGGAAGGATATGAGTATCTGGTAAAAAGACTGGCGGACAGACCGTAGCTGCCATTTTGCGGGTCGGAAAAAAGACCGATGTGCGGTGGATAAAAGGTAAAAAGCATGAATAAAAATGTCACAAATACCAGTACAAAAACTGGAAGAACCAGCGGAACCGGACGATGCGGTTTGTGGTAGGAAAATGTATTATAATATGGAAGACACGCATACCGGTAAAAGGTATAGTGGGCGTATAAAACAGCAATAAAATAAATAGCGATGTTTACCCAGTCCAGATTAAAGCCTAAAATACCGTTGATGCCGTAAAATAAGACGACAACGGCTGCCATGCCGCAGAGTTCGCCAAATGCCGCGCCGTCCCAGTAGCAGGATAAAAACATTTTTTTCAGACTGCGGTTGGAAATAGGTGCATTGCCGCCTGCAATACCGGCAAAACAGCCGATTACAAGCAGTAAAAGAAACGGAAAAAACAATAGCTTTAAATGTTCCCATGTAGACTCATTGACAGGAACAAAAGGGGCAATCAGACGGCTCTGACCGAAAAAATCAAAGGCAAAGTGACAGGCGGTGCCAAGCGCCGCAGTAAGGATAAAAGAAACTGCGGTAAATATTTTTAAGCGCGTAAGTTTCTGGGTGACAGTATTCATAAAACTCCAATCCGCCGGAATACGGCATATACAAAGGTTTGATGATGACATCATAAGATAGTGTATCCATAAAAGAATGGAAATATAACACAGAAACCGAATACAAAAATCAGAAAGGACATTTAAAAATGGCAAAACAGACGTGGAAACCGGGAAATATGTTATATCCCGTACCGGCAGTGATGGTGAGCTGCCAGCGCGAGGGCGGAAAACCGAATATTATTACCGTGGCATGGGCAGGAACAATCTGTTCAGACCCGGCAATGCTTTCAATTTCCGTAAGGAAAAACCGATATTCCTATGACATTATAAAGGAAACAAAAGAATTTGTTGTAAATCTGACGACAAAGCAGTTATGCCGTGCAACCGATTACTGTGGTGTGCGTTCCGGCAGGGATGTTGATAAGTTTCAGGAAATGCACCTGACACCGCAGCCGTCAGAAAAGGTAAAAGCACCGGGCATTGCGGAAAGTCCGGTCAATATAGAGTGCCGTGTGACACAGGTGCTTGAACTGGGCACACATGATATGTTTCTGGCAGAAGTCGTGGCGGTGCGGGTTGATGATGATTACATGGATGAAAATGGCAGATTTGACTTAAATGCGGCAGATTTAGTAACATATTCCCACGGTGAATATTTTACACTGGGTAAAAAGCTTGGCACATTCGGATATTCCGTAGCAAAAAACAAACCCCAAAGCATTGCCGGAAACAACCCGAAACACAAGTCTAAAAGCAGCACAAAAAAAGGTGTAAAAGCGAAAGGCAGAAGCGGTAAACATACCCGAAAAGAAAAAGGAAAAAAGTAAGACAAAAAGGGGGCATTTTCGTTGAAAATTACACAGTTGTCCATTAAAAATTTTAAATCCGTAGAGGAACTGGTAATCCGCGATATTGAAGACGTACTTATTTTAGTCGGAAGAAACAATGCCGGAAAATCTGTCATGCTTGATGCAATCCGCGCGGTATCCGGCGATTATGTCATATCCGAAGCGGATTTTCACCACCGGGACGGCAATATTACCATCGGCATACAGCTTCTGATTACAGATGAAGATTTAGAGTATCTGCATCAGAACGGCATTGTCGGTAATTTCAAGCAGTTCTCACTGTGGAAAGAAAATTTTTGTAAAAAGCTGCCGTCCTATCAGGAAACGGAGGATGGCGGCACGCTTGAATTTGAATACATTTACGGCAGAAACGGCATCGTACGCTATAAAGACGGTTATTTTAAAAACAACCGTTATATCAAAAGCATTTTTCCGAAAATCTATTTCGTGGACCAGTACCGTGACAAAGAAGATATCAGTCAGGATTTGATTTTATTACAGCAGGATACCGGACTGCAGGCACTGCGGGACGACCGGTGCATTTTTGATGAAAAACGCAAATGCCACCAGTGCTTTGAATGTATCGGTGTAATCCAGAAAAAAACGCCGGAACAGCTGACACTGATGGAAACGAGCCGCCTGTTGCAGTACAAATTATTTACGTGTAATTTAAACCGGTTGTCAGAGCGTTTAAACTACTATTTCAGCCGCAACGGCGGGCAGTCCCATGAAATTCATTATGAGATTAAATTTGATGCGGACGAACTGTTTAAAATTGATACCGTTGTGCGTATGCGCGGCAGCAAAAAAGAGGGCGGACTGGATGCGCTCGGTGAAGGCTTAAAAAGCATTTACATTTTATCCCTGCTTCAGACCTATGTGGATACAAAAAACACAGCACCGTATATTATTATGGTAGATACACCGGAAATTTATCTGCACCCGCAGTTAAAAAAGGTTGCGAGTGAAATCCTTTACCGGCTGTCCAAAAAGAATCAGGTTATATTTTCCACGCACGAGCCGGAGATGCTGTTTAACTTTACATCGGGACAGATCCGTCAGGTGTATTCCGACAGCAGGTACAATACGTGTGTACGTGAAGACACCGACTTGGATGCCATTTTAAATGATCTGGGTTACACGGCAAATGACCTGATGAATGTGAGCTTTGTCTTTATTGTTGAAGGAAAGCAGGATAAGAGCCGTCTGCCGCTGCTGCTTAAAAAATATTATTCCGAGGTCTATGATGAGTCCGGACAGCTCAAGCGCATTGCGATTATTTCCACCAACAGCTGTACGAATATCAAGACGTATGCCAATTTAAAATACATTAATTCCGTTTATTTAAAGGACAGTTTTATGATGATCCGGGACAGCGACGGCAAAAACAGGATGCAGTTAGGACAGCAGCTCTGCAAATATTACGGCGACCGGTCACATGAAGATAAAGGTAATCTTCCACGGGTTACGGAGAAAAATGTGCTGATTTTAAAATATTATTCGTTTGAGAATTATTTTCTGTTTCCGGAAGTTATGGCGCAGATTGGTGTTGTAAAAAGTGTCGATGCGTTTTACGACATTTTGTGGAGTAAATATCAGGAATATCTCTATAAATTAACAAGTGTGAAAGCTATGTTAAAAAAAACGGGGATAAAGATACAGTCCCGTCAGGACATTGTGGATAACATTGAAAATATCCGGATTTACGTGCGCGGTCACAACCTGTACGACATTTTCTACGGCCGTTATAAAAAGCAGGAAAATGAAATCCTGACGAAATACATTGAAGCTGCGCCGCGGGAAATTTTCGCGGATATTCTTGAAAAAATAGATGCGTTTGTCTACTTTGATTCGCGTAAAAAAGAAGAATAACACTACAGGCTTAAAAGGGCGGACATCAAAGATGCCCGCTCTTTACAAATTGCTCCGGATATGGTAACATGACAAATATTACAAAAGTGTTACAAAACAGTAAACTACACAGTTTATGGATTATGTTATAGATTATGATAGAAATGCCGTCACACGGCAGAAATGGAGAGAGTCATGTCACATTTTACCAAATATGGGAAAAGAATGAGACTGATGCTGCTGACAGCAATGTTTGTTGCCAGTATGGTATGCTTATTTGCAATACCGTTTGTAGAAAAGAATCTTTTAAATAATCAGGTAGCGTATTACCGTATAGAAGTAAACGGAACAGAAGTCGGGGCTGCCAATTCCCGCGCAGATGCGGCAAAAGCGCTTGCAGATGCAAGAGGACGGCTTTCCGGCATTTATCCTGATGTTGTATATATGGAGCCGGAGTATACGGTAATTAAAGAGAGCCATCTTACGGCGGAACGCATGAGTAAGGAAGAACTCTCAGACAGTATCTATAGTGCATTATTTTCCAGTATAACAGATGTGAATTCACAGATTGCCTATATGGTCAGAATGGACGATGCAACGGTTACACTTGCAAGTCTGGATGATGTGTATACGCTGCTTTCCCGTGTGGAACAGCAGTATGACACCCAAAAAGAGTATACGGTGCAGTTAAATCCCACAGGCAGCAGCGGAGATTATACCGTCAGCTTTGAAAAGACCCAGACGGATGCCAGCAAAGACATCGTATCTGCGGTACTAAGCGGACAGGCATCCACGACACAGGAAGACGGAACGGTCGTGCATGACGGGATTACATCCATTGATTTTGCGCAGAATGTAACTGTCAGCGAAGTGCTTCTTGCAAAGACCGGGATTGTCAATGTGGACACGGCTTACGAAGCAGTGACAAAATCATCAGAAAACCGTGTGTTATATGAAGTAAAGGCGGGAGAAACCGTTGAATCCGTCGCTTCCGATTACAGAATTGATAAAGAACAGATTTACGAATGGAATACGCAGCTGGATACGGATTCGGTGCTTGCAGAGGGTGAGATGATAACACTTTCCGTACCGGAAACCCTGCTGTCTGTTGTGATGACAAAGCGTGAAACATATGATGAGACGTATCGTGCAACACCGCAGTATATACAGGATGAGGAAGCACAGAAGGGTAAGAATACGATAGAGGAAGAAGGAAGCACAGGAACCAGAAAGGTTACGGCAGAGGTTTCCTATATTAATGGAAGACGGACAGATACGAAGATTATAGATGAAAAAGTCCAGACAGAATCGCAGCCACAGGTGATTTCAGTGGGTACGAAGTCAGACAGTGCGTATGGATTACCGGTTTCCGGACAGTTTGGCGGAAATGTAAATAACGGTGTCATCTGGCTTGCAAAAGAGCGGACATCTGTTTATGCGGCAGCAGAGGGTACGGTGACACGTACCGGATGGTATGCAGATTACGGATATTGTATTGACATTACACATAAAGACGGCTCCGTAACAAGATATGGACACCTTGATGCAATTGGTGTGGTAAAAGGGCAGAATGTGACAGCAGGACAGCTGATTGCCAACAGCGGCAGTACCGGAAACTGCGATGAACCGTGTCTGTATTTTGAGCTGTGGATAAACGGCAGCACCGTAAATCCACTGTGCTTTATTCAGTAAAAGATAGTTCTTATGTATCAGATAAAGCATATACTGTAAATGCGCCTTTGCAAAACAAAGCTATTTTCGCAAGGTTTTTTTGGCTGTACTCTTTACAAATGTGATGTTTATGTTATAATTTAACAGAATATGTTGAAAATAATAATGAAGTTGATATAGATAAGATAGAGGTGCATAACAATGGAACAGTATGTGATTAAGGGTGGAGTACGCCTTCAAGGAGAAGTTTCCATAGGTGGAGCAAAGAATGCAGCATTAGGAATTCTGGCAGCTGCCATTATGACTGATGGAGAATGTTTAATTGATAATATGCCGAATGTTAGAGATACCAATGTTCTTTTACAGGCAATGGAAGGCATTGGAGCAACGATTGACCGTAAGGGAGATAATGAAGTTGTAATCAGTGGAAAGAATATCGATTCTACTGGAGACTTAATTGTAGATAATGAATATATTAGAAAAATCAGAGCTTCCTATTATTTAATTGGAGCTTTACTTGGTAAGTATAGAAAAGCACAGGTTGTTCTTCCGGGAGGATGTGATATCGGAAGCCGTCCAATCGACCAGCACATTAAGGGATTCCGTGCACTTGGTGCGGAAGTTAAGATTGAACATGGCATGATTATCGCACAGGCAGAACAGCTTGTTGGAAACCGCATTTACTTAGATGTGGTTTCTGTTGGTGCAACAATTAATATTATGATGGCAGCATCACTCGCACAGGGTAATACTGTAATTGAGAATGCTGCAAAAGAGCCGCATATCGTGGATGTTGCGAACTTCTTAAACAGCATGGGAGCCAATATTCGCGGTGCTGGAACTGATGTTATCCGTATCAAAGGTGTAGAGAAGTTCCACGATACAGAATATTCTGTAATTCCAGACCAGATTGAGGCTGGAACTTTCATGATGGCAGCGGCAGCTACCAGAGGAGATGTTCTGATTAAGAACGTAATTCCTAAACATTTAGCGACAATTTCTGCGAAGTTAATAGAGATTGGAGCAGAGATTGAAGAGTCTGATGATGCAGTAAGAGTTGTGGCAGCGCAGCGTCTGCGTCACACACAGATCAAGACACTTCCATATCCGGGATTTCCTACAGATATGCAGCCACAGATGGCAATTACACTGGGGCTTTCTACAGGTACAAGTACGATTACAGAAAGCATTTTTGAGAATCGTTTTCGCTATGTAGAAGAGCTTCGTCGTATGGGAGCCAATATTAAGATGGTAGAAGGCAACACTGCGATTATTCACGGTGTTGAGAAGTATACAGGTGCATCAGTAGCAGCACCAGACCTTCGTGCAGGAGCAGCTCTTGTTATCGCAGGACTTGCAGCCGAAGGATATACAACGGTAACTCAGATTGGTTATATTCAGAGAGGATATGAGAGATTCGATGAGAAGCTCCGTGCTCTTGGGGGATTGATTGAGAAGGTTGATTCCGAGAAAGAAACCAATAAATTTATTTATAAAACAGGTACTGTAAATTAAGAATTGGAGATGAAGAGTATAATGGAAAGAAGATTATTTACATCAGAATCTGTAACAGAAGGACATCCGGATAAGATGTGTGACCAGGTTTCTGATGCTATACTTGATGCATTAATGGAAAAAGACCCTATGAGCCGTGTTGCCTGCGAGACAGCTATCACGACAGATTATGTGCTTATCATGGGTGAGATTACGACTAAGGCAAAAGTTGACTATGAAAAGATTGCAAGAGAGACAATAAGAGAAATCGGATATGACTCTGATGAGAAAGGCTTTAACTGTGATACCTGTAAGGTAAATGTTCTTCTCGACTCACAGTCAGCAGATATTGCAATGGGTGTTGACAAGGCACTTGAAGCAAAAGAAAATCAGATGACGGACGAGGAACTTGAGGCAATCGGTGCAGGCGACCAGGGTATGATGTTTGGTTATGCAACAAACGAAACAGACGAATATATGCCTTATCCTATCGCACTTGCACACAAACTTA
>ENA-OVFY01001559-OVFY01001559.1-human-gut-metagenome-genome-assembly--contig:-NODE-1559-length-11968-cov-14.626542_pt1 | contig 11968 bp, 15 predicted proteins | sample MGYA00237766_ERZ505411 | MGnify/ENA primary metagenome ERZ505411 (study PRJEB26158, sample SAMN06016375) | human gut metagenome | biome: human gut; feature: ankylosing spondylitis patient; material... | reverse complement strand
ATCGTTCCACTCTGTCTTATTCTTATCAGTCTTATTTGCTTGCGGTTTTGGCTGCACCAGAATTGCGCTTTCGGCAGCGCCTGAATTGCTGTTTGGGCAATTCTGTACTTGCGCTTTTGGCAAGCCGGAGGAAAAGTCCTTGACGTAGATCAGGCTGGGTCTGCCCAGACCACGGCGCTTGCGCTCAATGAGGTCGATGTCCTCCAGTTCCCGGAACAGCTTGACCGCCTTGTGCTCGCCGCAGCAGAGGGATTCCTGTACTTCCCGGACGGTGTAGATGATATACACTCGCCCCTGCTCGTCCAGCCAGCCGTTCTTGACCGACAGGCTCATGCGGTCCAGCAGGATGCCGTACAGCGTCCGGGCATCGGTGGAGAGCTGCCGGAAACGGTGGTCTTGGAACAGTGCTTTTGGGATGCGGAAGTAGGAAAACAATTCGCCCGACTGACCGTAGAAGTAGTCGTAACTCATGGTATTAACGGATCATCAACTCACGGTCTGCGGCACCTTTCATATACATGGCTTCTGCGATGTCACATTCTGCCAATATGACTGCGGATTCCAAATCGAGGTACTTGCGTTTCTGCTCATCGTTCAGCATCCGAAAGAACTCTCGTTCGATTGCGTCACGCTTACTTGCTGCTGGTTGGTAGCGCGGTGTTTTCAACAGCTCCTCCCATTCAGGCTGTACGGCTTTGTTAAAATAGTTCAGCATAAAGTCTTTATCCATAGGCATCCTCCTTTTGAAATGTGTTGTGGGTAAAAATAAAAGCGCAACTCCATTCAAAATAGGAGATGCGCTAATAAGGCACTTTATTTGATTTTTAATTCACACCTGCTTTTCAGAGGAATCGTTGTTGCTCATCTTAAACGAAGCGGTCATTCGAATTATCATGCCATTGTCGTTTGACTCATCATAAAACAAACTGTCTTTTCCAAGTTTTTCGTATTGAATTGGAATACCATCCTCTTTAGGGGGACAACTACCGTTACTAATAAGACTCCGAATTTCATGTTGATAAGAAAAACGCTTTCGCTTATGAAATAATTCCTCATATGGAGAACCGGGTTCGATTCCCTTTATCTCAAAAACTTGTGTAAAATCGAGATCATATTTAAGTTCTTGCCTTTTGATAGAATATCCAGCAATTGTTGCACCCTTGGAAATTGCATCCCTTAAGTGTCCAGCACTCGCACATACTGAAGCCGCCTTCTCATTGCTACCTAAAAAGCCGTCAAACATTTTTTGATTGACCGAATGCTCAAAATCGCAAACCTCAACGCCGTCTTTATAATACGGTTTACTTACTGGTTTAAAGTCATTCGATGTTAAACCGTACATACAAAATATGCACGCTTTACGAACAGATTTGCGTCGGAGCAAGCAATACTCTCCATCTGGAATAATTTCAAGTTCATCCCCGAATTTCTTCATGTAGCCAATGAGCGCATCTGAAAGTCTCCATACTCGAGCAAATATACCTTCAAATTCATCGCCCTGTTCGTCATTGTGATCCTTTTGAGCTTTTTGAATATATGATTCAACCGATCCAAACCATGCCGTTCCATCACTCAAACTTTTTGCCCAGCGAGGTGAAGCAATCTTCATACAATATAAAACCCGAACCATTGCCAACCTCCAATTCATGTGCGCATAGAGTTTTAATGGGCTTGCGTTTCAATACAGTGCCGTAGAACATCACAGAATGCCATATCATCGTCTACGGCAGCGATTGCGGCGTTAATCAAAGTTTCTCGGTCAGTGTTGCCCCAGTTGATGTGCAAACCGTATTCTAACGCCATGCAGCGAATCAGTTCACGGGTGCTGCGGCCATTTCCCTCGCGGAAGGGATGAATGATGTTCAGTTCTGCCATCGTTTGCGACAGATTCTGAATCTGCTTTTCTTCATCTTGCTCGGCAAGCAGCTTCTTAGAGTGGATGTTTTTGAACACTCGCTCCAATTCTCGGTCGATCAGATCTGGTGGGTAGAACATCGTGTCTCCCTTGCTGATTTGTTCTTTGCGGATGTGCCCAGCAAAGGGGTACACATCTTCAAAAAGGAAGCGATGAATCCGAAACAGGTGCGTTTTGGTAAAACGTCCCTTGATCGGCTCCTGTAACAGAGCCATCTGCTTGACTGCAGTAAATTCTTCTTCGGCCTGTTTGAGTTCGGCTTTATCATGGATGTCCAGCTTGTTGATCAGAACATCCGTATCCGGGTAGCAATACATGGACTGCACCGTGGTGTAGACATCATATTTTGAGAACATAATCAGCCTTTCTTGATATACTGCATCTAGTTCACATGTAACACTTCACGTTATACCAACTGTTACAAACAAATTAAAGTCATGGGCTAAGTCTATAACAGTGTTTTCAAAAGAATCAATATCATTCTCAATTTCGATAATTGTATCATCGGGGAGAGAATCTGCGCCCGGAATATTTTCTTTTTTGATTTTCTCGAATTTTGCTCTTGTTAATTCTTGAATATCCATACAAAGATACCAAGCTTCAGAAAGTGACATTACTAAAGCATATCTGCTGGAACCTTTTTCTGACCGAAATGCTTTTATTAGTGCAATTAATACTTTGCAAACCGAGCAGTAGCGTTCATACAAGGTTCCTTGTTTATGATAATGCGTATGCTGCCGTGTGTAGAGAATTTCTTTGTAAAAAGTTTCTAGTCTGTCTATTTGTACCTTATGGTGGTTGTAAAATTTCTCTGTGAAATCCAAGAATTCCATTTCATCGGTTTTGTTTGTATCGTTAACTCCAAAAATTTCTTGAAGGTCAACACAATATCCGTTTTTGTCAGGATGTTTTGCGGGCATGGCAATATTATATCCACAATCGTTTCGTACCAACTCATTATCAGAACTTGAATAATACCGCACACCGATGTAATCTGTACTGTTTTTTATCCAAATCATAAGCATTTGGGGAATAATATAGGCTTCAACAAACGATTTTCCCTTTTCTTTTGCAATGACTGAACAGGAAGCAATCAGTGGAAGAATAAAACAATATTCTCTGGCAAAAGACTTGCGTTCATCTTCCGTCCAACGTTCTTTTGGAAGTTCAGAAATAAGACTAAGTGTCGATGTTAAAGGGTTGAGATCTAATTGAATCAATTTTTTGTCATGCTTGACGGCCTCGAATTTTGCCCATTGAAATGAATCAGGCATTTTACACTCATACCATGCTACTCGTTTAGCACTTGCCATATAACTACATGGCATTCCGGGAACACTAAATCGATTCGCAGATGCCAAGTGTCTTGAATTGCATGGAATGTGCAGGAATTGAAGTCGGTTATATTTATTATTTCCAGCCATAATCCGATAATATGGAATAGCATCAGCCACATATGCACTTGCCCGTCCAACTGGAGCAGTCGGCAGATGATTCTTCACACTATCCATAGCCTGATTGAAGATGTTGAAAGCTTCGATGTAGCGGTTATCAACATAAAGCTCATATGCTTGCATCAGTCTACCAGAAAAAAACTTAATTTGTTCTTTTTCTTCAGAGATCATAAAAGTAGTTGTCATAATGCGCCTATTGTAATCATCCATCCAATTCTTCAAGCACTCATAAACTGTTTGGTTGCCTTGGTCTAGCGGGAATCGATATTCTTTTATCCATGAAAGCTCACGGTTCCAATCAAATGCACTTGGCATATTTAATCTCCTACATTTTTCCACCTATTTATCAATGGGGAGTCTGCTTAGCCCTTCTTCACGTACTTTGCACGCAGTTCATTCACGATTTGCTGATAGCTGGCTTGACCGCTGCCAATGCGGTCAAGGTTGCTGCGCGTGTCCTTGCTGATGGTCATTCCCTCAATGGCAAAGGTGCCGTACACATTGCGGAGGTTGCTCTTGTGCTGGGCAGGGGTAGTGTGCTTGGCGCTCATGGTTTGGCCTCCTTCTGATTTAACTAATACTATATAAAGTTTATCGTGTATGTGTCCTATTGTCAATCTATAACTTGTTGTCAAATGTAAAAAGCGCATCTTCCATTCATCAAGAGTGGAAGTTGCGCTTTTACGTTATATCGTATTTTATTGTAAATTGAGATGCGATACATCTGAACCCCATGTGAGTTACATCTCAAGGGCCTGTAGCTCACTTGTCCGCCAACCATATTACGCCCCAAACTGCATCATCTTGAAAATCAGCGGCTTGGAGACCATACTTGCGACCAAGAAAGGTAGTTTAAATGGCAGAACATTTTATATGGACGAATATACGTTGATTTTTCTTTTCTCATGGTGCATAAGGTGTGCACAAAAGCGATATTGCTGGGAGAGCGTTCGGTTCGCATCCGAGAGGTCAAGGGTTCGAATCCCTCTAGGTCCACTTTTAGCAGCAGCGTAATTTTAACGCTGCTGCTTTTCTTTTGCGTACACATAAGTCACACGCTGGCTTTGTGACCCGGAGGGATTCGAACAGCACGACCCTGCTGCAGGCAGGGCAAGCACTTCGCTCTCCTGCAGTTCCATCTGGCAGCTGTCTTTTCCTGTCTTGCTTTCAACATTCAGTCCGTAAGGATCCGAGCCTCCTGTGCTGCTGTCAGCAAGACTTTTGGTGCCGCAAGCCATCAGAACTATAAGCAGGAGAAGCGAGACCGTCTTTATTTTCTGTTTCTTTGCAGGGTCTCCTATTCTTTATCCAGTTATCTAAAAATTGCATCTGCTCTTTTGTATGAAACCAGTGCTCTCCGCCCGGCATAACGGTCAGCTCTGCATTGTTCTTTTTCGCAAAGGCTTTTATGGTTTCCATGGAGGTCAGATCATCCTTTTCACCATACAAAATGTGGGTAGGGATTTCCCATGAAACCGGATGCTCCCGGACATAGCAGAGATACTCCCACGACAGCGTTTCGCCAAATGTTGTAGGAATTTCCAGCTTCTCTGCAAGCTCTGCTTCAGAGACGCCAGCCCACCGCATCATGTTGCAGATCAACTGCTCCATATCAACTATCGGAGAAATAAAATAGCTGGCATCCACCAATTTTTCATTCAATGATGCGAACGAAAAGAACGCACCAATGCTATTTGCCACCAGTGTGAGCTTCTCGCAGCGTTTCCGCACTGCCGCAAAAAATCCAGGAAATTCCTCCGAAGCTTCCCATGGAGATCGTGCGTGGTAGTCAAAACCAATTACTTCACAGTCAGGGAATAGGGCTTTATAATGCTCGGCCTCTTGTGCCGAACCGCCCTTTCCGTGAACATATACAACAATTTCTTCCATATAAGATCCTCCAAAATAAAAACGCAGCACACCCCCATTCTATGGGCGGCACTGCGTCTGAGCGTCTGGCGTCTTGCTTGATTCAATTATTCTGCCGCCAATTTCAAGAATTTCTTGTCCGACTGGATGCTCTGGGTCAGGAACCGACCATTCTGGAACAAAGCATAGGTTGTGACAGGTGCAGGCACATTCTGGGCCGTCTCTTTTTCGGTGATGTGAATGGCTTTGAACGGGATCCCATGTTCCTTTGCAGCCTCCTGCACCTTCGGCACCCAATAATAGGTGTAGGGACACTGGTCGGTATAGTAGAGGACAAAGCCGTTTTCCTCCACCTTGGGATGCTTGGCACAGTCCTTGAATTTTGGCGGCCGGGCATTCTCTGCAAGGGGCAGATACATGAGATCGATGCCGCAATCGGAGATGTCTGAGACCTTGAAGCCCTTATGGGTCAAAAACTTGGGGTCGGCGAGAAACTCCCGTTTGCGTCCCTCTGCACACAGAATGCAAACGCCGTTTTTGCCCTGCGCCTTGGCATCCCGAAGGCATTCTTCCAGCAGATCGCTGGAATAGCCGTGACCTTTCAGGGAACCGGAGACCCACAGACAGTTGATATAAAGCCAGCCTGCTGCATCAATGGGTACCCATGCGTTTTCTGCCGGGATGTACTCGATAAAGCATTTGCCACGCTCTGCACTGCGGTAAAAAACAAGTCCCTCCTCAAAGCGCTGCTTGAGCCATTCTTTCTTGGCAAGGCTCTGTTTGCCGGACATGGCACAACAGATGTGTTCCCTGTCGATGTTTTCTTTGGTAACTCTGATATAGTCCATCGAAGCACTCTCCCCTATCTTTGTACTTTTTCATACCTTCTCTGGCACAGCGACCTTTTCGTTTTTGGCTGCGGCTTATCGCATCCGTCCATCGCCGCCCATCAAGGCGGTCATTTCCTCAATATAGTCCAGAGGAAACGGCGGAGAGCACAGGGGCTTCATGGCAATGCTCATGAGCTTCATGGGGTTGTCGTCTGCCGCCACCCGGTTTGAACTGAGTTTTCCGCAGCGTTTGCAGCGGTGGATGATGGCCCATTCGCCGCCCTTGCGTACCCAGACGGCCACCGGCTCCATGATGCCGCCGCAGTCGGAGGCACGGTCGCCGGGTTCTTCGTCCACATGAAGGCTGGACAGGCAGTTGGGGCAATGGTTGCGGTGGTCGCTCCCGGCGTGTAACACATCAGAGAAATTACAGCTTATTCTCCCAGCGCCGTCTCGATGTTTGCCAGCACCTTCTGGCTCAGCAGAACGAAAGCCTGCCTGGTGCGGCCTGCCGAGACTCCCGGGCTGTGGACATTGGGCCGCTGGAAAAAGCCCTCACTGACGGGGCCTGCGGCGGCGTAGGTATCACAGAAGAAGTGGGTGCCGGGCTTATCCAGCCACTTTTCCAGCGCGGCGGAGTCAAAGCCGGGGCCGATGGAGGTATTGAAAAGGACTTTCCCCTCCCCCAGCGCCTCAAACTCCGGCTCGCCCAAGAGCAGAACATTCTTGTTCAAACAGGTAAAGACCACTTCGCTCTCCCGGAGCAGAGCGTCCAACGGCTTATACTTCATGCCTGCGGCCTCGGCGTCGGGCTTATGGCTGCGGCTGTAGTAGGAGATGTCTGCGCCGAGGAAGGCCAGTGCATCGGCGATCATCCGGCCCGAAACGCCCAGACCCACGATACCCACCTTGAGGCCGTAAATTTCCACGGGCTCGTCGTGGAGCATCGGCATCCCGAAGCCGTGGAGCAGGCCGGTCAGCTCGTGGAGGACGTACTCCACCACGCCGCGGTCGCCGTAGTCCCGGATGCCCAGCACCTTGATGCCCTTTTCCCGGGCAAAGGCGATGTCCACATTGGCGCTTTCCTCCGAGTAGAGGCTGCAGCACATCCCGATGTAGTGCAGGTTCGGGCAGCGCTCGATAACGTTTTTGCCCATGCGGGAGGTATAGCTCAACAGCGCCGCGTCGGCGTCTCCGATGCGGCGAACGATCTCTTCGTCGTCGGCGGGAATATCGCGGTAAAGCTCGACCTGCTCGGCATACTGATGCAGTGCTTCCTCTGCTGTGGGGATGAGGCTGACCGGCTCGATGGCTACCAGTTTCTTGAACATGAGACTCTCTCCTTTTTAATAGAAGCAGACCGGCGAGGCGAGGTTGCGCAGAAGCGCCACGGCGCTCCAACCGGCGATGGCGCTGGTGGACGAGCAGATGTCTACCACGGCCTTCACGCCCTCGATCTCGGCAGTGATGCAGTGGTCGTCGCCCACCCAGCCGGGTACGGAGTGCATGGTCACGCCAGTGATGTCGGGGCCGGTGGTGGCCAGCGAGGTGGCCACAGCGACGTTGACCCGGCGCGGGAAGGTTGCGATGGCTTCCTTGGCGCTGCCGGTGAAGACGGTAGTCTTCTCGGTGTCGGTCAGCAGATGGTCGGCCCAGACGGGGGTGTTGCGGAAGCCCTTCGCACCGGTGTGAGTCTCGATGCCGGCCTTCTCGTCCAGCTTCAGGGCCTCGGCCATGAGAGTGACGGTCTGCAGCACATCGAAGCCGCCGATGGCGCCACTGGCCAGATGCACCTTTGCGCCGCCCTCCCGGGCCGCCTGCTTGACCTCTTCATAAAACGCGAGGTCGGCGAATGCACCGATGGACAGCACCACGAGGTTCACGCCCCGGCGCAGCACCGGAACCGCCATGGCGCGCACCGCTTCCACCGAAGCGGCTTCCACGATGTACTCCGGCTCAAGTGCCAATAGAGCGTCCACGTCCGCGCTGGCCGCACAACCCACGCTTGCCGCCGTCTTCTCTGCCGAAGCGAAGGTGCGGCTGGTGACACCCACCAGCTCGTAGTCTTCCAGCAGGCCCTTCTTCCACGCATCGGCCACGATATTGCCGAGGAAACCACAGCCCACGATGCCAAATTTCGTTTTCATGTTTCCGTTTCTCCTTTTTCCCGCCCGGTCGGCGGGTTTTTCTTTTCCAGTATACCATGTCCAGCCCGGAAAAGCAAAAGCCTCCCCTCCAGCATCCTTACCCTCTCAGTCACCTTCGGTGACACTGCCCGGGTTGCGGCTCCCAGCGTCTGCTTCGCTGCCGCTCGCATCCTTGCTGGCCGCGGCCCCAACAGCTCCTCCCTGTTTCCGCCGCTGGCGGCGGTCGTCGCCGTTGCTCCCAAAGGGAGAGCTGGCGAGCGGAGCGAGACTGAGAGGGCAAGCCCGTCTCCCGAGAGCCGCCGCACAGCGATAAGCAGGTTCTTTGAGAGAGCCAAACTCTGTCCGAACTTCTCCATTCACGCAGGAAACAGGGCGATTCGCGCAGGTTTTATTGATTTTTTCCCGCAGCTGTGGTATATTCAGGACAATCAGACATCCCCTGTTTTTACCACTTATTTTCAACATTCAAAGGAGGTTTTTGTATGCTCTCTTATCGTAAACTTGCCATGCGTGTTCTGGGTCGGCCTCTTAATACGGGGGGGGGGTAACAATTCACCCCGTCCGGCCTCTCAGCGGGCAGCGGCGCTTGTTCTGACCGCCGCAATGCTCACCACCTTTACCGCCCCGGCCTTTGCAGGGACATGGTACATCGAAGATGGTGACATTACGATTTCGGCGGGCGAGAGCGGCAACAATGTCACCCAGAACGAGAATACCACCAAAAATGACACCGACACCATCATCACAAATCGTGAGGAGGGCGCTTCTTCCCACACCGTGACCATCGACGCCAAAGATAAGGACGATAAGGTTGAGGTCACACTCAAGGATGTGAACATCGATACCAGCAAACAGAGCAAGGCCGCCGTGAGCGTGACCGGCAGCGGCGACACCACCATTGAGCTGGATGGCGACAACGAGCTGCAAGGCGGCGACAAACACGCCGGTCTTGAGCACAATCAGACCGTAGACAGCGAAGGAAATGTGACCAGCGGCAAGCTGACCATTCAGGACGACAACGATAACGCTGGCAGTCTGACCGCAACGGGTGGATACTTTGGTGCTGGTATTGGCGGTGGTAGTGCAAAAGCCGGTCAAGTCACCATCACTGGCGGCACGATTACTGCTATTAGTGGAGATGGAGCCGGTATCGGCGGCGGTCAGGGAAACATGGGCAGTAATGCCGGTAACGCGGACATTGAAATAAGCGGCGGCACGATTGAAGCGACCGGCGGTTACACTTCTGCTGGTATTGGCGGCGGTTATTATGGAGATGCAACCATCAAGATAACCGGTGATGCTGTCATCAAAAACGCCGCCGGAGGCTTCTTTGGCGCTGGTATCGGCGGCGGTGGCGGCGGAAATGGTGACATAACCATCTCCGGCAATGCGAAAATCGAAAATGCTCAAGGCGGCTATGCCGGTTCTGGTATCGGCGGCGGCTACGGCGCTTCTGGAACTGTGGCCATCAAAGATGACTCTACTGTAACTGCGACCGGCGGCGAAGTAGGCGCAGGTATTGGCGGCGGCGTCGGTGGTCTAGCAGACATAACTATCGAAGGAAACGCCACAGTCAACGCCACCGGCGGCGTAGGTTCTGCTGGTATTGGCGGCGGTTATGACGCTGAAGATGACGACGATGGCACTGGTAACAAAATTACCATCAAGAGCAATGAGAGCGGCGCGCCCACTGTGAACGCGACCGGCGGTGAATCCAGCATAGACAAAAAGACTGGGGAAAAAATTCCCGGCGGCGCGGGCATCGGAAGCGGCGTTGGCGACGCCAAGGCAAACATCACCCTTGAGGGCAAAGTGACCATCGTTGCCAAGGCGGGCGAGGGCAACGCGGCTATCGGCGACATGAACGGCGAGCAGGTCTTCACCGGCCTCGACGGCTCCATCACCCGTTACGACTCTGAGGGCAATGACACCACCCTTCCCACCGACCCCGGCTACCCCGTCCCTGCGGACACCTCCTCTTCGGGCGGCAGCTCTGCGGACGCCTCTGTGCAGGAGTCGGTCTTCCCGGGCCTCGTCGTCACCGACAAGGACGGCCAGCGCATCTCCTACACCAGCATCCGGGGCAACAACGTCCTCTCCCTCCGCGTCGGGCGGTTCACGGCCTCTCTCCACGCTTCGCTGTCCACCCTGCGCCAGCTGCGGGCTGAGGGCATCGACACCATCACTTTCCAGACCATCCTCTGCTCCACCACCCTCTCGGTGGACGAACTGCTGGCCATGGGCGGCGAGGATGCCGAGGCTGTCCTGACCCACCGGTTCACCGCTTCCAGCCTCACTGTGGGCTGAAGCGCTCTTGTCCCCCGATCCGTTTTGTGCTACACTATGGACGTAAAATCAACACAGATCGAGGGAAAGTAACTTATGGCTGGCGATCTTCATACTCATTCCACCTGTTCTGACGGCTCTGTCCCCATCCACCGCCTGCCCCTGATGGCAGCGCGGCTGGGGCTGAGCGCTCTGGCCCTCTCGGACCACGACACCACCCTCAGCGCACAGTACGCCTACGACCACCCGGTGCAGGACGGCGTGCGGCTCATCCCCGCCGCCGAGCTCACCGGCTACGACTTCGAGCGCAGCCACCGCGTCCATCTGCTGACCTTCTGGCCCGACCTCGACTGCCCTGCCCTGCGCCGGCACTGCGACATCATGCGCCAGCGCCGCAACGAGTGCGCTCTGCAGAGCTGCCGGGAGATCGAGGCGCTCTACCCCCAGTTCCGCACCGAGCAGGCGCTGGAATATGCACAGGACAGCGGCGTCCTCTTCAAGAGCGGCATCATGCAGGCGCTGCAGCAGCTGGGCCTGTGCGACGGCATCTACACCGGGCTTTATCACGAACTGTTCGGCTGGGAGCCGCGGGGCAAGTGCCTCCACTCCCCTACTTACCCTCCGGTGCGGGAGGTGCTGGCCACGGCAAAGGCCGCTGGGGCCGTGGTGGTGTTCGCCCACCCGACGGTGTACAAGAGTATGCCTCTGCTGCGGGAGCTGGTGGCCGAAGGGGCCATCGACGGCATCGAGGTGCATCACCCCCGCAACAGCCCCGAGGATATGGCCGAGTGCGCTGAGCTCTGCAAGAAACACGACCTCATCGTCACCGGCGGCAGCGACTTCCACGGCGCGAACCACGGCAAACCCCACCCGGTGGGTGCCTGCGTCACCGAGGATGACCAGATCGCGCGCATCGAGGCACTGGCCCGCAAGCGCCGGGGCGGCGCTCTGTGACCGGGCCACATTGACTTCCTCGTCTGACAAGGATATAATAAGGGTACTATGCGAGTCCGCTCGCCTGTCAGTCGGATATAAAGAGAGGAAGTTTGAATATGAGCAAGTCTTTCAGCTACCCCAACAAGGGTACCTGCTCCAAGGAGACCCACATCGTGCTGAACGATGACCACACCATCGAGTCCATCGAGGTCATCGGCGGCTGCAACGGCAACCTGAAGGGCATCAGCCGCCTGCTCAAGGGCATGAAGGCTGAGGACGCCATCGCCCGCATGGAAGGCACCACCTGCGGCCCCCGCCCCACCAGCTGCCCTGACCAGATCGCCCAGAACCTCAAGCGCGCTCTGGCTGAGCTGTAAGTCACAGTCCGTTCAAAAGACCACCGTCCTGCCCTTATTTCCTGCGGGCAGAACGGTGGTCTTTTTGTTTATCGCAATTTTCAAAAATAGTGCCTATCGAAACAGCATATTTGCGATATGCAATTCAACGCTGTTGCTGTTGCATTAAAAAGTT
>ENA-OVFY01001540-OVFY01001540.1-human-gut-metagenome-genome-assembly--contig:-NODE-1540-length-12029-cov-15.917237_pt1 | contig 12029 bp, 9 predicted proteins | sample MGYA00237766_ERZ505411 | MGnify/ENA primary metagenome ERZ505411 (study PRJEB26158, sample SAMN06016375) | human gut metagenome | biome: human gut; feature: ankylosing spondylitis patient; material... | reverse complement strand
CGTTGGCGCACGTCCTTTTCATGGACGTGCGCCAACGCGCGTTTTTGCATCAGCTTCTGCGATCAGGCCTCACGGCTCGCGGAAGCCGCAGCGAACGCCGGCAAGGCGCGAGGTGCGTTGAAACCTTCCTTTTCGAAGCGGTCAGCAATCTTCTGTGCGATCTCGTGCCCCTGGCCCTTATCCACCAGAGCGATGATGGAGCCACCAAAGCCGCCGCCGGTCATACGCGCGCCATACGCACCGTTGACACGAGCCACGTCCACGGCAATATCCAACTCGGGCACAGTCACTTCATAATCCGCAGCGAGCGAATCATGAGACGCGTTGAACAGTCGGCCGGCCTCGTCGATCTTGCCGTTGGCGAAGGCACGCACGAAGGAGTTGACACGGGCGATTTCGGTGATGACGTGGCGCACGCGCTTCTTCATCGTGTCGTCTTCCAGCTTGTCGAGCGTTTCCTTGAGCGCCTGGAACGGATCGTCGGACTTGGCGATGCTGTCGGCGACCACACGCAGGTTGGCCACGCCGAGGATTTCGGCGGCCTTCTCGCAAGTGGAGCGACGCTGGGCATACTGTCCGTCGTTGAGCTGGTGCGGAGCCTGAGTGTCAAGCACCAGCAGTTCCAGACCGTACTTGTCGAGATCGAATTCCTGCTGGGAGACGTTCTCCAGCGGGCTCAGCTCTGGACGGCAATCAAGACGCAACGCATGGCCGAAAGTGCAGCGCATGGATGCGTTCTGATCGAGCCCACCGGTGGACGCGCCCGCCATGTCGTTTTCAGACTTGATGGCGGCGTTGATCAGCGTCACACGACCGGCATCGGATGCGCCATAACCCAAACCGTACACGTCATCCAACGCCAAGGCGGTGGAGCAGGTCATGGCTGCGGAGGAGCTCAGACCGGATCCGAGCGGCACGCAGGAGGAGAATGCCGCGTCGAAGCCCTGCACCGCATCGAAGCCGGCTTCGCGCAATGCCCAGGCAACGCCTACTGGGTAGGCGGCCCAGCCTTCCACGCCACCGGCCTGCAGGCCGTCGAGGTCGGCTTCGGTAACGTTTTCGGAGTCAACGTCGGAAACCACGCGCACCTTGGTGTCTTCACGCGGCTTGAGCGCGATGAACGTGCGGTGCGGCAGTGCGATCGGCAGGCACAGGCCCGCGTTGTAGTCGGTGTGTTCGCCGATCAAGTTCACACGGCCCGGTGCGGCCCATACGCCAGCCGGCTCCTCACCGTAGGTGGCACGGAACAGATCGGTCGCGTTCTTCACACCCTCGTCGTGCGAGAGCGGCTCAATGAATTCAACAGCAGTCATTGGTGTTTTGTCCTTTGGGTTTTATTGGCTTTCAGCCTTCGATATCGATTGGTCCGAGCTCGTGGAAGCGCTTGGCGATGAGTTCCGGCGTGGTGTCGGAAACCCATGCGGCCATGCCGGATTCGGATCCGGCCAGATACTTAATCTTGTTGGCTGCGCGGCGGAACGAGAAGAACTGCAGGTTCAGGCGGTAGTTTTCACGGCGTGCGTCGTGGATCGGAGCCTGATGCCATGCTGCGATGTACGGCAGGTCCATGCCCTTGCCGTCGCCCTTGTCGAAGAACGCGTTACCGCGCTTGAGCAGGGTGGAGTACATAACGGCCAGATCCCAACGTTCCTGGTCGTTGAGCTCGTCGAGGGTGAGCACGTCGCGCACCGGGGCCACATGCACCTCGAGGGGCCAGCGGGCTGCTGCTGGCACGTAGGCCACCCAGCTGTGGTTGCGCATGACGATGCGCTCCCCGGCCTCGATTTCGGCGTTCATGAGATCCTTGAGCAGGTTGCCGCCGGTCTTCTCATGGTAGGCTTCGGTCTGCTTGAGTTCGGCTTCCATCTTCGGCGCGATGAACGGGTAGCAGTAGACCTGTCCGTGAGGGTGTGCCAGGGAGACGCCGATTTCCTGTCCGTGGTTTTCGAACGGGAAGATCTGTTCGATGCCTTCCATCTTGGAGATTTCGGCGGTACGGAACGCCCATGCTTCCACGACGGTGCGCAGGCGGGAGACCGGCAGGTCTGCCGGCAGACCATTTTCGTCCGGGTCGAAGCAGATCACTTCGCAGCGGCCTGCGGCGAGCTTCTTTTCCCACAACGGATTGCCGTTGACGTATTCCACGGCTTCGGAACGGCCCGGCACGCGAACCATGGACGGGAAGCGGTTTTCGAACACGACCACGTTGTAGTCGGTGTCCGGCACTTCGCCGTCCTGGTACGGGTCGCCCGGCTTGCGTGCGGCCAGCGGGTTGCCTTTGGCGGTGGCGCCAGGGCCCGCGGTGATCGGGCGGTTCATGCGTGCGGTCGCCATAGGAATCCAGTCGCCGGTCAGTGGATCGCGACGCATTTCCGGAGCAGCGTACGGCACTTCCTCACCGGCCGCGTTGAGCTGGTTGGAGAAACGGTATGCCAGCTGACGAGGATCGTTCAGTTCGCGCGTCTTCGCGCCGGAAACGTATTCCGGATCATCGTCGAGGTAGAAGAAAGCGCGGCCATCGGCGAGCGTGGTCGGCGTGATGCGAATGTGCTCCTTCGCGTACTCTCCGGGAGTGTAGTTTGCGAATTCACTCATTATGGTTATTCACCTTCCTGAATAGGCTCGCTCTGGTGTGCCAGCACGAGCTCTTTAACCAAATCCCTTGTTTTCCCAACCGAATCGGGGTCTAGTCCATCATCGGTAATGACCGTGTCCACCTGGTCGAAGCGTGCGAAAAGCGACAATGATGTGCAGCTCCACTTGGTGTGATCGGTCAAAATTATGGTGCGATCGGCAATGTCCATCATTGCCATATCGGTTGCGGCCTCAAGCGAGTTCGGCATGAGGAAGCCGCGCGGAATGGACACGGAATGCGTGCCCAGGAAGACTGTGTTGACGCGCAGGGAGGCCACCACTTTGTCTGCGATCGGGCCTACGAGCGAGTTGGATCGGGTGGTCACGCCGCCGGTCACGATGACTTCCACGTCTTTCGATTCCAGCGCCTGCACCAGTTCCGCCACCGGAATGGAGTTGGTGAGGATGGTGATCCCCGACGACTGCTGTGATTCCAACAGATGTTGCGCGAATACGTATGCGGTGGTGCCGCCGCCGATGGCGATCACGTCGCCGGGTGCCACATATTTGATGGCTTCCTGTGCGATGGCGTCCTTCAATCCGATGTCCATCTGCGACTTTACGGAGAACAGCGGCTCACTCAGCAGCGTGCTGGTGGTGACGGCGCCGCCGTGCACACGCTTCAGCAGACCCTTGTCGGCCAGATCGGCGATATCGCGTCGGATGGTCATGGCGGAAACGCCCAATTCCTTGGACAATGCGGTGATACGCACCGCACCGCGGGTACGCAACCTGCTCAAAATCAAATGCTGACGTTGTGACGATATCATTCGAACATTATCGCACATGTTCACTCAAAATAAAAACTGAGATGAGCGTTTCGCGCGTTTTCCTCACGAAAAAATATACTTGGCACTCCTGTAATCGTTCAAATCGAACAAAAACGAACGTCGACATCCCGTCAGCGAAATCAATCGACGTGTTGCTTTCCTGCGACAAACGGTGCGAGAATAGTGAACCATGACGTATGTTTCTGAGAATTTCTGGCACGATGCGGTGAACAAAGCCACCACAGATCTCTTCACCTTCGGCTACAAGCACATCATCAAGCCGCATTTCGTGTTCAATCAGACGCCCGATGTGGCGCACGACCAGATGATTCAGTTCTGCAAGATCACCAAGAACATTCCGCCGCTGATGTGGGCGTGCCGTGAAATGCTCAACTATTCCGACCCCGTGCTGGAAACCAGCGTGATGGGCGTCGACTTCGTCAATCCGTTCGGCCTTTCCGCCGGCCTCGACAAGAACTGCGAGATGCCGGTGCTGCTCGACAACGCCGGCTTCGGCTTCGAAACGGTCGGATCCACCACGTCTCGTCCGTGCCCCGGCAATCCGAAGCCGTGGTTCCACCGTCTGCCCGAATATGATTCGATGATGGTGCATGTCGGTCTTGCCAATGAGGGTTCGGAAATCGTTGTTCCGCGCGCGGAACAGGCTTGGACGAAGGCGCGCGACATGCAGATTTCCGTGTCGATCGCGCGTACGAATGACGATAAGACCGGCGATTTGGACGAAGGCATCGAGGATTACTGCATTTCGATGCGCCGCACGGCCGGTCGCACCGCCATGGTCGAAGTGAACATCTCCTGCCCGAACACGATGGCCGGCGAACCGTTCAATCAGAGCCCTGAAGCGCTCGACAAGCTGTTCACCGAACTCGACAAGATCGAACGTCCACAGCCCACGCTGGTGAAGATGCCGTTGAATAAGTCCTGGGAAGAGTTCAAGGATCTGCTTGACGTGCTTGCCGAACACAATGTGCAGGGCTTGTCGATTGCGAATCTGCAGAAGGACCGCGCCGGCATGGAGATTCCTCGCGATTGGGAGGGCGGACTGTCAGGTTCGCCATGCTATGAGGCCAGCAACGAACGCATCAAGCAGGTGTACCGCGAGTATGGCGACCGTTTTGCGATTGCCGGCATCGGCGGCGTGTTCACTCCGCAGCAGGCGTATGCGAAGATTCGTTCCGGCTCGTCGTTGGTCATGTTCATCAGCTCGCTGATGTATCGCGGACCGCAGCAGATCACCGTGTTGAAGCGCGGCCTTGCCGAACTGCTCAAGCGCGACGGATTCGACCATGTGAGCCAGGCTGTCGGCATCGACGCCTGATACCGATTATTTCAATCGGCAGCGAGCACCAAATAATAATGCGCCCTGCGACCGCCAACGCGGTGCAGGGCGCATTATTATTGTTCGATTGTTGTTCGATATTACCTTGGTTATTAGTTGCGTTTAGTATGCGCCACGCACATACTGCGGCTGGTAGGGCGCATCTTCGGTCGGAATACCGAGCTTGTGGGCGGCGCGAAGAGGCCAATTCGGATCACGAAGCGCCGCACGTCCGATTTCGATGGCGTCGGCGGCACCGGATTTCAAAATCTTCTTGGCCTGCTTCGGCTTGGTGATCAATCCGACGGCCGTGGTTGGAATTTCGGCACGCGAGCGCACCTGTTCGGCGAATGGAACCTGATAATCGGGTTTGACGGGAATGGTCACGCCCGGAATCATGCCTCCGGTGGAGACGTCCATCAGATCGACACCGTGCTTCTTCAGGACTTTGGCAAGGTCGACGGTCTGATCGAGATCCCAGCCTCCGGCGGCCCAATCGGTCGCGGAAACGCGCACCAGCACCGGCATGGTGTCGGGGATGACGGAACGCACGGCGTCCACGACTTCGACCAGTATGCGGATACGGTTGTCGAACGATCCGCCGTATTCATCCTCGCGCTCGTTGATCAGCGGATCGAGGAATTGCGACAGCAGATAGCCGTGGGCCGCATGAATTTCCACCGCGTCGAAGCCGATATCATAAGCACGCCAAGCGGCGTCGCGGAACTGGTCGACGATGGCATGGATTTCGTCAACGGTGAGTTCGCGAGGCTTGTCCAACGGCCCGAATGCGTTGGCGCTTGGCCCCACGGTCTGCCATCCGCCCTGCTCTTCCGGCACGCTCTCATGCTCGTATCCGATGGAGAAGCAGCCGGTGGAAGCCTTGCGTCCGGCATGGTTGAGCTGCACCGCCATCGTCGCGCCGGCGGCCTTCGCATCGGCAACGATCCAACGCCATGCGTCCATCTGCTCGTCGGCCCACAATCCCAAGTCGCACGGCGAAATACGACCCTCCGGCGTCACTGCGGTGGCTTCCACGATAACCATGCCGAAACCGCCCATGGCACGTGACACATAATGCTGGTAGTGGAATGGCGTGGGCAGGCCATCCTGGGCCAACGCGGAATACGTATCCATTGGCGGCAGCCAGATGCGGTTGCGCACGGTCATGCCACGCAAAGTCATAGGATCGAACAGGCCAACCGTGCCATTGGTTGTAGCCTTCTTCGACCGCTTCGCCTTCTTTTCGTCTTCGCTCATCGTAGTAGCTCCCCTCCGGTCGCACCTACTGGCTCCATGCCGATCGGCTGAACCTTCTTCTTGTATTCCCCTTGAGCTTCTCTGGAGATTTCGTGCCATAAAACCGGCACTATCTGCATTCTACGCAGAACGCCCGCCGAGCGTGGCGGGCGTTCATTGATTGTTCACTTCCATTCGCTGAATTGCGGAAGCGTCACTCATCTTCGGTCTGCTGCTGATCCTGATCATCCTGCTGGTCGTTCTGCTGGCTTTGCTGCTGAAGCGACTGGTTCTGCTGCTGAATGATTGTGCTTTGCTGCTGGGTGGCATTCTGCTTTCCACCGCCGATCTTGGTGACCGTGCTGGATGTTGCGGAATACTTGGCCGCAGGCTGCCCATAATCGTTGTCAATCGGCAGCTGTTTGCGTTCCGCATAAGCATTCATAAAGTCACGCCATGCCGGGGCCGCGATGGTGGAACCATCCCAGTAGCTGTGGTACTGGCCGTTGATAGCGATATTCGCAATCGGGTGGCCAACCGGGTTCTGCACGTCACCGACGAGCACGAATGTAGCGATCTGGTTCGGAATGAAACCACCCGTCGTAACTAGCTGATCCTCGTGGGTACCGGTCTTGGCGAAGGTCTTACGTCCATTGGCCAGCTGTGCCACACCGCCTGCGCCGTCAGGACGAACAACGCCTTGATTCATGGCCCAAGCAAGCGTTTGGATGATTTCCGGATCGACCGCCTGATGGCAGTTCGCGGAAGGCACCTTAATATCATTGCCGTCCACATCAGTCACCTGCTTCAGCGCGATCGGATTGCATTGCACGCCATTGGACGCATATACAGCGAAGATGCTTGCCATCGTCAGCGGGGACACGTTGACGTTGCCGACCATCATGGCAGGCACGAATGATGAGGTCTTGTCGAGCGTCTCACCGGTATTCGCATCATGATAGCCAAGTTCAGTTGCGGTATCGGCAATCTTGCACAAGCCGATGATGGATCCCATGGAAGCCTGCGTGGTGTTATGAGACCTTGCCAAAGCCAATGCCGGCGTTTCCGGGTTCACCGTTCCATTGGTTATTGCGTTGGTGACGTTCCACGTATCAGTGCCGCCGGTATAACGATCGCATGCGAACAACGAGGTCGAATACCTCGTGGACGTCTGCAGGTTTTCGTTGACGGAATGTCCCGCTTCCATCCATGCCACCAGATTGACAGGCTTCCACGACGAGCCGATGGAGAAGCCCATGCCGCCGCCGTCTTCTCGATCCACGGCATAGTTCATGGAATCCCTGGTCTGGTCGTTCTGCGCCGCTTCGGTGGCATCATACGTTCGATTCAGACCGAAGCCCAACACTTCTCCGGTACCCGGTTTGACGGACGCCATCACGATTTCCATGCCGGAGGAATCTTCCGGTGGGATGGTGTTGCGCGCGGTTTCGTTCAACAAGGTGTTGGCATCGATATCCAACGTGGTGACGATCTTCAGACCGCCCTCTTTCAGCAGTCTTTCCCTGTCCTCGCTGGTCTTGCCGAATTCCTTGGAATTCAAAATCTTATGCACCACGTAATCGCAGAAATAGCCCGCATCATAGTCCGCGGCCATGCAACCGGTGGAAATAGGCTGGACATCAAGCGTATCTGCGAGCGGAGTATTGACCGCCTCTTGATATTCCGCATCCGAAATATAGCCCTGCTCGTTCATCAGCTGCAGCACGATATTGCGTTGCTTCTCGGATTCCGGCTGGTTCGATTCGACGGAAGGATCGTAAGCGTTCGGATTCTTGGTGATTGCCGCGATGGTGGCGGACTGCACGATGTTCAGCTGATCTGCGGTGGTGTTGAAATACCGCTTCGCAGCCGCCTGCACGCCATAGAGGCTATTGCCGCCAAACTGTGCGATATTGAGATATCCCTGCAAAATTTCAGGCTTGGAATACTGCTTTTCCATTTGCACGGAAATCAGCATTTCCCTCATTTTTCGTGCGATGGTATCTTCCGACGCATGGTATTGTGCGATCGGATCGTCATCCTGCTGCGCCTGCAGGATCAGCACGTTTTTGACATACTGCTGGGTAAGGGAGGAACCGCCCTGATGGTCGCCCTTCATGTATGTTTGGACGAACGCGCGGAACACACCCTGCACATCAACGCCGCCGTGAGTGAAGAATCGTCTGTCTTCACGCGCTACCACGGCCTGCTGCATGTATTTGGAAATCTTCTTCAACGGCACGACTTCACGATTCTGATCCCAGAATTCGGTGATTTTCGTGGTGCCATCGGAAGCGTACATGGTCGACTTCTGCGGCAGGCTGGTCACATCAAAATCAATACCTTCGACCGACAGCGACGGAATAACCGCCTTGGCGACGCTGTTCGCGCCGAAAACCGCCGGTAGGAGGAACAAACTGGCGGCCACGCCGCCACCCACACTCAGCGTGATGTAGGCAATCACGAGTGCGAGCACACGTTGAACGGTCAAAGTCTTCTTTTCGGGCATGGTGCCCATTCTAAAGTGGTGGGTCTACTAATCAACCGGCCGATCGCAGCCATCACGGGTTTCTCACAAACAACCGTAAAACTTGAAAAACACTGGAAAACAGTCGAAAATTATCGTCTCGATCGTCGAATAAGCATGCCAGGCTGGTAGATGATGATGGAACGGCCCTCACGCGCAATCCATCCACGGTTGGCGAAATCCATCAGCGCCTTGTTCACCGTCTCGCGCGACGAACCGACCAGCTGCGCCATTTCCTCCTGCGTCAGATCGTGCGGCACCTTCAACCCCGCCTCGACCGGCTCGCCGAAGCGTGACGCCAGATTCAGCAGCGTTTTCGCCAAACGTCCCGGCACGTCCATGAACACAAGCTCCGAAATGCGCTCGTTGTTGTCACGCATGCGATGCGCGAGCACCTGAAGCATGTCGACGGCCACGCGCGGATGCTCGTCAAGCCATGCGAACAGGGCGTCATGCTCAAGCCATACGACTTTCGTGTCACTGGTCATGGCCACGGCGGACGCGGTGCGCGGTCCACCATGCGGATCGAACACCGGAATCTCACCCAGCACTTCGCCGTACGCATGAATGCTCAACAACTGCACACGTCTGTCGGACGATTGCCGGATCAGTTTGACGCGCCCGCGTTCCAGCAGATACATGCGGTGATCGGTGTCGCCTTCGCGGAAAATATAGTCGCCCTTGTTGTATTCGGCATGCTGCAGATGCGGCAGCAGTTCCTCCGCCTCTTCGGAAGAAACCTGCTTGAACAACGCGGTGTGCAGCAACGTCGCGCTTTCGCCACTGGGTCCACTATTGGTCTCGTTTGGCGTAGCCATTTTGTCACACCTCCGTTCATAGGCACGCCGCCAGGCGTGTTGCCGGGCGCGTTGCCGCGGCTTCGAAAGCTTGCTGCGATTCCACATGCCCTCACGGAACACCAAGCTTTCGTAACGTTCTCATCGCCCTTGACATTTGGGCGGCTTCGACCATCGGGCTACATTGTAACTCGCCTGGCGGCGCCGAGCAGCCGTTCAACCACGTCTTCACGACTCATGCCCGTCTGCGAGCGCATTGGATCGACTCGTTTTACCGCTGATTTCACCGCTTTGTCCGACATTTTCTCGCGTGAGGTGTTCAACACACGCCCCATTTTTTCCGCGTCGATATCGTAGGCGAGGGTCACGTGGTGCAGTATGGCGCCAGGCCCTCCCTCTACTGGTGTGAATCGGCGTTGTGCGGCTCCGCCGAGTTTGCCGTATTGCGTGGCGATGTCGTTGAGTCCGGCGAATCGTACGTCGAGCCCGAGTTCCTTAAGCGCGCGCACCAGCCAGAAATCGCAGAGCCGGTATGATTCCTCGATGCTTATGCCTTGGGCGAAATCGAGCGGCGCGTACAACGAGTAGGTGATGGTGTTGCCCGGTTCGATAAACATCGCCCCGCCGCCGGTGCAACGTCGGACCACGGTGAATCCTTCCTTCTGCGCGACCGCCGTGTTGACTTCGTCTTCGAGCGACTGGAATTTGCCGATGACCACCGCTGGGGCGGCCCATTCCCAGATACGCAGCGTGGGTTCGCGTTTTCCTGCCGCCACTTCGCGCGCCCATGCGATGTCGGTTTCCATTTGTTCGTTTGGATTTCGCGGCTTGTCGTGGATGACGGTCGGTTTCAGGGCCCGCCAGCGTTCCAGATATTCCTCTTGTGTCAGCGCATTATGCATTCCCGGTTGTTTCCCGGAATATTGTTTCGTGGACCGCGCGATGTTCCCGTTGCCCGTTGCATCTTCCGCATTGCGCGATTCGCTGCCTGTGATTGCGCGGAGAAAAGCGATGGCAACGCCTTCTGCCGTCATACCCACCAATCGCACGTTCGGATAGTTCGCGGTAATCGCTTGCAATCGTCGCGTAATGTCGCGTTCGGGCGTGCTTCGCTGGCTTTGCAGCAGGTTTTCCCAATCCTGCAATAGTCGGCGGGAATCCTTGTCATCGCCGTCAAGAAAGAAATCGCCGTCGATCCGACATTGTTCCACGGATTGGATGGAACTTGCACATTCGCGGAAATATGCTGGAATGTCATCAGAAAGCCGGACGGAAACCCCTACGAGTTTGCCGCCCGGCTGCTTATACAGCCCTCTGCCCATCAATCTTGAAGTTCTTGGCCGTGCCCATCGCGGTGCCAGTTGGACCCGTAGCTGGAGCACAGGATGAGGACGGCTTCGATCAGAGCCCAGATTCCGGAAATGATCGGTCCGATGAGGATGATCCATCCGATCAGGGTCAGCAACAGCTGAGCCACGGCCTTGCCGGTGTATCCCAGATAGAAGTTGTGCACGCCGAGGGTGCCGAGGAACAGGCCGAGCAGGCCGGCGACGATCTTCGACTTCTGCGCGTAGCCATAGCCGGGCTGCTGTTGGGTCGCCTGATAGTAGGTCTGCTGCGCGTAGGTTGGTGGCTGATTGTATGCGGACTGCGTGTATTGGGGCTGAGTCGGCTCCTGATAATAGGGGGTCTGCGCCGATTGTGCGTAATCCGTAGGTCCGTACGTCGGCTGGCCGTAGATGGGCTGTGCAGGTTGCGCAGGCTGAGTCGGCTGCCCGTAAGCGGGAGCGACCGAGCCATATGCGGGGATGGACGAACCGTAGGCAGCCGACTGACCATATGGCTGACCATTGCCATACGTACCGCCGGGGATGTTGTTGCCCAGCGTGTCCGGGGCATATCCCTGCGCGGGCTGCTGCGATGCGTACGGGTCGGGATTGTACGGTTGCGCTGCAGGCTGATTGCGGCCATCCTGGAATTGTCCGAAATCAGCTTGGGCCGAATCATTCGAAGCGTAATAGTTGTCTTGGCCGGAACCGTTGTAGTCGGCATTGTTGTCACTCATGGTTCCAACAATATCCCATAATTTTCCTTGTTGCTTTCATCCACCCTGAAAGCAATCCCTGAAATTCCCCTGAATATGCGTGAAGCCTGTCAAATCAAGCGTGAAACTCGATTCGACAGGCATCTCAACAGGTTAACAAATCCAGCAAAATCATATAATCCGGATCATAACCGTCACATGCGAGCCAGAATGTCGCGTCCGACCTCATCGGTGGAGCGGGAGGTGGACCCCAGTTCCTCAATGTCGGCTTCGACGGCCGCATCGATCTTGGCGGCGGCTTCGTCGAAACCGAGATGACGCAGCAGCATGGCCGCGGAAAGAATCGCGGCAGTCGGATTGGCCTTGTTCTGGCCTGCGATATCCGGTGCGGAACCGTGGATCGGCTCGAACATGGACGGGTATTCGTCGGAAGCGTTGATGCATCCGGAAGCGGAATAGCCAACGCCACCGACTACGGCGCCGGCCTCGTCGGTGATGATGTCGCCGAACAGGTTGTCGGTAAGGATCACGTCGAAACGAGACGGATTAGACACCATGAAGATGGTGGTCGCGTCGATGTGCAGATAGTCGTGGGAGACTTCCGGATATTCCTCGGCGACCTTGTCGACGATGCGCTGCCACATGTCTCCGGCGTTGACGAGCACGTTCTTCTTGTGCA
>ENA-OVFY01001472-OVFY01001472.1-human-gut-metagenome-genome-assembly--contig:-NODE-1472-length-12448-cov-3.586057_pt1 | contig 12448 bp, 8 predicted proteins | sample MGYA00237766_ERZ505411 | MGnify/ENA primary metagenome ERZ505411 (study PRJEB26158, sample SAMN06016375) | human gut metagenome | biome: human gut; feature: ankylosing spondylitis patient; material... | reverse complement strand
GCATATATTCTTCTATTATAGACCTTAATGCTCTTGCTCCTGTATCTTTTTCCATAGCTTTCTTTGCAATCTGCCTTAAAGCATCATCATCAAATTCAAGCTTAACCTCATCAAGTTCTAATAACTTCTGGTACTGCTTAAGTATTGCATTCTTAGGCTCTTTCATAATCTTAACAAGCATATCCTCTGTAAGACCTTCTAAAGAGAATACTATAGGAAGTCGTCCTAAGAATTCAGGAATCATACCAAATTCCCTTAAATCCTCTAATTCAACCTTTGATAATATATTCTTGTCATTATCATATTTATCCTTAAGATCTGAATTAAAACCTATTGATGACTGCTTATTAAGTCTTGCCTTTATTATATTCTCAAGGTCTGGAAATGCACCACCACATATAAATAATATGTTGCGTGTATTGACTGTAACCTGCGGAACCATAGCATTTTTGCTTGTAGCACCTACTGGAACTTCTATATCACTTCCCTCAAGAAGCTTTAACATTCCCTGCTGTACAGATTCACCACTTACATCACGGCTTCTTGTTTCTTTCTTCTTGGCAATCTTATCTATCTCATCGATAAATATAATGCCTCTCTCTGCCTTCTCCACGTCATTATCTGCCGCCTGTAAAAGCTTTGATACAACACTCTCTATATCATCACCTATATAGCCAGCTTCAGTAAGTGAAGTAGCATCTGTAATTGCAAGAGGTACTTTTAAAAGTCTTGCCAGTGTCTTTACAAGATAAGTCTTTCCACTTCCTGTAGGTCCTATCATAAGCATATTAGACTTTTCAATCTCAATATCGTCCATAGTTCCTGTGGCAACTCTCTTATAATGATTGTATACCGCAACTGACATAACCTTCTTGGCATAGTCCTGACCTATTACATATTCATCTAACATTGCCTTTATCTGATGAGGTGCTGGAAGATTAGCCAAATCAAGTGTATCATCCTTTTCCTTATCTGCAGGTTTGTTAGTATCTTCTTTCTTTTTCTTGACTTTCTGTCTGTTGGAAATATCATTACCCATCATATTAAAGCCGCCGAACATTCCCATATTAGGCATATTATTCATAAGGTCATCATAATTGATATCACTGTTATTAATTGTATCAAAGGTCTTCTGCATACAATCTGCACATACACATAAACCACCCGGCATATTAATCATTTTACCAGCCTTAGACTCTGACCTTCTGCATATATAACACACCTTTTCGTATTCATCTGTATTAGCAGTTGTATTGTTCTCATTATTATTATCGTTGTTACTCATTTAATCCTCAATTCTGTGTTACGAGGCTTATTAGTTCTTCTTTCCTAATGTAACCTCCACACTCTTTAGTACATATTCACTACCTTCAAGATGATAGTAGTCAACCTTTACTGTCTCTCCTGCTGAATAATACTGCAGAAGTGACTGTAAACCTGACATTGTTGATATTGACTGGTCATCAAAACCGACAATTATATCGTAAGCTGAAAGTCCTGCCTTCTCTGCTGCTGAGCCAGATGCTACTGTACGAACCATTATACCCTGTGGGTAACCATACATAGAAGCATATGTGCTTGTTATATCTATAGCAGCAATACCAAGATATCCAGCATTATCTGAATCTACCTTCTGTCTTGTCTGCTTGCTCATAAGTGAGCTTATAAGTTCCTTAACATTAGATACAGGTATTGAATATGCCATACCCTCAACACCATCTGATGATGTCTTAGCAAAGTTAATAGCAATTACCTTGCCGCTTGCATTAAGAAGTGCTCCACCACTATTACCTGAGTTAATAGCTGCGTTAGTCATTATAAGTCCTGAAAATGTAACATTGTTAACTGTTATTGATCTGTCAAGGGCACTTATAATACCATTAGTAACTGACTGTCCTTCTCCAAGTGCATTACCAATTGCCACTACCTGCTGGCCTACTGCAATTGTATCAGAATCTGCAAGTTCTGCAATAGCTATTTTACTTATTGTGTCAGACGGAATATCTGATAATGATACAGCAACTACTGCTATATCCTGATCTGACTTAGAACCCTTTACCGTTGCACTTACTGACTGGTCATCCACAAATACACATTTTAAGTTGGATACATTATCTACAACATGTGCATTAGTTACAATAAGAAGCTCTGTATCATTCTTACCAACAATAATACCAGTTCCACTTGTTGAAGCCTCGTACTGCTGCTGTCCCCAGCCATACATTGAAGATGAACTGCTTACTGTAGTTGTACCATTAAGGGCAACCATAGCCGGAAGTGCTGCCTGTGCCACACTTTCTACATTCATTGATGAATATTGTGAAAGATTAGTATCTCCATTAGCATTAATATCATCGCTTGTAACTTTATCAATATTGCTTGTCACAGTTGAAATTGTATAGTTCTTAGTATCATTACCACCTAAATATTTCTTCTCAATATGATAAGTTCCATACATTGCTGAACCAGCTACAACACCAAATACCACTGCTGCAAGCACACCACTTATATACTTCTTAGCCGTGGAATTCTTAGAAAACCAATTGTTAAATGACTTCTTTCTTGCTTCCTTCTTAGCCTGCTTAGCTGCTCTTTGTGCATTCCTATAAGAATTATTCTGGTCACTGCCTATATTATTATTAACATATGAATATCTATAGGTTGAATTACTGTTATCTGATGCATTATGAAAGCCTGTATTAGCACCATTATTATATGTTGTATTATTATATCCGGTATTAGTTCCTGTGCTATTGTATGATGTATTAGCACCATACTGTGAATTATTCATACCACCCTGATTATATCCATAACCATTATAGCCATAATTATTACTTCCGTTAGAATACTGGTTCTGTCCATTATTCATACCAGCACCACCTGCACTGTTCTGATTATAACCTGTGTTATGGCTGTATGTTGTATATCCAGTTGTTCCTGTACTCTGATTATTATCAGGCTCTACATTCTCATAATTCCTAGAATTATTATCAGAATTATTGTTCATATAATCGTTATCTTCATTATTATACATATCCAAACACTCCTTACTTATGTCATTTCAACGAAAAAATGAACACATTTCGTTGTTGATACTGTTAGTATATTCACGAAATGTGTTCATATTGTGTACTACTTGTTAAGAAAATCTGAACTTATATAATTATGCTATGTAAAACATATCCATCAAATAATACTTACTGATTACTGCCCAACAAGCTCCATAACAGCTTTCTTTAAAGCTTCTTCTTTAGCTGCTGCATCTTCTATGCTGCTGCCCTTAACGCCCATATAGAACTTAATCTTAGGCTCTGTACCAGATGGTCTTGCACAGCACCATGCGTTATCTGATAAATCATAATAAAGTACATTAGAGTCTGGAAGTCCTGTGCTATGCTTATCGCCTGTAACCATATTGACACATTCGTCCTTCTTATAATCTCTTGCTTCAAGAACTGTCCAGTTACCAATCTTAGATGGTGTATTATTTCTAAGGTCATCCATCATCTTAGCAATCTTTCCAGCACCTTCAGCACCCTTCATTGTGATAGCAACCTGTCCTTCTTTATAGTAGCCATACTTCTCATAGATGTTAATCATCTGATCCCATAAAGTAAGACCTTTATTCTTATAGTAAGCTGCTGCTTCACAAAGTGCCATAACTGCAACGATAGCATCCTTATCTCTTGCATGTGTTCCTACAAGACAGCCATAGCTTTCCTCAAAACCAAATTCATATTCATATGTACCCTGCTGTTCAAAGAACTTAATCTGCTCACCAATGAACTTAAAGCCTGTAAGAACTTCAATAAGCTTAAGGTTATATTCCTTAGCAATGCTGTCAGCCATATTAGTTGAAACTATTGTCTTAACAAATGCTCCGTTCTTATGAAGAAGCCCCTTTTCCTGTCTTTGTGAAAGGATATATTCAGCAATAAGCATAGCAGACATATTACCTGTAAATGACTGGTATTCACCTGTCTTAGTATCCTTAGAATATACACCAAGTCTGTCGGCATCCGGATCTGTTGCAAGAACGATATCTGCATCAACTTCTTTAGCAAGCTTTAATGCTAATGTGAATGCCTTAGGATCTTCTGGGTTAGGATATTCAAGCGTTGTAAAATCTGGGTCTGGCTTTTCCTGTTCTGGAACAACATATACGTGCTTAAAGCCTAATTCCTTAAGAACTCTCCTTACTGGAATATTACCTGTACCATGGAATGGTGTGTATACAATCTTAATATCATCCGCTACTTTCTTAATGATATCTCCATTAATACTCATCTTCTTTAATGCGGACATATATCTGTCATCCATATCGTATCCGATCACATTGTAAAGACCGCAAGCCTTAGCTTCATCTTTATCCATAGTCTTAACTGTATTGTAATCTGTTACAGCCTTAACTTCTGATATAATCTGTGAATCCTTAGGTGCTGTAATCTGTGCACCATCTTCCCAGTACACCTTATATCCGTTGTATTCTGGTGGGTTGTGGCTTGCTGTTACTACAATACCAGCTATGCAGTTAAGGTCTCTTAATGCAAATGATAATTCTGGTGTTGGACGAAGTGAAGGGAATATATATGCCTTAATTCCGTTAGCATTAAGACAAAGTGCTGCTTCATCGGCAAATTCAGGTGACATTCTTCTTGAGTCAAATGCAATAGCTACACCTCTGTCTGCTGCACCTTCCTTAATAATAAAGTTAGCAAGTCCCTGTGTTGCCTTTCTTACAGTGTAAATGTTCATTCTATTAGTACCATTGCCAATTACACCTCTTAAGCCTCCTGTTCCGAATTCAAGATCTTTGTAAAATCTGTCTTCAATCTCCTTCTCATCATTAGCGATCGACTTAAGTTCATCTCTTGTTGCTTCATCAAAATACATATTGTCACACCAAGACTTATAAACTTCCATATAACCCATACTCTGTACCTCTTTCCTTGTTATTTAATAATGTCGGGGAAAATGGTATTTTTCCCTGACTGATGTACACGTATTGCTACATCATTTTATTTAATTATAATTCAATCCGTAGATTAAATCAATCTTTAAGAGCTTCTTTAAACTTTTCTGATACTGTCTTTAACGCTTCTTCTTCATCGCTTCCATCAGCTATTAAAGTTATCTCATCTCCACATTTAACACCTGATGCAAGTATTGATATTACACTCTTTGCATTGGCTGTCTTACCCTCTGCATATTCAAATGATATATTAGAATCAAATTTAATTGCCGCATCACACATAGCACCCGCTGGACGAAGATGTATTCCAAGCTGGCTTGTGACAATTATATTCTCCTTTACCATTATAATCCCTCCTTAAATGGCAGTTCTTAACAAGTTACCTTGTCGCCGATGTAGTGCTTTCTGTCGCTTTGGTACTCTCTGTAGTTGTTTCCTGCTGTATTGCCGTTATTGTAACATTAACAGTAACATTTCCAACTACAGTTATTCCATCAGGCAGTGATAACGCCGCTGTGACATTATGAGTTCCTGCCCCAAGATTCTTAAGATCAACGCTCGCCTTTACATCTGATGCACTGACAGCCGATAACACATTATCATTACCTGTTACGGTAAATGTAATTCCTTGAGTTACCTGTGCATTAAATCCTGTCTGTATGTTATTAAGTGTTATCTCTGAGGCTGAAAGACTTAACTGCTTTGTGGCCTTCTGTGCTATCTTAACTGTAACAGTAAGACTGCTGTCAGATACAAATTTAATTCCTGACGGAACATAATCTGATAATCTGAAAGTGTATGTCTTATCAGCATTCAATCCATCTGCATTAATATTCTGCGATGGAATTGTTATTGTATCTACTTTACCCAGCAAATCATCTGGGCCTGTTATAACCGCAGATGCCTGACTTAATATTGTATCTGTTATAACATATCCGTCTGCCGGCGTTCCACTTGTCTTTGCTGTTATAGAAACTGTCTTCATTCTTGCTATATCAACATTGACATCTGCTGTAGCACAAGACAGTTCAAGTGCATCATTTACTATTTCATTACCGTCTTCATCTAACATCTTAACATCTGCACTTGTGCTTATGTCTTCCTTAGCACCTGATACATCAACATTTACTGATAATGCCGCTACGCTCTCAAGTAAAGATGTAGGACCTGTAACTTTGATATATGTTGGTGATGAACTTGTCGAAGCAACCGTATATCCTGAAGCTGTAGAACCTGTCGTGTTAACATCTAATGACAAAGTCTTGGTATCCCTGTTCTCTATGCTTAGCTTAAGTGCTGATGTTCTTGGAACAGCCTCTACATTATTAAGAACCTGTCCATCTTTGATTACCTGAACCTGTATATCTACATAATCTGTAAATGCAGTAACCTTACTCAAATCTGCAGTTGCACTTATATCACTTGTCTTAAGGTCTGTTACGACACTCTTTGGACCGCTTACTGTAACTGAAATCTTGCCGCCATCAACAACTTCATAACTGTAATCTTTGTCTGTAAGGCTCTGTGTATTAATAAGCTGTACAGTTATATTACTAAATGTATAACTCGTGTTAGGGTCATATATATTAACAATAACTGTCCATAGAACAACTGCAAATACAGCGGATAATAACTTCAGGCTGAAATTCTTAAATATCTTCTCTTTCATGCTTCAACCTGCCTCTCCATATCCTGAAAGACTTAACATCTATATTCTTTCTACGGATATATTCCAGTTTATTCTTTAAAGAATCTGCGTCAATATCGTGTATTAATTCACCGCCAAAAGCTACGGAAACCTTACCTGTTTCCTCTGATACAATAATCGTCATACTGTCTGTAGCTTCGCTTATTCCGACTCCGGCACGGTGTCTTGTTCCTAAAGCCTTGCTAAGATTAACATTATCTGTAAGTGGAAGATAACAGGTAGCTGCAACAACCCTGTTACCCCTAACTATAACTGCACCATCGTGAAGCGGTGTATTATGCTCAAATATATTAATAAGAAGCTGGCTTGTGACAATACCATCTACAGGTATTCCTGTCTTTATATACTCTTCCAGAAGCATATCCTGTTCTATAACTATCAATGCACCTGTCCTTACCGCTCCCATCCTGTAGCACGCATCAACAATTTCGTCTGCCGTCTTAACACTAAAACGCTCATCTTTATTGCTGTTATCACCAAAATTGAGGAAATTAAGAACAAATTTCTTTCTTCCTAACTGCTCTAACGCCCTTCTTAATTCGGGCTGGAATATAATAACAAGGGCTATAATTCCTACGCTTATCGTCTTTCCTGCTATCCACAATATAGTCTTTAAGTTAAGCAGATATGCAACTACCGCAAATAAACCTACAACTATAATTCCTTTAAGCAAAGCCCACGCTTTAGTATTCATTATCCATAACAGAATATTATAAAGAACAACCGCAATAATAATTATCTCTATAATATCTGTCCACGTAATCCTTGGTATATATAGTCTTGAAAAATAATTCTGCAACAGATTACCTGATGTAGTCACATTCTCACCACCCTTTTAAATTCTATGTGATAAATAACTATTATTTATCGAAAAATATCATATCATCGTCTTCTTCTGTGGCAGCAGTTGTTGATTTAGCCTGTCTTACATCACTTATATCTGAGGCTTTTCTGGTCTTTCTAGCATTAATCTGCTTAACCTTTACATCCTCACCTGCTACATTAATCTTAGGCACAGCCTTTACATAATAATAGTATTCGTCATCTTCATACTGTACATACTCTGTTCTTCTGAAATCAACTGCAAAGAACATAACATTACAGATATAACCTGCAAGTGCACCTAATATAACGCCGATTACAATAAGAACTATATTAAATTCAGTCTTAAATACAATCTCGCATACAACAAGAATTATGAACTGTAATATACTTCCTATTCCTATAGCGTAACCCCACGCATAGTCAATCTTAAGTCTTCTTATTATGTATACAACAATTACAGTAACGGCAAGTGCCGCAATTAACACAATCATCTGCTTGTCTTTAACAAGACTTTCTATTAAATAAGAAACCTGTAACATACTCTCTGTTAAAGATTTGTTAGTAACTGCTGATTCGTAAGCACTGGCTGTATTAATTATATAATAAATTATTACACCAAAGCTTACAGGTATTGCCGCAAGAAATGACGAGCATAAACCTACAGCAACCGGTATAACATAAGGTATCTTAAAACTACACATAATTACTGTTAATATTAGCAGATATCCAAGCTTTGGTGTAAATCTGAAATATAACAGATACATAAGAAGCACTACGCACAATGCAATAAGTGCAAATTCTACTGATATTGCATACAAGTGTGCAATCATAAATATTGAAAGCATTACTATTGTAAAGCCATTAGGCAGAAATGCACATATAACCGATACTAATACTGCTATTATAGGACTATTAAGCTTATCCATATAGCCGATAGAGGCATTAAGCATAAGAAATGAAACCAATGCTGCTATAAACTTAGCCACCGGTACAATATATATATCATATTTGTTGTAAAATCTTTTAAAATTCTCTTTGAGTTCTAATAAAACCGCCATTATATCCTCCATATTTACTTTCTTTTCTTCTGGCTGTTATAAAATCTTTCAAGCTTATTAAGTCTTGAAAAATATTTCTTAAGACCTTTTCTTGAACGTTCATACTGGACATTATATACAACAGCTGCTATTACTGTAAATATAACTAACATTCCTATATAGTATATTGCCACTCTCCTGCCAAATGCAAGATAGTCCATTGAATTAATATTCTCAACAAGTCCCTCTGCATTGCATAATACATACATAATTGCAACTATCATAAATGCAAATGTTGTAGTTATTAATGTCTTTAAAATACCGAAAGCAATGAAATCACCTTTGAAATATTTCGCTGTACGAAGCATTTTCCTGCCCTCGTTCTTTTCATATATAGCCATCTTAGTCATCATCTTAACTTTATTCTCATTAAGCACAACTTTCACCTCATTATTCATTTCATAAATATGCTATTGGTTATATAACAGCATTTTATTAAATATAGCATATTTGACATTAATTGTATATTACAATTTGCGAATGTCCTCCGCCTGCTGCTGTTACAATTCTTACTTTTCTTCCCTCAGCAGTAAATGTTCTGTCACTTGAAGCAGAAAGATAATTGCTCCATACCTGACTATATTCTGATGGGAGAAGCTCACTTAATACACTATTAATCTTGCTGTCAAAACCGCCGCTTCTCTGCTTGATATAGATAATGGTTACATTCGGCTGTGTGATGATTTCTCCATAATATGTATCATTTTCTTCGCATACATAAACATTGGAATACCGCTGTGTAAATCCGATTCCTGAAAGTCCGTCTGAAATGCTGCCGCTGTTGTCACCATTGCCGGTGTTACTGCCGCTATTACTGTTGTTTGAGGGATTCCCGCCGTTTGTGGATGAATCGTCGTTATTGCCGGAATTACTGCCGGAAGAACCGCCCGTCGTGCCAGATCCACCGTTTGAAGAACCACCGGAGCTTCCCGAACCGCTGTCCGTACTGCCTGAATCATCCCCGCCATCCGAATCCGAATCACCGGAACCGCCGTCATAGGAACCGCTTCCCGAACTGCCTGAGTCTGTCCATGAACCGCCTGCCTGCCCGCCGCCTGTACCTGTACTGCCGCTGCTAGAGCCGCTTCCTGCGGATGTTCCACCGGATGACGTACTGCCCGATGCACTGCTGCTTCCGGATGCATTATTTTTTGCAAGGGTTGTACCGGTGTAAACCGGAAGGTTATTTTTTGAACCCTGTGCGACATTTTCAATTCCTTCAATCACAACAGAATCCGAAACGGTACCGACTGTTGCTGTTACAACGGTTGTTCCCACTGCCTTCACTGTGAGAATTCCGTCTTTATCAATCTCTGCCACAGACGAATCCGAACTGTTCCAGATGAGTGCCTGGTCCGTATTTTCGGGAACAACCAGTGCTGTCATCTTTAACTGCGTGCCTACCGGAACGGCACAGTCTTCAAATTCAATCTCTACTTCTGTTTCTGTATTGCTCATCTGCTGTGCCTGCGCCGAATCATCTTTTAACTTAATCCGGTCTACGCTGACACTCGCCGCATTGCTTTCCTTTTCCTTTTTTTGCTGTATAGAACCGGAAACGATGGAAGCAACTGTCAGGATAATGACCACGCCTCCGACTACACCCGGAATAACCCAGTTCTTTATTTTATTTTTCTTTGCCATTTCTTACCTTTCCCGTTTTGTTTTTTACTTTAGTATACCACAATCCTGTGTGAATGAAAAATAAATATCGTGTAAAAATTGCAGAATCTTTCGACACAAACCTGCAATTTCTGTGCAAAACATAAAAACATATAAAAATCTTACAAAGATTGAAATTTTTTTGATTATTTGGATAATAGTGTGTTCTACTCACACAGCTGCTCATACCACTGCTTTGTCATACTGCTGTCTTTTGCATTAAAAAACATCGTCTGTGTGTCCGTCTGAATCAGAATGTACGGCGCATTTCCTTTATATATAAAAAGCATACATTTTCCGTAAGTATTCCCTTTAAAATGCCCTACCGCATAGGTTTCTGTGGCGCCGCCGTTGGTTTTCGTAAAATTATCACGCGGCATTGTATCCAGCAGCTCTGCTCTCTGAATGGATTCTTTATCAAATGTGATTTTATAACCGCCGCCCTCAACCGTTACCCTGTTATTATCCATGGTAAAATCCACTTTGACATGAATCAGCGGAAGCATTGCCGCAACCGTAAATATGATAGTTCCTGCAACAACAAAGGTTAAAATGCCCGTCCATATTTTTGCCCCTGCCGTTGCATAATTAAATGAATAATTTCCCGACTGCATACGGTCTGACACAAGCATTCGGCTGTCATTGGGATTGTAGTAAAATCCTGTTTTCCAGTATTCGTCATCATCAACATAAACCGGTGTGCCATCTGCATTTAAAATCGCATTTTTCTTTTTATACATCTGAAAAATCAGTACCAGAAATGCTACGCCCGACAAACTTTCCAGTATGACATAGCTGTAAAACACAACCGCGTTCAGACTGTTAAAAATAAGTGCCTGTACGGCAATCATCACCCATGCCGCCGCATTACAGCTGCTCATGGCAAGAAGTGCTTCCCCGGTATATTTTTTTATCAGGTAATTGACCTGCTGGTTTTTCTGTGTATCCTGACTGTAAACCGTATGCTGTCTGCGGTTGATAAACACATGCGCTATCCATGCCGTTACCGATACTGCCACGGCACAGATACAGAATATCCCCATTTCTTCCCAAAAAACCGGACGTTTTCCACACAGAAACGGCAGTACGCACAGGATTTCTATTAAAATTACGACTGCGTGATACCTGTACGGCACTGCGCTTTTTTCTGTCATTGTCAGTACCGCCGTGTCGATGTAGACCTTCTTTTTCTGCCCTTCTACAAGCCAGCCCTGCGCCACCTTGTAATCATACAATTTCCGGTGCATTGCGGCATTGAAGTAAATCGCCGCTCCTATGTATGCAAAAATCCACACAATCCAGATGATAACATAAAGTGCCATATTAAAAAAACACAGTATGCTGAGTGCCATGATTAAAATCAGATTAATGATATGAAACCGCTTCATTTTTCTTCTGGCATTCGTGACCTGTTCTGTCACCCCCGGTTCTTCTGCATGTTCCGGTGGAATATGCACCCCCAGAACCATTCCGTTATTATACCGGTACTGGCTCATGAATCCATACCACATTGCACCGATTGTAATTAAATTTGCCGACGCAAATGTTATAAACATAAAAATCCCCATACTTCCTCCTATCTACAGATGCCACAAAGCACTATACGAAAATCTTTGATTTAATATTGTCTGCACACTTTCATTTTAGAATAGATACCGTCACACAGCTTTAAAAACTCTGCCTTTTCCATTCCCGTAATGCTGGCTTCCGCTGACAAAAGCTCTAATTCTGCTTCCAGCTTTTCCCGAAACTGCAAATCCATATCAACAAAATCTGCCACTACCGCGCCGTGCCGTCTGTCAATCTTGATATAGCCTTCCGCCTTTAATATCTGATAAGCTTTATTCACGGTCATTGTATTAACGCCCGCTTCTGCTGCCAGCTGGCGGACTGTCGGCAGTTTTTCCTGCGCTTTTAATTCTCCTTTTCCGATTCCTTTCACTATCTGATTGCGAAGCTGCACATATATCGGCACTTCACTTTCCATATCCAATTCTATAACCATATGTTCGCTCCTTTCCTGCCGTGCTTTTGTATTATTTGTATTATACATTATAATACAAATAATACTTTTGTCAACAAAATTTGGACTGATTTGCAGCTGTCTGTGCAAAAAAAGAATGTGCAAAGCACATTCTCGCGCCGAGCGCGGTCGTTTGCGACAAACTACATCTTCGCGCGAGT
>ENA-OVFY01001437-OVFY01001437.1-human-gut-metagenome-genome-assembly--contig:-NODE-1437-length-12729-cov-3.241518_pt1 | contig 12729 bp, 15 predicted proteins | sample MGYA00237766_ERZ505411 | MGnify/ENA primary metagenome ERZ505411 (study PRJEB26158, sample SAMN06016375) | human gut metagenome | biome: human gut; feature: ankylosing spondylitis patient; material... | reverse complement strand
AAGAAGCCGCGTGGCTATCCTGACCCGTGCATTCTTAGCAGAGGAAGGCTTCCTTGAGATTGAGACTCCGACTCTGATTAAAAGTACTCCGGAGGGCGCGAGAGACTACCTGGTACCGAGCCGTGTACATCCGGGCAGCTTCTATGCACTGCCGCAGTCTCCGCAGCTGTTAAAACAGCTTCTGATGTGTTCTGGATATGACCGCTACTTCCAGCTGGCACGCTGCTATCGTGACGAGGACTTAAGAGCCGATCGTCAGCCTGAGTTTACCCAGATCGATATGGAGCTTTCCTTCGTTGACGTTGAGGACGTTCTGGATGTCAATGAGCGTCTGTTAAAGAAGCTCTTCAAGGAGATCTGCAATTACGATCTGCAGCTTCCGATCCAGCGTATGACCTGGCGCGAGGCAATGGATCGTTTCGGTTCCGATAAGCCGGATCTGCGTTTCGGCATGGAGCTGAAAAACGTATCGGATGTAGTAAAAGACTGCGAGTTCGTTGTATTTAAGAGTGCACTGGAAAATGGCGGCTCTGTCCGCGGTATCAACGCAGAAGGACAGGGCGCTATGCCGAGAAAGAAGATCGATGCGCTGGTTGAGTACGCAAAAGGCTTTGGTGCAAAAGGTCTTGCATATCTGGCAATCCATGAGGACGGTACCTACAAGTGCTCCTTCTCCAAGTTCATGAAGCCGGAAGAGCTGGATGCACTGGTGGCTGCTATGGGCGGTAAGCCGGGCGATCTGCTTCTGTTCGCAGCTGACAAGGATAAAGTTGTATTTGATGTACTTGGAAACTTACGTCTGGAGATCGCTAGACAGCTTGACCTCTTAAAGAAGGATGATTTCAAGTTCCTGTGGGTAACCGAGTTCCCGCTGCTTGAATATTCAGAGGAAGAGGATCGCTACGTAGCTATGCACCATCCATTTACCATGCCGATGGAAGAGGATCTTCCGCTGATCGATACCGATCCGGGCAAGGTACGTGCAAAAGCATACGATATCGTCCTGAACGGTACCGAGATGGGCGGCGGTTCTGTCCGTATCCATCAGGCAGACATCCAGGAGAAGATGTTTGAGGTACTTGGATTCACGAAGGAGAAAGCACAGGAGCAGTTCGGCTTCCTGTTAGACGCATTCAAATACGGAGTACCGCCGCACGCTGGTCTGGCTTACGGTATGGACCGTATGGTTATGCTGATGGTCGGCGCAGACAGCATCCGCGACGTCATCGCATTCCCGAAGGTAAAAGATGCTTCCTGCCTGATGATGGAAGCACCGTCTCAGGTTGATCCGAAACAGCTTGAAGATCTTTCCATTGGTGTGGTCGAGAGCGATGAAGCGGAGAAGACCGAAGAATAAAATATAAGATATGGAACAGCCTGGGAAGACTGTGAAATAGAAAGCAAACAGGGCTGGATGAGAAATGCAGGGAAATACTGGATTTTGTCGGACAGTCCTGTTTTGCGTGTGAGATGAAAAAGTTCCATTTGTCCTTGGCAACTGAATATATAAATTGCTTGCATTGGGGAGCCCAGGAGGATGGAAAAGGATTTTGTCTACAGTCTGAGAATGTGCCAAGGCACATTCTTTTTTATAATAGGCGCTTTTCTATATGTGGCAGAAACTATGAATCTTTTGTGAACCTATGGAATCTCCCACCCGAATCTGCTAAAATACAGACAGATTGAGAATGTAATCAGGATATGACAGCGTGGAAAGAGGTTCTGTCATACACGGCAGAGTAAAATAAATGAGGTGAAGATTTTATGGATAAGATTAAAATACTGGTCGTGGACGATGAGGCGAGGATGCGGAAGCTGGTGAAGGACTTCCTTTCGATTAAAGGGTATCAGGTGCTGGAAGCCGGGGACGGCGAGGAGGCGGTGGATCTGTTTTTCCAGCAGAAGGACATTGCGCTGATTCTTCTGGATGTGATGATGCCGAAGAAAGACGGATTCACACTGGCACAAGAAGTGCGTGCGGCCAATGCCGAAATACCTATTATCTTCTTGACGGCAAAAACATTGAAGGAAGATATTCTGGAAGGTTTCAAGATTGGTGCCGATGACTACATCACCAAGCCCTTCAGTATGGAAGAGCTGACTTTCAGAATTGAAGCTATCCTGAGACGTGTTCGCGGAAAGAAGAACAAGGAGAGCAACATCTATAAGATTGGTAAGTTTACATTCGACACGCAGAAACAGATTCTGGCGACTGCCGAGAAGCAGACTAAACTGACCACCAAAGAATCCGAACTGCTGGGCTTGCTTTGTGCACATGCCAACGAAATTCTGCAGCGTGACTTTGCGTTGAAGACTATTTGGATTGATGACAACTATTTCAATGCACGTAGTATGGATGTATATATCACAAAGCTTCGTAAGCACCTGAAAGAAGATGATTCGATTGAAATCATCAACATTCACGGAAAAGGATATAAACTGATTACTCCGGAAGCTGAGTCTTGATGAGACTCGGCTCCTCTGGGGGAGAGAAAATAAAAAAGGCGGTCTGCATGTATATGCTAACCGCCTTCTTTATTTCTTTTCTTTTGATATTAGTCGACAATTCTCTTGTTGATGACAATGTAGGAAATCAATCCCACTACAACCAAAACGGCAGAACTGCCCAAGATGGCATTGTTGTTAACATTGCCGGTAAAAGAACATGCAACCAGGATTACAGCTCCTATTACGACTAATATCAATCCCAGATTTTTTAATAAGCCTTTCATGTGTGTGTATTTTAATTAGATTATTATATTCTTTCGTATTCTTGTCACAAAGAAAAGCATAATTCTTTAACAAGCGAAATTATTTTTGCAAAAAATCCATATTTTAATAAAGAATGGAAGATGAGGAATGAAAAATGACGCTTCATCCCCTTGTTTTCTCCTCCCTTAATCTCTAATCCTTAACCCCTAATCCCTATATCTTAGTCCTTCGTATTGAAGAAAATCTTCCTCAGTACCTCCTGGCTCACACTGAGCTCTTCAATGGTGATGCCTTTCAAGGCTTCTTTGAGGGTCTGGTTGGCAATGACGCGCGCGCGTTCTTCCAGCTCCTTGCCGTCCTTGGTCAGATGTATCAGATTGGTTCGGCGGTCTTTCTTGTCCGATATGCGCACGACGAGATGCTGACGCTCCATATTGTCTATCAAGCGCGTCATGCTGGGCTTGTCTTTGAAAGTTGCATTACACAACTCTTGTTGCGTCACCCCGTCCTTTTCCCATAAGAAGATGAGGACGGTCCACTGTTCCGGAGTAATCTCCAAACCGTTCTGGCGGAAGTTGCGGGACAGCTTTCGGTTAATGGCAGCCGACACTTTACCGTTCAGTATGGCAAAGATAAGGCGGATATCAAAGTTGAATTGCTCTATCATGAAATTATTGTTTAAACAACTTTGCAAAGATAGTGCAAGCCGAAGACAATTCCTATATCCCTACACAAAAAAACATTAAATGTTTGTAGTTCAAAATAAAATGTCTACCTTTGCACCGCATTTTTAAAACGAATAATTTATTTATTTAATTAAACGAGTATGAATCAATACGAAACCGTTTTCATTTTGACTCCCGTTTTGTCTGATGTTCAGATGAAGGAAGCGGTAGAAAAATTCAAAGGCATCCTTACTGCTGAAGGTGCTGAGATTGTAAATGAAGAAAACTGGGGACTGAAGAAGCTGGCATATCCTATCCAGAAGAAGTCAACCGGTTTCTATCAGCTGATTGAGTTCAATGCAGAACCTACTGTCATTGAGAAACTGGAAATAAACTTCCGTCGTGACGAGCGCGTTATCCGTTTCTTGACTTTCAAGCAAGACAAGTACGCTGCTGAATATGCTGCGAAGAGAAGAAGTGTTAAATCAACTAAAAAGGAGGATTAATCATGGCACAACAAGTTCAATCAGAAATCAGATATTTAACTCCGCCCTCAGTAGACGTTAAGAAGAAAAAATACTGCCGTTTCAAAAAGAGCGGTATTAAGTACATCGACTACAAAGATCCCGAATTCTTGAAGAAATTCTTGAATGAGCAAGGTAAAATCCTTCCGCGTCGTATTACCGGTACTTCTTTGAAGTTCCAACGTCGTGTAGCTCAAGCTGTGAAGAGAGCACGTCACTTGGCGTTGCTGCCCTATGTAACTGACATGATGAAATAATAGGAGGAGGAAAGTATGGAAATTATATTGAAAGAAGACATTGTAAACTTGGGTTATAAGAACGACATCGTAACAGTAAAGTCTGGTTACGGTCGTAACTACCTCATCCCGACTGGTAAAGCTGTCATCGCTTCACCGGCTGCAAAGAAAATGTTGGCTGAAGAGCTGAAACAACGTGCTCACAAGCTGGAGAAAATCAAAAAGGATGCTGAAGAACTGGCTGCTAAGCTGGAAGGCGTATCATTGAAGATTGCTACTAAGGTTAGCTCTACTGGTACTATCTTCGGTTCTGTTGGTAACATCCAGATTGCTGAAGAGTTGGCTAAATTGGGTCACAACATCGATCGTAAGATTATCGTTGTTAAGGACGTAGTGAAAGAAGTTGGTAACTACAAGGCTATCGTTAAGCTGCACAAGGAAGTTTCTGTAGAAATTCCTTTCGAAGTAGTTGCTGAAGAAGCATAAGAAAAGACTTAATAATGATAAGGAAGCCCGGTTCTGATAAAGGACCGGGCTTTTCTATGTTCGGAGCGTATGTGTGTGAGCTTATTGAGGGATACGTAAAGCTGCGGTTATAGAGGTTTACGAATCTGAAGTAGAGGTTTACGCGCGTGGTATAGAGGTTTGGCAAGAATACTCTTGTGTCTCTTTACGAGGTTACTAATGCAAAAAAAAAGAGCATATCCACTCAGGGGTATGCTCTTTGCCTTATTGTCAGCCAATAATTCTTTTAGTTTCTTGGCAATGCTTCTTTCACTACCATTTGGCGGCCTACATATTCTGCTCCATTCAGTTTGTTGATTGCTTGTTGGGCTTCAGCAGCTTCGGGCATCTCTACGAAGGCAAAACCTTTTGATCTGTTTGTATTACGGTCCATAATCAGTTTTACTGATTCTACTGTTCCATACTCTTCCATTACTTGTCTCAAATCTGATTCCCTAACGTTGTAGCTAAGGTTTCCAATGTACATATTCATAAAATACAAAAATAAAAAATTAATAATTCAATAAAGGAGTCTTAGGAAGTTGTAGTCAGAAATGAAAATTCTCAATGTGGCTAATCGAGGAGAAACATAGTGAAACGTAGATCGTAATAAACCTCTTATTGTTTTGTTGATGCAAAGTAACGGCTTTTATTTGGTATATGCACTATACTTTATCATTTATCTGCCATATAATACCCTTTTTTGTGAAATAAGACCAAGACTTAACAATTGGAAGGGAACAGAAGGAGAGGATAAGACATAAAAAAAGTCTGGTGTGCTTGTATGCACGTCAGACTTTCAATTCTCTCGAGTGTTGTACTGAAATTATTCAGCTACAACAGCTGCGCTATCTACTGCTACAGTGTCAGCTGCTGCGGCTGCTGCTGCGGCTTCAGCTGCTGCTCCTTCTACAGCTGCGATTGAGTCAGCGATACGGATAGAATCTGCAGTTGCTTGTTCAGCGTTAGCTGCTTTGTTGCCACAAGATGCGAAAGATACTGCTACGATAGCTGCAGCCATCAAAACTAATTTTTTCATTTTCTTTACTTTTAAAACGTAATACAATCAATTGCTTTATTAAAACGTTGCAAAGGTATGTACTTTTTGAATATGTTGTTCTCGAAACCCCAACTTTTTTTATATTTTTTTTGGAGCTTCGGCTGTTTTTATCCCTATCTATATGTTTTACAACATATTAATCTTCGGCAATGCTGTTGTATAAGTATCTCTTGATACTTCTTTTGGGCGTTTTCTCAAATTCTGTCGGATAAAGTTGGATTTGGCTTACTTTTTCGTAGGCTGCCACGCTGTTATTCAGATTTTTGAGATTCTCATCCATGATGGTTTTAAGGTTATCCGGCTGGTTTAGTCCCAAGGAATCCAGGGCTTCATAGTCGGCATAAACCAGCGCTACCAGTCTTTTATTCCGTTCGATGACAAGACTTTCCAGGACGAAAGGCATGTTGTTGAGCCGTGCTTCTATCTCTTCGGGGAAGATATTCTGTCCACTGGAACTGAGAATCATGGTCTTGCTGCGTCCGCGTATGTATAGGTTGTTGTCGTCGTCCAGTGTACCCAAGTCGCCGGTGCGAAGCCATCCGTCTTCGGTGAAGACTTCTTTGGTGGCTTCGGGGTTTTTGTAATAACCCGTCATCACGTTCTCGCCACGTACTTGTATTTCGCCGAGTTTGTCGTCCGGGTTTTCCTTGCAGATACGGGCTTCCATGATGTCGAGTACCCGTCCGGAGGAAGTCGGGACGAATTCATTCCAGGGAGCATAGCTGATGAGAGGGGCACATTCAGTCATGCCGTAGCCGATGGTGAAGGGGAACTTGATGCGGTGGAAGAATTCTTCCACTTCCGGGTTCATGGCTGCGCCTCCTATGATGACTTCCTTGAAACGTCCGCCCAGTGCGTCAATCAGTTTCTTGCGGATTTGCCCGTATATCTGTCCGTCGAGCAAGGGAATGCTGAGCGCCCATTTCATGGTCTTTTTGTTGATGATGGGCTGTATGACATTCTTGTATATCTTTTCAATGACAAGGGGGACGGTGATAATCAGGTTGGGTTTCACTTCCTCGAAAGCTTTCATCAGAATCTTTGGGGAAGGCACTTTTCCCAACAGTGTGACGTGTGTGCCGACGGCCGTGGCGGTAAGGAAATCGAATGCGCAGCCGTATGCATGTGCCAAAGGCAGGAAAGAGAGCACTTTGTCCCCTTTCTTCAGCAGCTCGGTACGTATGCCGAAGGTGACGTTGCCGGCCAGGTTGTTTCCCGTCAGCATGACGCCCTTACTGAATCCGGTGGTGCCCGAGGTATAATTCAGCAGCATGACCTTGTCGTTGGAAAGGTCCGTGTAAACGATGTCTTCCTTGCGGAACCCGTTCGGGTAGGTCGCTTCCATTTCATCGCCCAGATGCTTGAGGAAACGCTGGATGGTTTCGCCGTCCCGCTGATACAGACAGCGGAAGTCGCTCAGCGAGAACACACCGCGAATTCCGGTAAGCCGTTCTTCTTCCAGATGTTCCCAAATGGCATCGCTGGTGAAGAGGAACGTCGATTCGGAGTGGTTTACGATATGATGGACATCATTGGGGTTGAAGTCTTGCAGAATGGGGACTACGATACCGCCGTAGGTGATGGTGGCCATATAGGCGATGCACCAGCGGGCATTGTTCTTGCCGATGACGGCTATCTTGTCGCCGCGGCGCAGTTGGCAGTACTTGAAAATAAGGTGCAGTCTGGCTATTTCTTGTGCCACTTCGCCATAAGTATAGCTCTCGTTTTCTCCATAGTTGGTATAGCAGGGGAGGTCCCAATTCTCGCGGAAACTATGCTCGTATAGTTTGATAAAGTTCTCTTGTATCATTGCACAAATTTTAGTTGAGTGTGCAAAAGTAGGAAAAATAGATTAATAATGTATATATTTGCAGCATAAATGTGTTTATAAGCTCATGATAGATACCAATATATTTCAAGATAAGACAGCGGTTTACTATACGTTGGGGTGCAAACTGAACTTCTCGGAGACCTCTACTATCGGTAAAATTTTGCGGGAAGCGGGCGTACGTACGGCGCGCAAGGGTGAGAAAGCGGATATTTGTGTAGTGAATACCTGCTCGGTGACGGAAGTGGCGGACAAGAAGTGCCGCCAGGCCATCCACAAACTGGTGAAGCAACATCCGGGTGCATTTGTCGTGGTGACCGGTTGCTATGCCCAGCTGAAACCGGAGACGGTGGCAAAGATAGAAGGTGTGGACGTCGTGCTGGGAGCCGAGCAGAAGAAGGACCTGCTCCACTACCTGGGCAATCTGCAGAAGCACGAGACCGGCGAGGCCTACACTTCCGCTTTGAAGGATATACGTTCGTTTGCCCCGTCTTGTTCGCGTGGCGACCGGACACGCTTCTTCCTGAAAGTGCAGGACGGCTGCGATTATTATTGTTCCTATTGCACCATTCCCTTTGCCCGCGGACGTAGCCGTAACGGCAGCATTGCTTCTATGGTGGAGCAGGCCAGCCAGGCGGCTGCCGAAGGTGGAAAGGAAATTGTATTGACCGGCGTCAATATCGGAGACTTCGGCAAGTCTACCGGTGAGACTTTCTTCGACTTGGTGAAGGCGCTGGACGAGGTGGAAGGCATTGAGCGTTACCGCATATCCTCCATCGAGCCGAATCTGCTGACAGATGAAATCATAGAATACGTGTCCCGTTCCCGGCGTTTCATGCCTCATTTCCATATACCGCTGCAGTCGGGCAGTGACGAGGTGCTGAAGCTGATGCGACGCCGTTACGATACCGCCTTGTTTGCCTCGAAGATAAAGAAGATAAAGGAAGTGATGCCCGATTCCTTTATAGGGGTAGACGTGATTGTGGGTACCCGTGGAGAGACGGAGGAGTATTTCGGGCAGGCTTATGAGTTTATCAAGAGCCTGGACGTGACGCAGCTCCATGTCTTCAGCTATTCGGAGCGTCCCGGCACGCAAGCCTTGAAGATAGACCACGTGGTGGCACCCGAAGAAAAGCACCGCAGGAGCCAGCAATTGCTGGAGCTTTCGGACGAAAAGACCCGTGCTTTTTATGCGCGCCATATCGGGCAGACGATGCCGGTGTTGCTGGAACGTCCCAAACCCGGACTGCCGATGCACGGCTTCACTCCCAATTATATCCGTGTGGAAGTCCCTCATGATGCTGCCTTGGACAACCAGCTCGTGTCTGTGCGCCTGGGCGATTTCAATGCCGACGGCACCGCACTCTTGGGAGCAATGGAATAAGGAATGCCGCCTTTGCAACAAATAACTCATAACTTATAACTCATAACTGACGAAGTGAAATCAAAAATTGTCTATTGGCTGACTTATGCGGGCATGTGGCTTGTGGCACTTCTGCCTTTCCGGGCGCTTTATGCATTGTCTGACGGGCTGTACTTCCTGATGCGCCACGTCGTGCATTATCGGAAGAAAGTCGTTCGCCGCAACCTTCGCAATTCCTTTCCGGAGAAGTCGGAAACCGAATTGATGGAGATAGAGCGCAAGTTCTACCATTATATCTGCGACTATATGCTGGAAGAGGTGAAGATGCTGCGCATGTCTTTCGAGGAGCTCTGCCGCCGGATGAAGTATGATAATAAGGAAGAATACCTTGCCATGATAGAGAAGCATGGAGGCATTGTACTGTTGATTCCCCATTATGCCAATTTTGAGTGGATTATAGGCATGGGGGCCATCATGCATCCGGGCGACATCCCGGTGCAGGTGTACAAACCGCTAAGCAATAAGTATCTGGACGAGATGTTTAAGCATATCCGTGCCCGGTTCGGAGGATACAATGTGGCGAAACATTCCACGGCACGCGAAGTGATAAAGCTTCGCCGTGAAGGCAGGCGGATAGCCATCGGCCTGATTACGGACCAGTCGCCCAACCGCAGCGAGGCCCATTATTGGACCACTTTCTTGAGTCAGGACACCGTGTTCATGGATGGCGCCGAGCGCATTGCCAAGCTGATGGACTTCCCCGTCTTTTATTGTGAATTGGAACGGACATCCAGAGGATATTGCAAAGTGCTCTTCGACTTGGTTACCGAAACTCCCAAGCAGACGGCGGATGGCGAGATAACCGAGTGCTTCGCCCGTCGTCTGGAGCAGACCATCCGGCGCGAACCGGCTTATTGGTTCTGGTCTCATAAACGCTGGAAAAATAAACGAAAAGAATCTGTGCAACATGGATAAGATTGCTGTTGTCATATTGAATTGGAACGGATGTGATATGCTCCGTTCCTTCCTTCCCTCTGTTGTGCGTTTTTCGGAGGCGGATGGTGCTGTGGTGTATGTGGCGGACAATGGCTCTACGGATGCCTCCGTGGCAATGCTCCGTCGTGAGTTTCCTTCTGTGCACTTGATTCTGCTGGAAGAGAACCACGGTTTTGCCGACGGATACAATCTGGCATTGAAGCAGGTGGAGGCAGAATATGTAGTGCTGCTCAACTCCGATGTAGAGGTCACCGAGCACTGGCTTGTCCCGTTGGCAGAGTATATGGATGCCCATCTGGAGACGGCCGCTTGCCAGCCGAAGATACGCAGTTGGCGTAACAAGGGGCAGTTTGAATATGCCGGAGCTGCGGGAGGTTTCATCGACCGCTATGGCTATCCCTTCTGCCGCGGCCGTATTATGGGCGTGGTAGAAGAGGACAAGGGGCAATACGACACGGTGATACCCATTTTCTGGGCTACGGGGGCGGCTTTGTTCATCCGTCTGGCGGATTACCGGGAAGCGGGTGGGTTGGACGGACGTTTTTTTGCCCACATGGAGGAGATAGATTTATGTTGGCGGCTTCGTGCCCGTGGCAGACAGTTGGCATGTATACCGCAGAGTGTGGTATTTCATGTGGGAGGGGCCACTTTGAAGAAGGAGAATCCGCGCAAGACCTTCCTCAATTTTCGTAATAACCTTGTCATGCTTTATAAGAATCTGCCGCAGGAGGACTTGGCGTCCGTGATGCGTGTACGTGTGGTGCTCGATTATGTGGCTGCGTTCAGTTTCATGCTGAAAGGCCAGTTTCCCAATGCTTTGGCCGTATTCCGTGCGCGCCGTGCCTACCACTCCCTCCGCGCTTCATTGACAGCGTCCCGCAAAGAGAATCTGAAAAAAACTACGCTTGCCGTAATACCGGAACGGACAAAAAACAGTATATTGGCGCAGTTTTATCTGCATGGAAAGAAATTCTTTTCCCAATTGTAGGAACTGTTGCCTTTTATAATTGTTCAATCTATTAAAGGTTTTGAATTATGGAAAAACTAGTTAGAAAAATCGGATTAGTGGCACACGACGCCATGAAGAAAGACCTCATCGAGTGGGTACTGTGGAACTCGGAATTGCTGATGGGGCATAAATTCTATTGTACGGGCACCACGGGTACCCTTATCCTCGAAGCCCTCCGGGAGAAACATCCTGATGTGGAGTGGGATTTCACTATCCTTAAATCCGGTCCTTTGGGCGGTGACCAGCAGATGGGCTCGCGCATTGTGGACGGAGAGATTGACTATCTTTTCTTTTTCACCGACCCCATGACCCTTCAGCCGCACGATACGGATGTGAAGGCGTTGACCCGCCTTGCCGGCGTGGAGAACATCGTGTTCTGCTGCAACCGCAGTACGGCAGACCATATCATTTCCAGCCCGTTGTTTGTCGACCCGACGTATGAACGCACTGTTCCCGATTATAGCAACTACACCAAGCGGTTTGCAAATAAGCCGGTGGTGGCCGAAGCGGTGGAATCGGCAAAGAAGCGGAAACGGAAAAAATAGGCTGAATGAGTATCACTACCGGAATGAACAGAATTCAATTACGGCAGTGATGCTTTGTAGTCTATTTTAGTACATCTACCAGCTATCGCTGGCTTCAATACCAGTTTAATAATGTACCCCGAACTCTACGTTCTCTACGATGATGGAGTCATTCAGATTCTCTTGATTGTAAAGTACTCCATTTATCACTCCTTCAATAAAGGGTATATTGCTGCTATCCACAAACTCTGCACGGTTGATGAGGAGTTTTACCGGTTGTTTCAGGGGTTCATACCATTTTTCGTTATTGGTGTCTCGTTTGTCCATAAAGCATACTCTGTTATGAAACATTTCATGATTGGGGCTTATGACATCATACGCTCCGGCTTTTATAGGTACGAGATGGAATACAAAACCATAGACGAATTCATTTTGGTCTTTTGTAATAGGGATATTTGTACCATAAGAATTAATTCCTAACTTGGGATATTCGGTATAAATATTTCCGTTGGTTATATAAGTTTCTCCCGGTGCTTCCTTGTTTTGAAGACAGAATGCCGTTCCGTTTATTGTTCCTCGGATGTAACCGAACCGTACACTGTAGGGATTGGGATTAGCAGGTTCCTCTTCTTTGTCGCAGGAAGCAAATGAAAAAAGTGCTGCTACGGCCATTACTGTTATAAAAAGAATTTTACGCATAATATATGATTTAATCTATAGTTCACTTGGTTGCCCTTTAGGGAAAACTTATCTGCAATGGGATAAAAAGCCATTGCAAATAAGTTGTATTTTCTTTTATTTGGATGTGTCTATCGGTAATAATGTGACTGATACATCGCCGGTAGAAGCATTGAATAGTTTACAATCTCCTATACTATTTCTGTCACGAATGATGGGGTTATAATATTGGAAAGATACAGAACCTAAATCATCAGAACCTACATTGGTGGTAATTGACACCTCGTTGGAAACAGTCTTGGTGTGAGAAAAACCATATCCAAGTTTAGCAGTAAGTTCTATTTCATCTACTTTCCCTCCTCCGGTAAGAGAAAAATCTGCCTTGTTGGTAAATTCACTAACAACAGTCTTTTTTTCGGTTATTGTTTGGGAATCATCCACTTCTTCAATGAATAGAAAGATAGTGAGAGATTTTCCATAAAGATCCCAAGGCTCTGTAAATACATAGTTTTCTTCAGATTTTTGTTCTAACTTTTCTGGATATATCCATTTGGATCTTAAGTCATCCAAATTGAATGAATAAAAGATTTTTGACTCTCTGAACATAGTACTGTTTTTATGACGTAAATG
>ENA-OVFY01001413-OVFY01001413.1-human-gut-metagenome-genome-assembly--contig:-NODE-1413-length-12912-cov-152.633351_pt1 | contig 12912 bp, 10 predicted proteins | sample MGYA00237766_ERZ505411 | MGnify/ENA primary metagenome ERZ505411 (study PRJEB26158, sample SAMN06016375) | human gut metagenome | biome: human gut; feature: ankylosing spondylitis patient; material... | reverse complement strand
AGATAAACAATAATATTGGATTGTTAAAAACACAACAATATTATTTGATCCCAAATCACATTATTTCACAAAAAAACTACACACAAATAAAAACTTATTTGTAATTTTGCACTCGTAATTACACATATTATATATAATAGCAATTATGAAACTTGATTTGCTGACAGCCATCTCGCCGATTGACGGCCGTTATCGTGGCAAGACAGAACGCCTTGCCGACTACTTCTCTGAGTATGCACTGATACGCTACCGCGTACGTGTGGAAATCGAATACTTCATCACGCTCTGCGAGTTGCCATTGCCGCAGCTTGCTTCGTTCGACCATCAGCTCTTCGAGCGTTTGCGCGACATCTACCGCAACTTTGGCGAAGAAGAAGCCCAGCGCGTGAAGGACATCGAGAAAGTGACTAACCACGACGTGAAGGCTGTAGAGTACTTCATAAAGGAGGAGTTCGACCGCATCGGCGGACTCGACGCTTACAAGGAGTTTATCCACTTCGGACTCACCTCACAGGATATCAACAACACATCAGTACCCCTCTCTATAAAGGAGGCGTTGGAGCAGTTCTACTATCCGCTCTGCGAGGAGCTCATCGCACAGCTCCGCGAGTACGCAGAGGAGTGGGCAGCAGTGCCAATGCTCGCCAAGACCCACGGACAGCCAGCATCGCCCACACGCTTGGGCAAGGAGGTGATGGTGTTCGTATATCGCCTGGAGGAGCAGCTGCGCCAACTGAAGGAGTGCCGCCTCACCGCCAAGTTCGGCGGAGCCACCGGCAACTACAACGCCCACCACGTAGCCTACCCCGAGTACGACTGGAAGGCGTTCGGCAACCGCTTCGTGAGCGAGAAACTCGGTCTGGAGCGCGAGCAGTTCACTACACAGATCTCCAACTACGACTGCCTCGGCTCGGTGTTCGACGCAATGCGCCGCATCAACACAATCATCATCGACCTCGACCGCGACTTCTGGATGTACATCTCAATGGAGTACTTCAAGCAGAAGATCAAGGCAGGCGAAGTAGGCTCATCGGCAATGCCGCACAAGGTGAACCCGATCGACTTCGAGAACTCGGAGGGCAACCTCGGCATGGCAAACGCCGTGCTGCAGTTCCTCGCACAGAAACTCCCCGTGAGCCGTCTGCAGCGCGACCTCACCGACTCTACCGTGCTGCGCAACGTGGGCGTACCGTTCGGCCACGGCGTAATCGCAATAGAGAGCACACTCAAGGGTCTGCGCAAGCTCATCCTCAACGAGGAGAAGCTCAAGGAAGACCTCGACAACACATGGGCAGTAGTGGCAGAGGCTATACAGACAATACTTCGTCGCGAGGCTTATCCGCATCCGTACGAGGCACTGAAAGCACTCACACGCACCAACAAGCACATGACCGAGGAAACCATCCACGAGTTCATACAAACACTCAACGTGAGCGACGCTGTGAAGGCGGAATTGATGGCTATCACACCAATGAACTACACAGGCATTTAAATCCCCCGATATAATTCGACAATAGCCGTGAGGCTATATACATAAACAATAAAAACCAACAAGTAACTATGGATTCAGAAAACGTAAAGAATCAGGAACAGAACACAGCGGATCAGACTACTGGCAATAGCGAGAGCTACGGCCGTGCCGCAGGAAACTATCAGAAAGAGTATCGCAGCGTGACGGGACGTCGCCCGCGTATTCACACACAGCACTCGGCTTCAGCCTCATCACAGAGCGAAGACGGCGGCTTCCGTCCGGAAGGCTTCGGCTCAAGCCTCGGCTCTCAGCAGCAGGGCGGCTACCAACCACGCCAGGGCGGATATCAGCCACGTCAGCAGGGCGGCTACAACCGCGGCGGCTATCAGCAGCGTCAGCAGGGCGGCTATCGTCCACGCTACAATCAGGACGGCGAACAGCAGCAGAACGGATATCAGCCACGTCAGCAGGGCTATCGCCCACGCTACAACCAGGACGGCGAACAGCAGCAGGGCGGATACCAGCCACGCCAGCAGGGCGGCTATCAGCAGCGCGGCGGCTACGGTCAGCGTCAGCAGGGCGGCTATCAGCAGCGTGGCGGCTACGGTCAGCAGGGCGGCTATCAGCAGCGTGGTGGCTACGGTCAGCAGGGTGGCTATCAGCAGCGCGGCGGTTACAACCGCGGTGGCTACGGACAGCAGGGCGGCTACAACCAGGGTGGCTACCAGCAGCGTCAGCGCACACCAGGCTACGACCCCAACGCTAAGTACAGCATGAAAAAGCGCATTGAATACAAGGAGGAGAACTACGATCCGAACGAACCGCTTCGTCTGAACAAGTTCCTCGCCAACGCAGGTATCTGCTCGCGCCGTGAGGCAGACGAGTTCATCCAGGCAGGCGTGGTTACTGTGAACGGAGAGGTAGTGACCGAGCTCGGCACCAAGATCAAGCGCACAGACGAGATAAAATTCCACGACCAGCCCGTGAACCTCGAGAAGAAGGTGTACGTGCTGCTCAACAAACCAAAGGACTGCGTGACAACAAGCGACGACCCACAGCAGCGTAAGACCGTGATGGACCTCGTGAAGAACGTGTGCCCGGAGCGCATCTACCCCGTAGGCAGACTCGACCGCAACACAACCGGCGTGCTCCTGCTCACCAACGACGGCGACCTCGCTTCCAAGCTCACACACCCGAAGTTCCTGAAGAAGAAGGTGTACCACGTATTCCTCGACAAGAACGTAACAGCTCACGACATGCAGCAGATTGCTGAGGGCATCGAGCTGGAGGACGGCGAGATACATGCAGACGCTATCGAGTACGCAAGCGACACCGACAAGAGCCAGGTAGGCATCGAGATCCACAGCGGCAAGAACCGCATCGTGCGTCGTATCTTCGAGCACCTCGGCTACCGCGTCGTTAAGCTCGACCGCGTACAGTTCGCAGGACTCACCAAGAAGAACCTCCGCCGCGGCGACTGGCGCTTCCTCACAGAGAAGGAAGTGGAGATGCTGCGCATGGGAGCATTCGAGTAAAACATAAACAGGTTGAAGTGGTGAGGTGTTGACATGTTGACATCGCACCATTTCAACTTTCCAATTTAAACAATATAATGGAAAGAACAAAAGTTATTGACGCTCTCCGTAGCACTGCCTTCGGAAGCCAAATCAACGTAAAGGGTTGGGTGCGCACTCACCGCAGTTCGAAGGCTGTAGACTTCATCGCGCTCAACGACGGTTCTACTATCAAGAACATACAGATCGTGGTAGACCCCACCAAGTTCGACGCCGAGATGCTGAAGCAGATCACCACCGGTGCCTGCATCAGTGCCGTAGGTACGCTCGTAGAGAGCCAGGGTGCAGGTCAGACATCCGAGATACAGTGCGAGAGTCTCGAAGTGTACGGACTCTGCGGCAGCGACTACCCGATGCAGAAGAAGGGCCAGTCGTTCGAGTACATGCGTCAGTACGCTCATCTGCGTCTGCGCACCAACACATTCGGTGCCGTGATGCGCATACGCCACAACATGGCTATGGCTATCCACACCTACTTCCACGAGCACGGCTACTTCTACTTCAACACTCCGCTCATCACCGCAAGCGACTGCGAGGGTGCGGGTCAGATGTTCCAGGTTACGACCAAGAATCTCTACAACCTGAAGAAGACCGAGGACGGCAAGATCGACTACTCTGACGACTTCTTCGGCAAGCAGACTTCGCTCACCGTGTCGGGACAGCTCGAGGGCGAGCTCGGAGCCACAGCGCTCGGAGCCATCTACACCTTCGGTCCGACATTCCGCGCAGAGAACTCGAACACTCCGCGCCACTTGGCTGAGTTCTGGATGGTAGAGCCTGAGGTGGCATTCCTCGACCTCGCCGGACTCATGGACCTCGAGGAGGACTTCATCAAGTACTGCATCCGTTGGGCACTCACTAACTGCAAGGACGACATCGAGTTCCTCAACAAGATGATCGACAAGAGCCTCATCGCACGTCTCGAAGGCGTACTCAACTCCGAGTTCGTTCGTCTGCCTTACACCGAGGGTATCCGCATCCTGCAGGAGGCTATACAGAACGGCAAGAAGTTCGAGTTCCCGTGCGAGTGGGGCGACGACCTCGCTTCGGAGCACGAGCGCTACCTCGTGGAGGAGCACTTCAAGAAGCCGGTTATCATGACCAACTATCCGAAGGCTATCAAGGCGTTCTACATGAAGATAGACGCAGAGGAGAGCGGCTTCGGCGGCAAGAGCGGTCAGACCGTTCAGGGCACCGACGTACTCTTCCCGCAGATTGGCGAGATCATCGGTGGTTCTGTACGCGAGGAGAGCTACGACAAGCTGATGAACGAGATTGAGGAGCGCAACATCCCGATGAAGGATATGACATGGTACCTCGACACACGCAAGTACGGCTCATGTCCGCACGCAGGCTTCGGCCTCGGCTTCGAGCGACTCATCCTCTTCGTAACGGGTATGCAGAACATCCGCGATGTTATCCCATTCCCGCGTACTCCGAAGAGCGCAGAGTTCTAAACGGCTTTATTAAAGACACACTATAATAATGTGGGTGCAGCAGGCAAACACCTGTTGCACCTTTTTTTCATTTTGTCTGTAGCGATTAAGCATTTACCGATTTTTATGCTTATCTTTGCAGAATACAAAATACACAAATCAGTTTATGACCGATCTTGCAAGCTATTTCCCCATAACCGACCCCACCCTGATATTCTTTGTGGTGATGCTCATCATTCTGTTTGCCCCAATCATCATGGGCAAGCTGCGCATCCCGCATATCATTGGCATGGTGCTCGCCGGAGTAGCCATAGGCAAGTACGGCTTCAACATCCTTGTGCGCGACGACTCGTTTGAACTCTTTGGCAAGGTAGGACTCTACTACATCATGTTCCTCGCCTCACTCGAGATGGATATGGAGGGCGTAAAGCGCAACAAAGGGCGGTTCTTAGGTTTCGGCGTGCTCACGTTCGCCTTTCCGCTCATCCTCACCTACTTAGCCAGTACCAAGCTGCTCGGCTACCCGGTGTTCGCCTCGCTACTGTTAGGATGCCTTATGGCATCGAACACGCTCATCGCCTACCCCATCGTCGGCCGCTACGGTCTGCAACGCAAGCCAAGCGTCACACTATCGGTAGGCTCCTCCATGATTTCGCTGCTCATGGCACTCGTGACGCTCACCGCCATTGTCGCCTCTTATGGAGGCGAGACGAGCGTGTGGTTCTGGCTGCTCTTCGTGGGCAAGTTCGTGGGCTACTGCGTAGCCATGTTCCTGCTCATACCGCGCTTCACACGCTGCTTTCTCCGACGTTATAGCGACTCCGTCATGCAGTTCATCTTCGTTATGTCGATGCTCTTTATGAGTGCGGCAGCAAGCGAGGCGGTGGGGTTGGAAGGCATTATCGGTGCGTTCGTAGCCGGCATCATTCTGAACCGCTACATACCGCACGTGTCGCCACTAATGAACCGCATCGAGTTCATCGGCAATGCGCTCTTCATACCCTACTTCCTCATCGGCGTAGGTATGCTCATCAACGTGCGACTGCTCTTCGAGAGCAGCACCATAATCATCGCCATGCTCGTCATCGCAGGCTTCGGAACGCTCGGCAAAGCCATCGCAGCCTATAGCGCAGCCTCCATGTTCCGCCTGCCGAAGCCGTCGGGCAACATGATGTTCGGACTCACCTCGGCACACGCAGCCGGTGCCATCGCCATGCTTATGATTGGTATGCGCGTAGAGCTGGAACCAGGCAAGCCACTCGTCACCGACGACATGCTGAACAGCGTGGTGCTGATGATTCTCGTGACGTGCATAATCTCAACAATGATGACCGAGCGTGCGGCGCAACAGATTACGCTGCGCGACCGTGAGATGCCGAGCGACGAGAAGCCGACAGCCGAGGAGAAGATACTCATCCCGCTGAAATACCCCGAATACGCGCAACGCCTCGTCAATATGGCGATGCTCATGCGCAACCCGAAGAACACCACACAACTCGTAGGCTTGAACGTGGTGTACGACGACGACGACATGCAGCGCAACCTGGAGCAGGGCAGCCGACTGCTCGAGCGCATGACACAGTATGCTGCATCGGCAGATATGACCATGCAGACGCAGGTGCGCGTGGCAGCGAACATTGCCAACGGCATACGCCACGCCTTCAAGGAGTTCCGCGCTACGGACATCATAATAGGTATGCACATGCACCCAGAGGTGTCGCAGAAGTTCTGGGGCGCGTTCCACCAGAGCCTCTTCAACGGCCTCAACTCGCAGATAATAATGGCTCGTCTCAACCAACCGCTCCCCACGATACGCCGCATAAAGGTGGTAGTACCGTCGAGAGCACAGTTCGAGCCTGGCTTCTATCGTTGGCTCGAACGCCTGTCGCGCTTGGCGTGCAACATGGAGTGCCACACGGAGTTCCACGGACGTGGCGACACACTGCCGCTCATAGCCGAATACATCAAGCACCACTACCCCACGATGCGCTGCTCGTTCACCGAGATGGCCCACTGGAACGAGATGCCACGCATAGCGGAGAGCATACAGAAGGACCACCTCTTCGTAGTGGTTACGGCACGAAAGGGTACCGTATCGTTCAAGAATGCGTTGGAGCATCTGCCCGAAGAGATAAAGCACCACTTCTCTGGCTCGAACATCATGATCATCTTCCCCGACCAGCATGGCGACGCAATGGACGAAATGACCTTCGCTCAGCCGCAGCATACCGAGGATCAGAGTGCATACGAGGCAATCGGAAAGTGGATTAAGAAGAAGTTTTGAATTTTGAATTAAAAGACTAATCTCAACACCTCACCATAACAACATCTCAACATCATATGATCGACATAAAAGGAATAACCAAGAGCTTCGGCTCGCTGCAAGTGCTCAAGGGCATCGACTTGCATATAGACAAAGGAGAAGTAGTGAGCATTGTCGGCCCGAGCGGTGCCGGCAAGACAACACTGCTGCAGATAATGGGTACACTCGACAAACCCGACAGTGGTGCTATCAGCGTTGACGGTGTCGACGTGATGCGCCTCTCGTCGAACAAGCTGAGCGACTTCCGCAACCAGCACATCGGCTTCGTCTTCCAGTTCCACCAGCTGCTGCCGGAGTTCACCGCCCTCGAGAACATCATGATACCCGCCTACATCGGTGGCAAAGGCACGGCGGAGGCGAAGAAACGCGCCCTCGAACTGCTCGACTTCATGGGACTTGCCGACCGCGCCAACCACAAACCCAACGAACTCTCGGGTGGCGAGAAGCAGCGCGTGGCTGTGGCACGTGCACTGGTGAACAACCCGGCAGTGGTGTTCGCCGACGAACCTTCAGGCTCGCTCGACTCGAAGAACAAGGCTGAGCTGCACCAGCTCTTCTTCGACCTGCGCGACAAGTTCGGACAGACGTTCGTCATCGTCACACACGACGAACACCTCGCCTCTATCACCGACCGCACAATACACATCGTGGACGGACAGATAAAGGTGTAACATTAGTGAACATCATTAACAAGGGTATGGCAGGAATGCACATACCCTCCTACAAGCACCTACAAGCAACCAAACGAACAACAAAACAATATGATAAAACTCGGCGACTACAATAAAATGACCGTCGTGAAGGAGGTGGACTTCGGTATCTACCTCGACGGCGGCGACGAAGGAGAAATACTCATGCCGAAGCGCTATGTGCCCGAAGGCACAAAGCCGGGCGACGAACTCAACGTGTTCATCTACCTCGACCAGGACGAGCGACCAGTGGCAACGACAGAGACACCGCTGTGTAAGGTGGGCGACTTCGCCTACCTCGAAGTGTCGTGGGTGAACGAGTACGGCGCATTCCTCAACTGGGGCTTGATGAAGGATCTCTTCTGCCCGTTCCGCGAGCAGAAAAAGCGTATGCAGAAGGGCGAGAGCTACATCGTACATGTACACATCGACGAGGAGAGCTACCGCATCGTGGCATCGGCTAAGGTGGAGAAGTACTTCGCAGAGCGTCACCCGTTCTACAACCACGGGCAGGAGGTAGACCTACTGGTATGGCAGAAGACAGAGATGGGCTTCAAGGTGATCATCGACAACTGCTACCCGGGTCTGGTCTACGAGGGACAGGTGTTCCGCTACCTGCACACCGGCGACCGCGTGAAGGGATACATCGGCACCGTGCGTCCCGACGGAAAGATCGACGTTACGCTGCAACCTACCGGACGACAGCAGACACTCGACTTCGCCGACACGCTGCTGCAATACCTCAAGGATCACGGCGGCAAGTGCGACCTGGGCGACAAGAGCGACGCAGAAGACATCAAGCGACGCTTCCAGGTGAGCAAGAAGGTGTTCAAGAAAGCCGTTGGCGACCTCTACCGCCAGCGACTCATCAGCATAACACCCGACGGACTGACACTCAACTAACTACTCTTGAAAACTAAAACAAAACACAATGGAGCCGAACAATCTACTAAACTGCATAAAAGCATTCGCTAAACGAATATGCGCAACGCTTCTCGTCGCACTCGCTGTGTCGCTACTGACCATCGGGTGCGGCGATAGAAGCGCACCCGACGCTAACAACAGCGACTCAACACGCATAAACAAACTCAAGCAGATTGACGACTCGGTGATGACCCTTGCACCTTCTGTAAAGCAACTCATCGCCGACGGCATACGCACCGCGCCCGACAGTATGACCGCCTACGAGTACCGCCTGCGCGAAGCACGCTACCTAACGCTCACCGACCGTCCCGAACGCTTTAAAGACAACATCGAGAACATACTGCGCTTCGCCGAACAGCAACAAAAACGGGAACTGAACAACGCAGAGAAGCGACGACTCAACACGCTCATCGCCGGCGCATACAACTGCCGCGCGGCTTACTACCACAACTTCCATCGCAAGCAGCATCAAGCCATACAACTTTATAAGGCAGCTTACTCACTGCTTGCCAACAGCGACTCCGAACACAACATGCCGAAGGTGTGTGCCAACCTTGCCGACGCCTACATACAGGACAACAACATGCCGATGGCAGCGCAATGGTATCGACGTGCACTCTTCCTCGTCGACTCGCTCGCACTGCCCCCGAAGGAGAACGTCACGCTCTACATGGGACTGGCGCAGATATACCTCTCGCTGCACGACTTCGACACCGCACTACATTATTATAAAGCTACAGAGGAGCATTTCAACATGATGTCGCCGTCGATGCAGGCTTACTTCCTGAACAACTTCGGCAACTACTACTACTTTAAAAAGAACTACCGACAGGCTCTTGACAAGTTTCTGCGCATGAAGCAGAACCTCGAACGCCATGGTATGCAGAACAATTTCGACATGTACCTGTGCAAGGTGAACCTCGCCGATGTCTATCTCAACCTCGACAGCATCCACACAGCACAACGCTACCTCGACGAGGTGGAGCCTTATTTCCACAAGCGCGACGACTTCACGGCACTCCACTACTGCAAGACAATACGCATCGGCATAGCCACGAAGACGGGCAACATCGCCACCGCGCAACGCCTGATTGCAGACAACGACGAAACACAACACCCCGTGCAGTACACACTCGTGAACTTGCGCAACCGCTACCTACAGAAGTACTACGAGCAGGTGGGCAACTTCCGCCGCGCCTACGAACTGTTGCAGAGCAACTACGCATACAACGACTCGCTCGAACATAACCACTCCAACATGCGCTCAGCCGACATCATGGCACGCTTCACCAGCGACACGCTGCAGCTGCGCCACGACTTGATGATTGAACACAAGAACGCCACCATCGCAAAGACGAAAAACCAGCTGACACTCGCCATCGCTATCATGCTGATACTCGTGTTGATACTCATACTGTGGTTCATGTACATCAAGCGCAAACAGCTGAAGGCACAGATGGATATTATGAACCTGCGCCTCAACATCGTGCGCAACCGCATCTCGCCCCACTTCGTGTTCAACGTGCTGAACAACAAGATTATCAACTCCGAACAGAGCGAGGCAACGGAGCTGCAGGACCTGACACGCCTCATACGCACCAACCTCGATATGTCGCGACAGCCTGCCGTGACGCTCGCCGAGGAACTCGACTTCGTGGAGAAGTACATCCGCGTGGAGCGTTTCATGTTAGGCAGCGACTTCGTGTGGCACATCAACGTTGCACCAGACGTAGACCGTGAGCAGGTGCGCGTGCCGTCGATGTTCCTACAGATACTCACCGAGAACGCCATCATACACGGACTGAATGGATGGGACGGACACAAAGAACTGACCATCGACGTACACCGCGAGCAACGCACCACCGTCATCAGCGTAAGCGACAACGGACCGGGCTTCAACGCCTCTAACGGAACGTTCAAGAAGAAGACCGGAATGGGCATCATATCGCAGACCATAGCGATAACCAACATGCATAACAAGAACAAAATACGCTTCGAGATTACCAACATAGAGAACAACGGAACTGTCTGCGGATGCCGTGCCACACTGCGCGTGCCCGACGGAGTGAGGTTCCTATAACAACTAAAAAGAAAAGACTTATGATGAAGATCGTAATTGTAGACGACGACAGAGCTGCCGCTGACGCACTCGCCCAAAAGTTATCCGCCTTCGACGAGACACAGCTATGCGGCATAGCTCTCAACGGCATGGACGGACTGCGCCTCGTGAACGAGACGCGACCCGACGTACTATTCCTCGATATCGAGCTGCCCGACATCTCGGGCATTGAGTTTCTGGAACGTGCCAACATTCTGCCACAATACAAGTGCCGCACGGTGATGTACACCGCGCACGACCGCTTCATGCTGTCGGCGTTCCGCAACAAGGCGTTCGACTATCTGATGAAACCTATCGACGACACCGAGCTGCGCAACATCATACGCCGCGTATGCATCGAGATGGCTGGCGTACCCGATGCCGACTGCACCTCTGCTGCCCATCAGCCTACCGACACAAGCTCACCAACTGCCGACTTTGGCAACTACAACGCGCTTGATGCTGACAACGGCATCACCTGCCGCAACGACGGCAAGTTCATCGTCTACACCAACTCCGTCGACTTCCGACTGGTGGACATACGCGAGATTGGCGTGCTCACCTACAACCGCGAGCTACGCCTGTGGGAGATGACACTCTCCAACCAGAAGGCACCGATACGCCTGAAGCGCAACGTTGGCAGCGATGCATTGCTCTCGCTGAACACCCAACTGGTGCGCGTGAGCCAGAAGCACATCATCAACCTCGGCTACCTCATGGAGGTGACAAACAACACCTGCCGCTTCTATCCGCCGTTCGATAAGGTTGAGGATGTGAAGGTGGGACGGCTCTTCCGCAAGAAACTCATCGACCAGTTCTGCAACCTATAAACAACAAAGCAGAACATATCAACAAGAGGTATAAAAACAACAAAAGGCAGAAATACGCAATGTATTTCTGCCTTTGTTTTTCTTGTTGTCTGACGGGTGATTACTCAGCTGAAGGAGCAACAACGCGACGCTCAGCGATACGTGCCTTCTTACCAGTAAGGTTGCGGAGGTAGTAGAGCTTAGCGCGACGTACCTTACCGTGCTTGTTCACCTCGATGCTCTCGATGTTCGGCGACTCGATAGGGAAGATACGCTCTACACCTACTGTGCCTGACATCTTACGAACGGTGAAACGCTTCTTGTCTCCGTGACCAGAGATTTTGATAACTACACCACGGTAGAGCTGAATACGCTCCTTTGTACCCTCGATAATTTTGTAAGCGACTGTGATTGTGTCACCTGAACGGAACTCAGGGAACTTCTTGCCGGTTGCAAATGCTTCTTCAGCAACTTTAATTAAATCCATTTCTTTTGATAATTAAATTTGTTTATCGTTCTCGCGCAACATAATCGGGCTACTCATCTTCCCGTCATCGGTTACGCCGAAAAGCGGTTGCAAAGTTACGACTTTTTATTCGTTCGGCAAAATTTTATCAGAAATAATGAGTACCTTTGCACTATGTTTATATAAAGTTTAACATAACACTATTAAAATCAAAACTCACATATAATGAACCGATTACACACCATAAGCCTTTCGGCTGCTGCCCTTGCGCTCGCCCTCGCTTCGTGCTCTACGAAGCAGTACCAGGTAGCATCAGTGGAGCGCACACGCATACTCATCGACTCGCGCTACGACAACAGTACCGACCCAGAGGTGCAGAAAGCCAACGCCGCCCTGCTCGTACACAAGAAGCAGGTGGACGCGGAGATGAACCCCGTGCAGGGCTACGCTGCCACCGACCTGTGGGTGAAACGCCCGGAGAGTCCGCTGTCGAACCTGCTTGCCGACATACTCGTATGGAGCAGCGCGAAGTTCGACGAGCAGCCCGACTTCGCCATATACAACGTAGGCGGAATACGTGCCGCGCTGAGCAAGGGTGCCGTGACACGCGGCAACATACTCGACGTGGCTCCGTTCGAGAACAAGATATGCTTCCTCACGCTCAGCGGCAACGACGTATTGGAGCTGTTCGCGCAGATAGCCATGCGCCACGGCGAGGGATTGAGCCATTCGCTGCGCCTCACCGCCACGGCTGACGGCAAACTCGTCTCTGCCACTGTCAACGGCAAGCCCGTCGACCCCAATGCTAAGTATCGCGTGGCTACACTCGACTACCTGGCACAGGGCAACGACCACATGGAGGCATTCCGCAAGAAGACCGACGTGGTGTCGCCCACGGGCGAAGAGAACAACGTGCGCTTCCTCATCGAGCAGTACTTCAAGGCTGCCAACGCCAAAGGCGAAGCGGTGAACCGCACCGTGGAGGGACGCATGACAATCGTTGAAAAGTAAAAAAGTAAAAGAGTAAAAAAGTAAAAAGAATAGGAGGTATGGGCATCTTGCCCATACCACGCAGCCACAAAAGCTTTTAAAGGTAAAAGAGTAAAAAAGTAAAAAGCCAAT
>ENA-OVFY01001341-OVFY01001341.1-human-gut-metagenome-genome-assembly--contig:-NODE-1341-length-13507-cov-6.212979_pt1 | contig 13507 bp, 10 predicted proteins | sample MGYA00237766_ERZ505411 | MGnify/ENA primary metagenome ERZ505411 (study PRJEB26158, sample SAMN06016375) | human gut metagenome | biome: human gut; feature: ankylosing spondylitis patient; material... | reverse complement strand
GCAGGGTGATCTCGCCGGTCATGGCAACATCACCGCGCACCGGGATGCCGGACAGACAGGACACCAGAGCCGTGGTCAGAGTAACACCGGCGCTGGGGCCGTCCTTGGGCACGGCACCCTCGGGGGCATGGATGTGCAGATCACATTTCTTCAGCCGCTCAGGGTCGATGCCGTATTCCTCGGCGTGGACACGGACATAGGTAATGGCCAGCTGGGCACTTTCCTTCATCACGTCGCCCAGCGAACCGGTGACGGTGATCTTGCCGCTGCCATTGTCCATGACCTGCACCTCAATGGGCAGGGTCTCGCCGCCGATGCTGGTCCAGGCCAGACCGTTGGCAATGCCGATGGCATTGGTCCGGTTGAGGAAATCGGGCTTGACGAAGCGGGGCCCCAGCAGCTCTTCCAGGCTGCTGCCGGTCACAGAAACGTTTTCTGCTTCACCGGACGCGATCTTGCGGGCGCACTTGCGCAGGACACTGGTGATGGTACGCTCCAGGGTGCGGACACCGGCCTCACGGGTGTAGCCGTCAATGATGCCGTAGAGCGCGCTCTGGGAGAAGGTGACCTTCCCGGCCAGACCGCAGGCCTTGAGCTGCTTGGGCACCAGATGCTTGCGGGCAATGTTGTATTTCTCCACTCGGGTATAACTGGGCAGCTCAATGACATCCATGCGGTCACGCAGAGGGCCGGGAATGGCGCTCAGATCATTTGCCGTGGTGATGAAAAGCACATGGCTCAGATCAAACGGCATATCGATAAAGTGATCATTGAAGGTGGTGTTCTGCTCGGGATCAAGAGCTTCCAGCAGGGCAGCAGCCGGGTCACCCCGGAAATCGCCCGCCAGCTTGTCGATCTCGTCCAGCAGCATCAGGGGGTTGGAGCTCTTGGCGGAGATCATGGCGTTGATGATCTTGCCGGGCATGGCCCCGATATAGGTGCGGCGGTGGCCGCGGATCTCTGCCTCATCCCGCACACCGCCCAGGCTGATGCGCACATACTTGCGGTTCAGGCTCTCGGCAATGGAGCGGGCAATGCTGGTCTTGCCGACACCCGGAGGGCCGACCAGGCAGATGATCTGGCCCTTGACATCCGGAGCCAGCTTGCGGACAGCCAACACCTCAAGAATGCGGTCCTTGACCTTCTTCAGGCCGTAGTGGTCGCGGTCAAGGATGCGCTGTGCCTTGGCGATATCGAGGTCGTCCTCGGTAAAGCTGTTCCAGGGCAGATCCAGGCAGGTATCCAGATAGGTGCGGATGACCGTTCCCTCCTGGTTGCTGCTCTGCATCTTGGCAAGGCGGTCCACTTCCTTGAGCAGTTTCTTCTCCCGCTCCTCGTCCAGATGCAGCTCCTGGATCCTGCGGCGGTACTCCTCGGCCTCTGCCGTGGTATCATCGTCCTCGCCCAGCTCCTGGCTGATCATGTGCATCTGCTCATGCAGGTAGTAATCACGCTGGTTCTTGTCCATGGCCTCGTCCACTTTCTGGGCGATCTCCTTGTCGATCTCCAGCATCCGGCGCTCCCGATGCAGGCGTTCCACCAGCAGGCGCAGACGGCCGATGAGGGTGCTTTCCTCCATCACAGCCTGCTTATCCTCAAAGCGGAAGAGCAGATTGGCAGGGATGTACTCGCACAGGAAGGCGGGGTCGTTATTCGAGGTAACAGCAAACACCACATCCTTGCTGATGCGGGGATTCATGGAAAGCACCGCGTCGAAGCTCGTTTTCACGTTGCGGAGCAGGGCCTCCGCCTCGGTCTCTTCCTCTGCCTTGATGGGGCGCACCGGAGCCGGCCGCACCGATGCCAGCAGGAAGCTGCCTTCGGTATCCAGCTCGGTGCGCTTGGCGCGGAACTTGCCCTCCACCAGAATGCGCACCAGATCATCCGAAACACGCATGACCTGCTTGATCTCGGCCACAACGCCGTACTGGTACATTTCCTCTGCCTTGGGGTCCTCAGCCTTCATATCCTTCTGCGCAATGAGGAACACCTCGGATTTATTCCGCACGGCCCATTCCACAGCGGCAATGCTCTTGTCACGACCCACCTCAAAATGCAGCAGGTTGTTGGGGAACACCACCAGCCCACGCAGGGCAATGGCGGGAAGATGGAGGATATTGCGCTCCACCTTGACAGTCACTTTTTCAGACATAAACTCATACCTCCCAGCTGCCCCGCGCCAAAGTGCGCTATCCCGTGGGCAGTTTTTTTGTTGGGTAAAAATTCAGATTTGATTTATTATATCGGATTCCGGCCCCGGTTGCAACCGGGCAGCTCATCCTTTGCGGTTTTCCTGGATATTATAACCCAGCCGTCCCAGCGCAGGCAGCATGGCCCGCAGGGTGATACTGGTGAGCATTCCCATCACAAGGCCCAGCACCAGCATAACCGGTGCATAGTAAAGGGACACTGCTGTGGAAAGGATGACACTGGCTCCCAGCAGCTGGCCGATGTTGTGGGCCAGCGCGCCGCAGACTGACAGGATGAACCAGGTAGGCCGCAGCGGGCAGTGATAGTAGAGCAGCCACATCACCAGCAGCGAGAGCAGACCGCCGCAGAGGGAAAGAAAACCTGCCGTCCAGCCGGAGACCAGAAAGACGAAGAAGGCCTTCAGCACATCCAGCACAAGGGCCTGTTTTGGTCCCATGAAGAACAGGGCATACATCACCACAATATTCGCCAGACCCAATTTCATGCCCGGCAGAAGCCCGGGGATGACCAATGTGCCCTCGATGAAGGAAAGCGCCATCGCCAGAGCAAACAGCAGACCTGAAAGGGCGATGCTGTGCGTTTTGTTGTAATTGCGGCGGTTATGAGGCATCATTGTTCTCCTTTGCAGCGGATTATTCTTCACCAGCAGCCTGTTCGTACTGCTCCTGCTCTTCCATTGCCTTTTCCCAGGCAGCAAACAGCTCCTCCTGATGGAAGCGCAGATCACTGAGCTCATCGCTCTTTTGGCGGAGCAGATCAGGGTCATTGTAGACCTCCGGGGAGTTGATCTCATTGTCAAGCTCCACTTCCCTTGCCCCGCAGGCTTCCATTTCATCCTCGCAAGCCTTGATCTTGGCCCGCAGCTCGGCGCGGCGGCGGCGCTGCTCTTTGCCGTAACCGGCCTTGGCGGGCTGATCCCCGGCTTTTTCCGGAGCGGCAGCAGAAGCGGCACGGCCCATCAGGGCATCGTAGCTCGGATACAGGGTGGCCTTGCCATCTTCCAGATAGAGGATGGGACAGCCCAGACTGTTCATCAGATGGCGGTCATGGGTGACCATGAGCAGAGTCCCGGTGTATGCCATCAGGGCCTCGGTCAGGTTCTCGCGGGTGTAGATGTCCAGGTGGTTGGTGGGCTCGTCCAGAAACAGCAGATTGGGCCGCTCCAGCACGATCTCAGCAAAGCGCAGGCGGGCCAGCTCGCCGCCCGAAAGTGCCTCGCAGGGCTTGAACACTGTCTCGCCCCGGAAACCCAGCTTTGCCAGATGACTGCGCACTTCCAGCTCCGTCATCCGGGGATACTTGTTCCAGATGACATCGATCACCCGGCCCTGTCCCAGACGGTTCTGCTGCTGGGCAAAAATGCTGGGCCGGGCTCCCGTACCCAGCCGTACCATGCCGCCGGAGGGGCGGCGCTTACCATCCAGCACCTGCATCAGGGTGGATTTGCCCGCACCGTTGGGGCCTGCGATCACCAGCCGCTGACCCCGGCAGACCGTGTAGGTAAAGGGTTCCAGCAGGGTGCGCTCCCCGATCCTGATGGTCAGGTTCTTCATCAGCACCAACTCATTCCACGGCTCCACATCATACTCAAAGCGGAATTTGAGCTGGTTTGTTTCATCCTTTGGCGCTTCCGTGATCTCCAGCTTTTCCAGTTGTCTGCGACGGCTCTGGGCCATCTTGGTGGTGGAAGCGCGCACAAGATTGCGGTCTACATAATCCTGCAGCTTTTCAGCCAGCGCCACATCTGCATCGTGCTGCTTCTGGCGCAGGGCATCGGCAGCTTCCTTCTGGGGCAGATAGGCTGAGAAGTTGCCCTTATAAGTAGTCATGGTCTGGAAGGAGACCTCCCAGATCCTGGTACAGATATTGTCCAGGAAATAGCGGTCATGGCTGACGACCAGCACGGCACCGGAATAGCCCTTGAGGTAATTCTCCAGCCATTCCATGGTGGCAAAATCCAAGTGGTTGGTGGGCTCGTCCAGAATCAGGACATCCGGCTTTTCCAACAGCAGCTTTGCCAGACGAAGGCGCGTCAGCTCACCGCCCGAAAGCACAGCGATATTCTTCGTCCAGGTATCCTGCGCAAACCCCATACCGGACAGCACCTTTTTGATGTTGACATCCATATTGTAGCCGTCAGCGGCATCAATGATGTTCTGCAAGGCATCGTGCTGTTCCAGCAGAGAGGCATCCTCCGGGCTGGCGGCCATTCTGCGCTCCAGGATCTGCATCTGGGCCATGGCATCCAGCACATGGGCAAAGCAGGAACGCATCTCGCCGTAGATATCCAACGTAGGGTCGAGCTTTGCATTCTGTTCCAGATAACCCAGCGTCACACCATGGGTCACGCTGAACTCACCCTCGTAGTCCGTATATTCGCCGGTCAGGATCTTCAGCAGGGTCGTTTTGCCTGCGCCGTTCTGGCCCACGATGCCGATGCGGTCCTCCCGTTCGACACTGGCCGTGACATCATGCAGGACGATCTTCTCGCCAAAGCTCTTGCCCAGCTTTTCCAAATGTATCAGCATTGTTCGTTTTCCAATCTCTCACACAGGCCGCACAGCATTACAGCTGGTGGCGGCGATTCTTCAGGCCCACATTGGCCAGCTCCTCCGGCTCCATCACCAGCGGGTAAAGCTCTTCCAGGCTGCTGATCTCATAGGTAGGAACGACCTTGCCGGGATTCTCGGCGTGGTTGGGGTTATACCAGCAGGTATCCAGCCCGGCGTTCACACCGCCCTGCACATCACTGCTCAGGCTGTCGCCCACCATCAGCACATGCTCACGGTTCTCCACGCCCAGCGCACGGAGTGCGGCATCAAAAATTTTGCGGTTGGGCTTTTCGCTGTCCATTTTTTCAGAAACGAACACGTCCTCCACAAAATCCAGGATGCCGGATTCCCGCACACGGCGGCCCTGCACCCGGTCAAAGCCATTGGTCACTACAGCCAATGTTGCCACTTCGGAAAGCTCCCGGAGCACATCCAGCACATTGGGAGATGTCAGGTCAGGGTGGGTAGAGAGCTGATCCAGATATAATTTGTTCATCTCCACACCGTTGCCTGCGGCATTCACTGCCTTCAGAAAGCGGGTGAACCGCTCCCCCATCAGCTTATCCCGGCGGATCTGGCCCTTTTCCAGCTGCCGCCAGAGCTCCTCGTTGATGGTGCGGTAGGTCTGCACCGTCTCGGCATCCGGCTCAATGCCGTACTCCCGCAGGGTGTCTGCCAGCGCCTTGTTTTCCGCTGCATCAAAATCCAGCAGCGTATTATCAGCATCAAACAGAACACAATAGTATTTTGCCATGGTTCGTTACCCCTCTTTCATACTTGTGTCATTTTCCGGGACGCTTGTCCCCGATCACCGGGGAATTTTTCCCAGATCAAAAGAACAGCGAGAAGCCAGCCCCGCCCCGGCAGAGCTGGCTTCCGGTTATTCCTGAACTATCTCATAGGTTTCATCATCGGTCTGCACCGGGGAATTGTCCGTGCACGGATCTTGCGCGGTGCAGGGTTTGTCAATGTTTCTGGGCATTTGCTCCTCGGTCATGCCGTTGTCCACATTCTCCCAGTCCATCTCATACCAATCCACACTGCCATCGGTCACAGTTCCCTCACCGGGCAGCCCGGGGATCTTGATCTTTTCGCAGAACATCCAGCTCCCTCCCTTCTGCCCAGCCTATGCGGGCAGACAGAAAAAGGTTTACCGGCTGGCTTCTGCTTCGGTGGAAGCGGAAGCCCCCTCTGCGGGTTCAATATCATTTTCAACCGAAGCGGAGACCGATTCACTGTTGGTCTGCTCTTTGGATTCGGTTTTGCTCTCAGAGGCAGCACTGCTGGAGGACGAAGTGCTCTCTGCCTTGCTCTCTGAGCTGCTGTGAGAAGAAGAGGTGCTCTCGCTCTTGGATTCGCTCTTACTCTCACTTTCCGCCGTGCTGTGAGAAGAACTGCTGCTCGTGCTCTCGGAGGTTGAAGCACTGGAAGAAGTGCTCTCAGACTTGCCGCTCTCCGAAGAGGACGCGGATGTACTGCCGGAAGAAGCAGAGGAGCTGCCGGAGCTTGAGCCGGAAGCGTGCTCCGGGTTGATCGTGATGGTCAGCGCATTGCTGACCACGGCGCAGTCGTTGTACACGACCACCGCATAGATCTTATAGCTGCCACTGGTGATGGCCGAAGCAGACACGGTGACTGTTGTCTGGCCTGCGGCCTCCTTCACTTCCTGACCGTTGGCGAACCAATGCAGGTTTTCGCTCTTGGCATATTTGCCCTCCAGCGCAGCCTTAAAGACATAGGAGCCGGCGGAAGCCTTGCCTTCCGAGATGTGAACGGAAGCAGCTGCAAACACGGCTGTCACGTCCAGATTCTGCTTGAAGCCGGTATCGGTACGGGTCTTGCTGGTCACGCCGTCGCTCCACTTGACGAACACATGGCCCTCCGCAGGGGTGGCCGTGACAGTCAGCGACTGGGATGCATCTGTGATGCCGTATGTCAGGCTGGTCTTGCCGCTCTCGTTCCCACAGCTCAGGGTGCCGCCGCCGCTCTTTTCCACCTGATAACGGGCCTCAAACTTAACGCTGGCAGTCTCAGAGCTGCTGACGCTTTCACTCTCGCTGGAAGAAGCGGATTCTTCCGAGCTGGGGGCCTGCACCGCCGAGCTGGGGTTGGATACATATTCCAGCGTACGGGTGGGAATATTATTGGTGTCCGGGCGGCGATCCTCGGTCTGGTAGGCGTGGGTGCGCAGATAGCTCAGTGCCGCCTTGAGACCAGCGCTTTTGAGGTGGATATCACCGTCCGTGTAGTAATCCGGCTGGCCGTAGCCATTTTCTCCTTTGAGGATCTCAGCCGTATTCAGAAATCTGACCCCCAGCTGTTCACACATGTTGAGCAGCGCCATGTTAAAATCATCGATCTTGGCCTGATCCATGTGGGGGTAATTGGAGTGATTCTCCGGGATAGGAGGCACCGTGTTCACGATGATATCGGTGTAGGGGTAAGCCTCCTGAATGGCCTGCACCAGCGCGGTATAGTTGCTGATAAAATCAGCCACCTCCATGCCGGTGTCGTTGGTGCCAAGGGTCATCACAACACGGCGGGGCTTCATTTTTGCCACCGCCTGTGCGATGGTGTAGTGGGTGGTGTCATTCTTAAAGGTGACGATTCCTTCGTTCAGGGCCACCTGGGTGCCAATGCCCTCCTTGGCGCAGAACTGCTGCAAGGAGATCAGACCGTTGTTATACAGACGCACGGTGTTGGAATCTCCCAGAAACAGGGTGCTGTCCAGATATTCCGTGCCCGCATCCGCTGTTTCAGTCAGCAGTGCACTGGAGGTGTTGTCGATCTGATAGTGATTGGCAAGATCTGTGCTTTCACCGTCCCCGGTGGTGTCCGTCGGCACGGAGTCTGCGGGTGTGCCGGGCGTTTCCGGCTTTCCCCGTTTGAGCAGGGTCAGGGTGATGCCTACGGTCAGCAAAGCCGCCAGTGCGCAGACCACACAGACCAGAACGGCCTGCCGCTGCAGCGATGTCATAGACTGTTTGTCCGATTGATTCTTATGATTCATGTTATATTCACCACTTATCCTATCGTTCAACCGTTTGCACGGCAGGCCAGGAGCTTGTCCGTCAGTTCTTCACAACTTTCCGCCAGCAGCACCGGGCCAAAGGGCTCCAGTTCTTCCCTGCTGCCGTAGCCATACAGGGCACCGGCGGCATCCAGCCCGCAATCAGCAGCACCGCGCATATCATCGTTGCGGTCGCCCACCATCAGCACCCGCTTGCCCTGTACACAGGGCTGGGTGAGAACATAGCGCACCACTTCCGTTTTGGTATCCCGGCTCTCATCCATGGACGCGCCGCCGATGAAATCAAAGTAAGGGGCCAGCCCCTGTTCTTCCAGGATGGGGGTCACGACCACAGTCGGCTTGGAGGTTGCGGTGCAGAGCACAAATCCTGCCTCCTTCAGGCGGCGCAGCATCTCTGCCGCACCGGGGTAGGCCGTACCCTCATGGCTGCCCTTTTCGCGGTAACTCTCCCGATAGAGCTCGGTGGCCTCCTCGATTTTTGCAGGGTCAGAAAAATGCTCTCCAAAGCTCTTGCGGAGCGGCGGCCCCAGATAGCGCCGCAGGTTCACATGGGTAACATCCACGCCCATCTTGGTAAAAACTTCTTCCAGTGTATTCAGGATGCCGGGGGCGGAATCGATCAGGGTTCCGTCCACGTCAAATAAGATCACGTCATAGTGCTGCAAGTTCGTTTCCCTCTCTTTCACACATATACACGGTATAGTATAGCACAGAATTGCGCTTTCAGCAATTCCAACAAATCGTTTTTGCACTTTTTATACAAATCGGTCACAATCTGGCCTTAAAACGCAAAATGCCTGCCCGCCAGAATGCGGACAGGCAGGGGGTCGTGCAGGCTTATTGGGCTGCAGTGCCGTTATCAGCGGATGGATAATAGAGGTTATTGGAGATAAATTCCAGCTTTTCCTTCAACACCAGCTCCAGATTTGCCACGGCATGCACCATGTTGGTGGCCGAATCGTTCACTTCCAGCAGCTTGCACAGGTCGATCTCGTTCATGGCGAGAGCAGTTTTCATCTTCTGGCTCTCGGCGCAGAGGATGTGGCTCAGAGCACTTTCCTGCAGCGCGATACTTTCCATCAGATCGATCACAGCTTGACTCAGGGTAACACGGGGCAGGGCCGGACATTCCAGCGTGGTGGGACAATTGATCGTTGCCATAGGGGACTCATCCTTTCTATATAAGGTGTACCCCATCCTATGTCCCCTGCCGTGCAGCCGTTACTGCTTTTTCTCCTGTGCAGAGATCTTTTCAATTACGCTCTGGTAACCGCCGGTTCCGTATTGGATACAGCGATTGATACGGCTGATGGTCGCCGTGCTGATCTCTACCTCTTTCACGATCTGGTCATAGGTGCGGCCGCCAAGCAGCAGCTTTGCCGCTTCCAGCCGTTGTGCCATATCGGAGATTTCCTTTACTGTGCACAGATCCTCAAAAAAAGCATAGCACTCCTCCCGGCTCTCAAGGCTCAGGATGGCATCGAACAGTGCATCTACGGTCTCGTTTTTTCTGGAATTTTTCTCAGTCATTGCGGTCTCCTCTGCGGCAAACGCCGGAACTTCTGACAGAAAGAATCATATCATGTTATCACTTTAGCACACGAAAGTGTGAAAGTCAAGTCTTTTGCGTGAATCGTTTTCAATTCAACGTGTCCACAGTTTTCTTCTCTTCACAAGTGAAATAAAATCACCTAAAATTTATTGCCGGATTTTCTGTCGAATTAGCACATCCTCTGAACTGCTCCGAAATATATTGACAAATTATGAAAATGGGGATAAAGTATACACAATTTTCAGGCAAAGGAGCCACAGCGTGACCTCTTTGCCGCATGAAAAGCAAAGGAAAGAGGTAAAAGAAATGAACACGCTGGTCATCGTTTTGATCGCAGCCGTGTGTCTGTTTGGTGCTTACACCCTCTACGGACGCTGGCTGGCAAACAAGTGGGGCATCGACCCCACCGCCAAGACCCCTGCGGTCGTCCATGAGGACGGCCGGGATTACGTTCCCACCAACGGCTGGACCGTTTTTGCACATCAGTTCAGCTCCATTGCAGGTGCAGGCCCTGTTACCGGTGCCATTCAGGCTGCTGCCTTTGGCTGGCTGCCTGTTCTGCTGTGGGTCCTGCTGGGCGGCATCTTCTTTGGTGCTGTTACCGACTTCGGCGCTCTGTATGCTTCTGTAAAGAATGACGGCAAGTCCATGGGTATGCTGATTGAAAAGTATATCGGCAAGACTGGCCGCAAGCTGTTCCTGCTGTTCTGCTGGCTGTTCTGCGGCATCGTTATTGCAGCGTTTGCTGACATGGTCGCTGGCACCTTCAATGCTTATGGCGCGGACGGCGCTCTGGTGGACGCTGCCCAGACCAACGGTGCTGCCGGCATGGTTTCCATCATGTTCATGGTCTTCGCTGTGGTCTTTGGCCTGGTCCAGAAGAAATTCAACTTCTCCGGCTGGAAGGAGAGCGTCATCAGCATCGTCTTCATCGTGCTGTCCTTTGTCATTGGCGCAAATCTGCCCATCATCCTGGGCAAGGCCGCATGGAGCTATATCACCTTCGTTTATATCTTCTTTGCCGCCGTGCTTCCCATGTGGCTGCTGAAGCAGCCCAGAGACCACATGACCACCTTCATGTTTGTTGCCATGATCGCAGGCGCTGCGGTTGGTCTGGTCGTTGCACACCCCACCATGAATCTGCCCGTCTACACCGGCTTCACCAACGAGAAGCTGGGCACCATGTTCCCCATCCTGTTCGTCACCGTTGCCTGTGGTGCCGTTTCCGGCTTCCACAGCCTGGTCTCCTCCGGTACTTCCTCCAAGACCGTTGAGAACGAGAAGGATATGCTGAAGGTCGGCTACGGTGCCATGATCCTTGAAAGCCTGTTGGCTGTTCTGGCTCTGTGCGTTGCCGGTGCTGCCGCAGCTGCCGACGGTACCCCTGCTGCCGGTACTCCGTTCCAGATCTTCAGCCGCGGCGTTGCCGGTTTCTTTGAGATGTTCGGTGTGCCCGCCTACGCTGCTACCGTGTTCATGACCATGTGCGTTTCCGCACTGGCACTGACCAGTCTGGATGCCGTGGCCCGTATTGGCCGCATGAGCTTCCAGGAGCTGTTCAGCGTGGACGACATGGAGCACGCCGAGGGCTGGCGCAAGCTGTTCTGCAACGTGTACTTCTCCACCTTCATCACGCTGGTGTTCGGCTTTATCCTGACCAAGATCGGCTACGCCAACATCTGGCCGCTGTTCGGTTCTGCCAACCAGCTGCTGAGCGCACTGGTGCTGGCTACCCTGTGCGTGTTCCTGAAGGTGACCGGCCGCAGCAACAAGATGCTGTTCCCCCCTCTGGTCATCATGCTGTGCGTTACGTTTACCGCACTGGTGCAGCGCCTGATCGCTATGGTCAAGGCCATCAGCACCGCCGCTTCTGTTACCATCCCTGCCGGTGAGACCACTTGGGGCGCTGTGTTCATCGCAAACGGCCTGCAGCTGATCCTTGCCGTGCTGCTGATCGTGCTGGGCCTGAACATCGTGTTCCACTCCTTCTCCGCTTACAAGAAGGCTGAGCACAACAGCGAAGCAAACGTCTGATTCTGCCATTCACAATCCTGTTTTCAATAAACAAAACGCCGCTGACGATGCACAAAGCCGTCAGCGGCGTTTTGTTGTGGAAGCGTATTTTATATGTAAGCCCGGAAAATCCGCAGATTTTCCGGGCTTACATTTTCACAGACTGAGGAAAAGAGAAACGGCCTATTATAAATGACAGCTTTCCCAGCTTTGCAGAGCGGCCAGCTGGGTCTCGGTGTGGAACCAGTGCTCCCCGCCCTCCAGAATGGTCAGGTGCGCCCCGGTCTGCTGCCGGAACCGCTCCATAGCGGTGTGCCCGGTAAGGGGATCTGTATCAGCATAGAGCACCTGTGTGGGTACTTTCCAGTGCAGCGGGTGCTCCCGCACCCAGCACAGATACGGCCACGAAAGCGTCTCCCCAAAGTCTGTGGGGATCTCCCCTGCCGCGTGCAGCTGCTCCTCCGTTACCCCTGCCTGCTGCATCAGGGCAAGGATTAATTTTTCCATATCCACGATCGGGGACACCAGCAGCGCCTTCTCCGGTTTTTGCGTCTGCAACGCCTGCATAGCAAACCACGCCCCGATGCTGACCCCATACACCCGGATATGCTTCCATACCGGATGCATCCGGGCGTAAACCGCCTGCAGCTCCCGGGTGACCACCCACGGCACCAGCTTTTCCGGGCTGTTTTTTCGGGTGCCGTGCTCCGGCAGATCGACAGCCAGCACCTGCCAGCCTGCCGGGCAGGCTGTGCGGGCAAAGCGGGCTGCCTCGGCCGCGCTGCCGTTTTTGCCATGGACATAGAGATAGACCTTACGGCTGCGCTTGCCGTACAGGACAGCCGGGACACCTGCAACCTCAAGCTTGATTTTTTCCATAACGGCTCCCTCCTGTTTTGGGGGCGTATTGCGCCCTGTTTTTCTCTATGATAGCACAAGCAGCAGCCAAACACAAACAGGAAAAAACTAATGCTAACACGATTTTGAATGGCCTCCGCTGCCGCTCTGGCCATTGTTCAAGGAAAGTATATTTTAATATTTGAGATTCTGAAACGCCTGCGGGCGTTTCAGAACCTCTTTTTCACAGAAGGGGTCGTAACTGGAAACGGCAGCTGTTGCCTCTTATGTCCTCTCCCGTGAAAATGGGATAACGGAGCGTCCGCAGACGCTCCGTTATCCCAAAATAATAAATCATAATTCCGCTGAATATCGCCAAAGCACTGCGGCGGCCATTTGAAATTGTCCTGCACAAAAAGAGCCACCGCACAAACTTGTGCGATGGCTCTTGAGATAGTGCTTCAGGTTTTGCTTAGCCGAAGATGTTGATCAGGATACCTGCAGCAACGGCCGAACCGATAACGCCGGCCACGTTGGGGCCCATGGCGTGCATCAGCAGGAAGTTGGAGGGGTTCTCGCTCTGGCCGACCTTCTGGGAGACACGAGCGGCCATAGGCACGGCGGAAACGCCGGCGGAACCGATTAGGGGGTTCACCTGACCGCCGGTCAGCTTGTACATGACCTTGCCGCACAGCACACCGGCTGCGGTGCCGAAGGAGAAGGCGATCAGACCCAGCACGATGATGAACAGGGTGCGGGTGTTCAGGAAGGTGTTTGCACTGGTGGTGCAGCCAACAGACAGAGCCAGGAAGATGGTGATGATGTTCATCAGCTCATTGCCGGCGGTCTTCTGGATACGATCCACGACGCCGCACTCCTTCATCAGGTTGCCCAGCATCAGCATACCGACCAGAACAGCGGCATCCGGCACGATGAGGGAGACGATGATGGTGACCATGATGGGGAAGATGATCCTCTCGGTCTTGGTCACGGCGCGCAGCTGCTTCATCACGACGGTACGCTCCTTTTTGGAGGTCAGGGCCTTCATGATGGGGGGCTGGATGACGGGCACCAGAGCCATGTAGCTGTAGGCCGCGACGGCGATGGAGCCCAGCAGCTCAGGAGCCAGACGGGAGGTGACGAAGATAGCGGTGGGGCCGTCTGCGCCGCCGATGATGGAGATGGCGGCAGACTGCTTCTGGGTGAAGTCCACCAGACCGGTAGCGGCCAGCAGACGAGCGCCCATGTAAGTGCCGAAGATACCGAACTGAGCGGCAGCGCCCAGCAGCAGGCTCTTGGGGTTGGAGATCA
>ENA-OVFY01001324-OVFY01001324.1-human-gut-metagenome-genome-assembly--contig:-NODE-1324-length-13626-cov-10.306241_pt1 | contig 13626 bp, 10 predicted proteins | sample MGYA00237766_ERZ505411 | MGnify/ENA primary metagenome ERZ505411 (study PRJEB26158, sample SAMN06016375) | human gut metagenome | biome: human gut; feature: ankylosing spondylitis patient; material... | reverse complement strand
CCCGCACGGTGTGGCCTGCGCCATCCTGCTGCCGGTGGGTCTGGAGTACAACAAGAGCGTTGCCGGCGAACGCTACCGCGCCGTGGGTAAGGCCATGGGCGTTATGGGCATTGACGAGATGAACGATGTGGAAGCCGCTGATGCTACCATCGCTGCCGTCAAGCAGCTGTCTGCTGACGTTGGCATCCCCACTAACCTGAATGGCATCCTGAAGGAAGAGGACATCCAGTTCCTCGCTGAGTCTGCTTATGCAGATGCCTGCCGCCCCGGTAACCCCCGCGACACCAGCGTGGAGGAAATCGTGGAGCTGTATAAGAGCCAGCTGTAATCCATTATAAATAAACTCCGAGAGCCGCTGCACCGTGTTTGTGCAGCGGCTTTTTTAGCGGAATGATGCGTTCGTAAAATGAAATCCCGCGCCAATTGTAACATTTTTCTGCTGTCCTCTTGTATAAACCGGCGCAAGCGAGTACAATCAGAGCATAAAAACAGAAGGCGAGGAAAGCGCGATGACACTGAACTTCTATACGCTGGGCGTGCTGTATTTGGTCTATTCCTTCCTTGGGTGGGTAGGGGAGACCGTGGTGGCTACCTTCCGGGGCAAGCGGTTTGCAAACCGCGGCATGGCGGCGGGGCCGTTCTGCTTTGTGTATGGCACCACGGCCATCCTGATGGCAGTGGGCTTTGCAGATATGCGCACAAAGCCGGTGGTGCTGTTCGTGGCCTGTATGCTTACGGCTACCGTGGTGGAGTGGCTCACGGCAAAGCTGCTGGAGCGGCTGCACAACCGCAAATGGTGGGATTACTCCGATAAAAAGTTCAACCTGAACGGCTACGTCTGCCTGCAATACTCGGTGCTGTGGGGCGCGCTGGGCATGGTGACTGTGCTTTGGGGCAACGGGCTGCTGTTGCGTCTGTGCGCCCTTGTGCCGGACTGGCTGCTGCATCCGCTGGTGTGGGCGGCGCTGGGCATCGCGGCGCTGGACCAGCTGGGCTCGGCGGTTCTGGTGGGGCGGTATGCGGCGCAGCACCCGGTGCTGGAACAGCTGAACCAGAAACTGGAAGAGCGCTCCGATACCCTGCGCCGCCGCATTGCCGTGTATGTGGAAAAGCGCATCCAGCGCGCCTACCCGGAGGCCGCCCGGCAGCAGCCCACGGCAGTGCAGAAGGGAAAAGCCGACTTCCTCAGCGCGGCAGACCTGCTGTGGCTGTTCGTCATCGGGGCGTTTCTGGGAGATCTGGTGGAGACAGTGTTCTGCCGCCTGACCGCCGGGGTGTGGATGAGCCGTTCCAGCTTGGTATGGGGGCCTTTCAGCGTGGTGTGGGGGCTGGCGCTGGTGCTGGCCGCCATCCTGCTGCGGGGCGGCGAACAGAAGAGCGAGAGCCGCATCTTCTGGTTCGGTGTGATCCTGGGCGGTGCGTATGAGTATGTGTGCAGCGCTGTGACAGAGCTGCTGTTTGGCACTGTGTTCTGGGATTACAGCGGCTTCAAGTTCAATCTGGGCGGGCGCATCAACCTGCTGTACTGCTTCTTCTGGGGCATTGCGGCCGTGACCTGGATCCGCTATGGCTACCCGCTGGTGGCAAAGGGGATGAAGGCGGTCAAGCGCAGGATCCGCCCCTGGATGACCGCTCTGCTGGCCGTGTTCATGGCCGTGAACCTTGTGACCAGTGCGTTGGCGCTGGCCCGCTACGATGCCCGCACCAGCGGCGCGGCTCCGGCCAATGCGGTGGATGTGCTGCTGGATGAGCATTTTGACAATGCCCGGATGGAGCGCATCTACCCCAACGCCAAAAAGGTGGAGAAGGCTGGGTAAAAATGCACGATTTTGCTTGCGTTTTGCAGGGAAAACAGGTATAATACTTTTTGGATTAAAAAGGAGAGATTTTATATGCTGATCCCTGTATTATTGTTTATCGTGGGCCTGCTCTGCCTCATCAAGGGCGGCGACTGGTTCGTGGACGGTGCAACCGGCATCGCCCGCCGCTTCAAGGTGCCGGAGCTGCTCATCGGTGCCACGGTGGTGTCCATCGGCACCACCCTGCCTGAGGTCATGGTCTCCACCACCTCGGCCATGACCGGCCACGGCGAGATCGCCTATGGCAACGCCATTGGCTCGGTCATCTGCAACGCGGCCCTGATCGCGGCCATTACCATTGCGGTCCGCCCGGGCAAGGTGGACCCCAAGAGCCTGCGGGTGCCGGTGCTGTTCTTCTTTGTGGCGGCGGCCCTGTATGCGGGCGTGGCCTACACCACCGGCTACTTCAGCCGCCCCATCGGCATTGTGCTGCTGGCAATGTTCGTGGCGTACATGGTCTGCAATGTGCTGGCGATGAAAAACGCCCCCGCCCCGGAAGGCGATGAGGACGAGCCGGAAAAGGAGATGTCCTTTGCCAAGGAGATCGGCCTGCTCATCCTCGGCGCGGCCCTGATCGCTGTGGGCGCAAACCTGCTGGTGGACAACGGTACCCTGATCGCGCAGGCGCTGGGCGTGCCGGAATCCGTCATTGCCCTGACCTTTGTGGCGCTGGGAACCTCTCTGCCTGAGCTGGTCACGGCGATCACCTCGCTGGCAAAGGGCCACGGCTCCCTCTCGCTGGGCAATGTCATTGGTGCCAATGTGTTCAATCTGGTGCTGGTCAGCGGCATGTCCATCACGGTGTCGCCTTTCAGCATCCCGCAGAACTCCACCATCATGGGCATCAATTCCTCTCTGGTCATGGATCTGCCCGTGATGTTCGCGGTCATGCTCCTCCTGACCGTGCCCGCTCTGCTCAAGGGCAGGCTCTCCCGCTGGCAGGGCGTGCTGCTGCTCTGCATCTATGCAGCCTTCTGCGCCGTCCAGTTTGCAATGTAAGCCTCTGCGCCGGAGACCCGGCCCGGCTCCACGCCGGAGCGGGCGCTTTGGGGCAGAAAACCGTTTTGAGAAAGGCATCCTCGTCTGTGAAGTGCGGGGATGCCTTTTTTCTGTCCCCGTAGCAGGGCCTGACCGAGTCTCCGGCAGGCTGCGAAATGGGACGAAATCCGGTCATAAAAAGGCAGTTAGGCGACATTTTTCACGATTTATCCATTGAAATTCTCCCCCGGGGATGATATGATAGACCTGTTCCTGCGCGGCAAAAGGCCGGGAACGAAATCTGAAGTGGGAGAATTTTGTACCAGATGCAGAAAAAGAAAATTTACCAGCTGGCTGCGGCCATCGTTCTTGTGGTGGCCGTGGCAGCTGCTTTGATCCTGACAGGGATGCGGAAAAGCACCCCTGTGTCCGAGGCGCAGGTCAGCTCGGTGCCGTCCTCCGCTTTGTCCGGCGGGGAAGCTGAGGGGCCCTCCAGCGCCGCCGCCTCCAGCGAGAGCGCCGTCAGCAGTGAGGTGACGGAAGAATCCCCGGTTTCGTCCTTCCTGGAACAGCTGGAAGAGGAGCTTGGCATTTCCTCCTCGGAGACAGCTTCGTCCAGTGAGGCCTCCTCTGCCGCCAGCGCAGGCAAGGCGGACAGCGTGAGCTCCGCAGTGTCCGGTTCCAGTGCCGCACACTCGGTGCCCGCGTCCTCTGCGGCTTCCGGCAGCCATGCGGCCAGCAGTCAGGCCCCCGGCAGCAGCCATGCCTCCAGCAGCTCCGCTGCTTCGGAGAATGAGGTGGATGCCAAAATCAACGGCTACATCCGCCAGCTGCAGAACCTGAAGAAGCAGACGGAATCCAAGCTCTACGGCGTGATCTACGAGGCCTACGATGAGTATATCTCCCACCCGGTGGAGGAGCGCAATCTGGGGATGAAGGTCTCCATCGTGGTGTCCAAAACCGCCAAGCTGACCAGTGTTCAGGGCGAGTGTGACAAGGAGTTCAACGCCATCCTGAAAGAGCTGCGCCAGTACCTGCGGGACAATGGCCGTGACCAGAGCGTTGCGGATCAGGCAGAGCAGGAGTACAAAAAGATGAAGTCCGACCTGACCAGTGAGCTGACCGGCATTGTCTATAACAGTGCGGTGGGCAGCGGCGATGGCGGCAAATGGATCCAGGAACACATTGAGCATAAGCGCTGAAACAGATAAGAGCCGTGCAGTTCAAACGCTGCACGGCTCTGCTTTTTATGTTACTGCACACGCTTCAACGCTGTGTTGATGAGATCGGCAAACTGCTCCAGACGTTCCCGGAGCTGGACGATGGAATCGATGTCGCTGTCCGAAATGACACTGACGGGAGCCGAAAGGCTGTTGACACCGGCTTCCAGCGTGCCGCTCAGGGCTGCGTTGACACCGTGGGCGGGGATCTCCACATGGACATCCACGGGGATGGTGTCATTGAAGAGCAGGGACTTCAGCGGCAGGCCCACCACAAGGACAGCCGCATCCTCCCCCTCAGACGGGAACTGATAGTAGATGTAGCCCTTTTTGGCATAATCGGGGTGGACGACGCACTGGCGGCTGAGGGTCATGGTATAGCCGGACATCTCCTGCATGGCTACCTGCGTGTTGGGCACGCCGAGGATCTTTGCCAGCTGGGCCTGCGTGATGTAGTTGGGCAGAGACCACTCCGGCAGGAATGCACCCACCAGCGGCGCGCTGTCCGCGATGGAATCCCGCAGGGTGCGGTAGAGCCGCCCGGCATCGAAGTAGGTATCGTTGGCATCAATATAGAGGTCGGTGAAAAAATCGGTGCCGCCGGTCTCGGCGCGGGCAAGCCCGCCGGAGGGGTACAGGTACAATTGCAGCTGCCCCGGCGAATACAGCCCAGCCACATCGCCGGAAGTTGCACCCACCTGTTTCAGAATATTGTACAGGGCCGGGGTACTGGCACTGTCCTGTGCGGTGATGTTATAGCTGAACTCAAAGGTCGCACCCTTTTGTAAGGCACGGACTTTGCTGTTGACCAGACTGAAAAGGACCAGCGCAGCCACCAGACACACCGCCAGAATGCAGGCCACCACCGTGACCACGGCGCGGGAACGCTTTTTGGAAGATTTCATGGCAGAACCTCCTGTTCTCTTTATAAGGAATACGATCCAGAGCTTAAAAATCGTTCAAGTTGGCTTTGATTTTTGAGAAAAACAAACTTTTCCGGATATTGCTGACCAATGCGCCGGTATCCGGCCAGTTTGGCGGGGGTCCGGCCCTGATGCAGGACCCACCATAGGAACTCCGCATCTATTTTTTCCTCACAGCCCGGCGCGGAGGAGGAGCGCACCTTTCCCCGGTTTTTCCACCAGCGTTTCAGTACCCGGCTCAGGCAGGTGAAACGGCCAAAGCAGAGCAGGATGATCTGGTCTGCTTCTTCCAGCCGCCGGTCATAACAGGTCTTTGTATAGTTGCCATCGATGATCCAGCTTTCGTGCGTGTCCAGAAAGCGGCGGACAATGGCGTTTTCCTCATCCAGCGGGCGCTCTACCCATCCGGGCAGGAAATGCACCGTGTCCAGATGCAGCACCGGAGCATGATAGGTGGCCCCCAGTGTTTGGGCAAGGGTGGATTTTCCGCTGCCGCTGGTGCCTAAGATCGCAATCTTCATAGGGCGTTACCGGCAGGCCGCCACAAAGGCATCAAAGATCCCCTGCATGGCGGGGTCGGCGGCGCTGAGCCACTCAGGGTGCCACTGCACGCCCAGGCAGAACTTCGCGCCCGGCTTCTCAATGCCCTCCACGATACCGTCCTCGCTCAGGGCCGACAGCACGAGGCCGGGGGCGACCTTGTCCACCGCCTGATGGTGCTGGCTGTTGACCAGTACGGTATCCTGCCCCAGAATGCGGGAGAGCAGGGTATCCCGCCGCACGGTGACGGTGTGGATCTTGCCCCAATGGTCGTTGTGGGGGACGTGCGCAAAGGGTTTGATGTCCTGATACAGATCGCCGCCCAGCGCAACATTCATCAGCTGGATGCCCCGGCAGATGGCCAGCACCGGCTTGTCGGCGGCAAGGAAGGCGCGCAGCAGCAGCGGCTCGGCGGTATCTCGCAGGACGTTGGGCTCGCCGCAGGCGGGGATGCGCTCCTGCCCATAGAATTTGGGGTCGATATCGCCGCCGCCCGGCAGCAGCAGGCCGTCACAGGCCAGCGCATCCTGCACGGCCTTTTCGGGGTCGTCCAGCTCGATCCAGCGCATCTCTGCCCCGGCCCGGGCAAGGCTTTCGGGATATTTGGCCTGAGCCGCCGTCAGCTCCGGGTCAGTGCTCATTCTTGGCATTGCGATCGTAACACTCATTTTAACTGCCTCGCTTTTGTAAAACAAAAACCCGGAACCATCGGTTCCGGGCATTTTGGCGGAAAGATGGGGATTCGAACCCCAGAACGCTTTTGACACGTTACACGATTTCCAGTCGTGCGCCTTAGACCAACTCAGCCATCTTTCCACATCTTCAGTTTTCAGCGTTTCGGGCCGTGGCCCTCAGCGCTCCACTATAATACCTGAAAGGATGACTTTTGTCAAGGATTTTTTTGAAAAAATTTGAAAAATCTAAAAATCAACGTTTCTGCGCCATACATTTTTTCGTTTAAAAAAGCAGAACCTGATGATCCCCTTGACGAACCCATAAAAACGGACTATGATGTGGGCAGAGAACGGTTGGAATTTGCAGGTTCCGCTCGAAAAAGGGAACCTGAACAGGAGGATGCGATATGAATTACGCTGATGTTTTGAACAATGCCCGCCAGTGCATCGGGCAGTACTGCAAGGCCTGCCCCGTGTGCAACGGCTTGGCCTGCAAAAACCAGATCCCCGGCCCCGGTGCCAAGGGCGTGGGCGATACGGCCATCCGCAATTATAATAAGTGGGCGGAGATCCGGGTGAACATGGACACCCTGTGCGAGAACGGCACCCCCGACACCGGCGTGGAGCTGTTTGGCAAAACCTTCAGGTATCCCTTCTTTGCAGGCCCTGTGGGTGCGGTGAACCTCCACTATTCCGACACCTACACCGATATGACCTACAATGATGTGCTGGTGCGCGCCTGCGCCGAAAACGGCATTGCCGCCTTTACCGGTGACGGCACCAACCCCGACGTGATGACTATGGCCACCAGGGCCATTGGCGCTGCAGGCGGCTGCGGCGTGCCCACCATCAAGCCCTGGAACATCGACACTGTCAAGGCCAAGATGGAGCAGGCCAAGGCCAGCGGCTGCTTTGCCGTTGCCATGGATGTGGATGCCGCCGGTCTGCCCTTCCTGAAGAATATGACCCCGCCCGCCGGCAGCAAGAGCGTTGCCGAGCTGGCCGAGATCGTCAAGCTGGCTGAGCGCCCCTTCATCGTCAAGGGCGTGATGACCGTCAAGGGTGCCCTCAAGGCCAAGGAGGCCGGTGCTGCTGCTATCGTGGTCTCCAACCACGGCGGCCGTGTGCTGGATCAGTGCCCCGCCACCGCCGAGGTCCTGCCGGAGATCGCAGAGGCTCTCAAGGGCAGCGGCGTGAAGATCCTGGTGGATGGCGGCATCCGCACCGGCGTGGATGTGTTCAAGGCGCTGGCTCTGGGCGCTGACGCTGTGCTCATCTGCCGCCCCTTTGTCACCGCAGTTTACGGCGGCGGCGAGGAAGGCGTGAAGTGCTACATCGACAAGATCGCCGCCGAGCTGGCCGATACCATGCAGATGTGCGGTGCGCACTCCCTGGCCGAGATCACCCGGGATATGGTGAGGATCTGATGAACTAGCATAAGAAAAGCGGCATCTTTCCGTTTGCACGGAGAGGTGCCGCTTTTTGGTCAGTCGTTTTCCGAGAAATAATCGCTGTCGATGCGCTTAATGAGGTAAGTCTTTTGAGTGGAAACACCCACGCCGTGCTCAATCATCAGGTTGGTCAATTTTTCACCGTCCACCAGAATGATGTGCTGTGCATTGGCATACTCCTTCGCTTTGGGCGAAAACTTGGCAGTGGTGATAAAAAGTCCTTTATCGACCCTGGGCGGCCCCATCATGGCACCTGCAAACTTTTGGAGTTCCGGTTTTCCAATCGTGGTGTCGGGTTTCCAGCGCTTGGCCTGAATGTAAATGAGGTTGAACCCCAGCTTATCCTCGTGGACGATGCCGTCGATGCCATCGTCACCACTGTATTTGGTAACAAATCCATCGCCGTAGTCCATAGCCTTCATCAAATCAACCACAAGATGCTCAAAGAAAGCAGCGCTTTGATTCAGAATATCCGTCAGCAGATCGTCCGCCAGTTGGTTGTTGATAAGAGTATACACCCGCTCGAAGGTCTCCTGCGGTGTTTCGGGCGCGTCATCCGGGACACTGGCCTGCGGTTGTGCAGAAGCGGTGCTGTCTGTATTCTGCGGCCGGTAGAAATCGAGAAACGCGGGGCACTTCTGAGCAAGAACTGCATTGGTAATTGGCTCTGTGCTGGCAAGGAGCGACCGGCCAGCCGGTGTAATGGCAATATAACCCCGCTGAGGGGAGTCAATCATTTCAGCTTTCTTGAGATAGGTCTTTGCCCAGCCGACCCGCCCGGCATAGACTGAAGAACCATTGGAAAGCGTTTCGGAAAGATCCTCTTCGGTCAGCTGGAGCGTCTGAGCGATAGAATCTCGAACCTCCTTCATGGAATGCGACTGACCATCCTGTAAAACGGTCAACACAAGCCGATAAAACTCATTATACTTTGGAAGAGCCATAAAACATCCTCGCAATCAACATTGATAAAGCAAAGTTTACTTCAACGTTCCATCCAGCACCTGCTGGTAATACCAGGGCTTCGGTGCGCGGAAGGTCTTGCCGGAGAGGTCAGCGAAGTCGGGGGAGGTGAAGCGGGGGAGGGCAAGCTCCCAGGCGCAGAGGGCCTGATATTTCAGCTTAAGCTCCCGGTTGGCGGTGTTGTTGCCGTACTTGCTGTCGCCCAGGATGGGGCAGCCGATGCTTGCCATGTGGGCACGAATCTGGTGGGTGCGGCCGGTGATGAGCCGGACCTTGAGCAGGGCCAGACGGCCGGAGACGGCAACGGTCTCATATTGGGTCTCCACGTCCTTGGCACCGGGCTGCTTGTCGGGCACGATCTTCACGATGCCCCGATCTGCATCCTTGAGCAGGTAGCCGCCCAGGGTGCCGTCCGGCGGGGTGGGGCGGCCAAAGGTGACGCAGAGATAGGTCTTTTTGACCTCGCGGTTTTTGATGACCTCAAGGAACAGCTGCTCGGCCTCGGGGGTCTTGGCAATGATGACCAAGCCGCTGGTGCCGGTGTCCAGCCGGTGGCAGAGGGCCGGGGTGTACAGATCGTTCTCCTTGTACTCACCCTGCTGGCTGAGGTAGAGCAGAGCACGGTTGAGCAGGGTGTCGTCCTCGGGGCCGTCCACGGCAAGGCCTGCGGGCTTGTTCACCACCAGGATCTGCGGGCAGTCGTAGATGACCTGTGCCGGGCCGCGGGCGTTCTTCCACGCCGGGCCTTCCACCCGCTTGTCGGCATCCAGTACCTCGTCCAGGATGAACAGCTTGATCTCGTCGCCCGCCATTACGCGGGTGGAAAGGGGCTGCTTTTTGCCGTTCAGCTTGATCTTGTTCTCCCGCAGAGCCTTGTTCAGGCGGCCCGGGTTCAGCGCCGGGAACTGCTGCATCAGATAGTTGTCGAGCCGGGTGGGGGCCAGACATTTTACTTTTAAGATTTTCACGGAAATTTTCCTCTCTATCTTGAAATAGAATGTGTCTTTGAATCGTTTTTATTGTAGCGGAATAAATCTACCGCGTCAAGAAAGAAGGTATTTTTATGAACCTGAAATATAAAATTCTGCCCCTGACTGTGCTTCTTGCGGTGGGGATCGCGCTGACGGCCTGCGGCAGCTCCGGTGCCCCCGCCAGCACCCCCGCATCCAGTGCAGTGCCGGCCTCCTCCCATGTGGCAGAGGAAGGGGTCACGGAGCCCATCAACATGCTGACGTGGACGCTGGATGACCTCGACAGGGAGGATACGGTCACCTTTATTCCGGCGGAGATCACCTCCGGTGTGCAGGGCGGCAGCCTGGCCGCAAAGATCTTCAGCTATGACCTCTATAAAAAAGAGGATGTTGAAAACCTTGCCGTTGGGGATCAGATCACCCTCCACGAAGAGGGGGCTGCATGGAACCAGTTTGTGACCGTTGCAGTGAAGAGCATCGAGAAAAACGATCAGTACCATCTTGTAAGCATCAACGGCGGCATGGAGGAGCAGAACGGTCTTGACCTGCTGCTGGACGATGACACCTACCGCACGATGACCTTTGACGACTACCCTGTCTACTATGAGATGGGCGAAAAGACGCTGCCGCTGGCAGAGGACGTGGTGCTGAAGGACAGCTCTGCTGACCCGCAGGCCGAAGCGGTGGAGACCACCGGCGCTTCTGCCGTGGCGGCTGCCATCAATGCGGACCCGGACAACTGGACGGTGTATAATACCACGCTGGTGGTGCAGGGCGGCAAGGTGCAGGAAGTGCGCCGCATCTGGGTGCCGTGACCTCTCAGGCGCTGCCGCTGGCCTGCCTTGTCTATGAGGAAAGGTTTTTGCCGGAAAAGAGTTGACAAACGCAGAGCCCATGCTATAATTTAAGTGTACGCAAGGGGCGGATATGCGCCCTTGCGGCAAAACGTGAATTATGACAGATGGCAATGATGGGGTCAGAAATGCACACCGCCGCCCAGAGAGAGCGCTCCCAGCTGCAAGGCGCTCCGGCAGGTCTCGTTTCGTGCCGCCCCGGAGCTTCCGGCGAAACAAGTCGGACGCAGCGCAGCGTTACCGCGCCGAAAGCGGCAGGGGACAAGCAGTTTTATCCTTTGCAATTTGGGTGGTACCACGGAGCAGTTTTACACAGCCTCGTCCCTTTTGGGATGGGGCTGTTTTTGTTTTTGCGCCTGCCCGCCCCTCTGCCATAACATCATAAAAACTGACGTGCAAACGCCAAGGACAATTGAGGAGAGAAAACCTATGCAATGGACCGGTTTGAATGAACTGCGTGAAAAGTACCTGAGCTTCTTTGAGAGCAAGGGCCACCTGCGTCTGGACAGCTTCCCGCTGGTGCCGAAGAACGACCCCAGCCTGCTGCTGATCAACAGCGGCATGGCCCCCATGAAAAAGTGGTTCCTGGCTCAGGAAGAGCCGCCCCGCCATCGTGTGACCACCTGCCAGAAGTGCATCCGCACCCCGGATATCGAGCGCGTGGGCATCACCGCCCGCCACGGCACCTTCTTCGAGATGCTGGGCAACTTCTCTTTCCAGGATTACTTCAAGGAAGAGGTCATTCCCTGGGCGTGGGAGTTCCTGACTTCCGACGAGTGGATGGCTATCCCGAAGGATAAGCTGCACATCTCCGTCTACGAAGAGGACGATGAGGCTTACGACATCTGGACCAAGAAGGTGGGCGTTGCCCCCGACCACATGGTCCGTCTGGGCAAGGAAGACAACTTCTGGGAGCACGGCTCCGGTCCGTGCGGCCCCTGCTCTGAAATCTACTTCGACCGCGGCCCTGAGTATGGCTGCGGCAAGCCGACCTGCGGTGTGGGCTGTGACTGCGACCGCTATATGGAGATCTGGAACCTGGTGTTCAGCCAGTTCGACGCCGACGGCAAGGGCCATTACGAGCGTCTGGCACGCCCCAACATTGATACCGGCATGGGTCTGGAGCGTCTGGCCTGCGTGATGCAGGGCGTGGGCAACCTGTTCGAGGTCGATACCGTCCAGAGCGTGCTGCACCATGTGGAGCGCATCGCCGGCAAGACCTACGGCACCAACCCCAAGGAGGACATCTCCATCCGCGTCATCACCGACCACATCCGCAGCTGCACCTTCATGGTGTCTGACGGCATCCTGCCCTCCAACGAAGGCCGCGGCTACGTGCTGCGCCGTCTGCTCCGCCGCGCTGCCCGCCATGGCCGTATGCTGGGCATCAGCCGCCCCTTCCTCGTGGAGCTGGTGGAGACGGTCATCCAGTCCAGCGAGTCCGCTTACCCCGAGCTGCGTGAGCACGACGCCTATATCAAGAAGGTCATCGGCACCGAGGAGGCAAACTTTGCCCGCACCATCGACGCCGGCATGAACATCCTGAACAACATGATCGACGGTCTGGAAAAGGCTCACGAGCACCTGCTGAAGGGTCTGGACGTCTTCAAGCTGAACGATACCTTCGGCTTCCCCCTCGACCTGACCAAGGAGATCGCTGCGGAGCAGGGCATCGAGATCGACGAGGATGGCTTCCACGCCGAGATGACCAAGCAGAAGGAGCGCGCCCGTGCAGAGCGCCTCAAGAAGAACATCTCCGGTTGGAGCGAAGACCTGTTCGGCACTCTGACCGCTGAGCCCACCGAGTTCGTCGGCTACGACAGCCTCAAGAGCGACAGCGTCGTTGTGGCGCTGAGCGATGAGGAGACTCTGACCGACGCCATCGCCACCGACGAGCAGGCCAAGGAAGGCGTGCTGGTCGTTCTCGATAAGACCCCGTTCTACGCTGAGATGGGCGGTCAGGCCGCAGACCATGGCGTCATCACCGGCGCTGAGTGCGTGCTGCGTGTGCAGGACGTCAAGAAGACCCCCAAGGGCTACTATGTCCACACCTGCACCCTCGAGAGCGGCATCGTCCATGTCGGCGACCATCTGACCGCCCGCGTGGATAAGGAATACCGCATGGCCATCGCCCGCAACCACACCGCTACCCACCTGCTGCAGGCAGCTCTGCGCGAGGTCCTGGGCGACCACGTCCATCAGGCAGGCTCCTATCAGGACGCTTCCATCACCCACTTCGACTTCACCCACTTCAGCGCTGTCACTCCCGAGGAGCTGATCCGTGTGCAGAAGATCGTCAACGACAAGATCTTCGAGTCGATGAACGTCACCGTCAAGGAGATGCCCATCGAAGAGGCCAAGAAGCTGGGCGCTATGGCTCTGTTCGGCGAGAAGTACGGCAAGGTCGTCCGTGTTGTTGATATTGAGGGCTGGTCCACCGAGTTCTGCGGCGGCACCCACGTCAAGAACACCGCTCAGATCGGCGGCTTCAAGATCGTCAGCGAGTCCTCTGTTGCTGCTGGCATCCGCCGTATCGAGGCTGTCACCGGCCGCAATCTGCTGATTCGTGCCAATATGCAGGAAGCTATGCTGCACACTGTGGCTAACACCCTGAAGGCAAACAACGTCGCCGCTCTGCCCGCTCGTGCTGAGGCTGTCATGGCTGAGAACAAGGCTATGAGCAAGGAGCTGGAGGACATCAAGGCAAAGGTCGCTGCTTCCAAGGTCACCAGCCTGTTTGACAACGCTGAGACCGTCGGCGACGTCAAGATCGCTTCCGCTTACTTCACCGGTACCTCCGGCGACACCCTGCGCGGCATGTGCGACACCATCCGTGACAATGCCAAAGCTGCTGCTGTGGCTGTTCTGGTGGGCAAGTCTGACGACAAGATCACCATGGCCGTTACCGTGACCAAGGACGCTCAGGCAAAGGGTCTGAAGGCCGGCAATCTCGTCAAGGAGATCTCTGCCATCGCAGGCGGCAAGGGCGGCGGCAAGCCCGACTTCGCTATGGCTGGTCTGAAGGATGAGACCAAGATCGACGAGGCTCTGGCCGCTGTCAAGAGCATCGTGGAGAAGCAGCTGGGCTAAGGAATAACCTCTCCGTCATCGCTGCGCGATGCCACTGCCCGGGTTGCAGCACCCAGCATCCGCAGCGCTTTGCTTGCGTCTTGCTGGCCGCGGCCCCAACAGC
>ENA-OVFY01001319-OVFY01001319.1-human-gut-metagenome-genome-assembly--contig:-NODE-1319-length-13666-cov-8.706561_pt1 | contig 13666 bp, 10 predicted proteins | sample MGYA00237766_ERZ505411 | MGnify/ENA primary metagenome ERZ505411 (study PRJEB26158, sample SAMN06016375) | human gut metagenome | biome: human gut; feature: ankylosing spondylitis patient; material... | reverse complement strand
CGGGGCTCTTCATTTCCTCGCAGGCGGTCAGGACTGCCTTGGTCCACTCCAGATTGTTGATGTTGAACTGGGGCACACCGTAGTGGCCATCGCGTGCCTTGATCAGCATTTCGGTTGCATTTACCAACATTATTCATTACCTCCGCAAAATCATTTTGGGGTGAAAAAGCCGTTTTGGATACAAGATTGCGCATCCTTTAACGAACCTAAGGGTAGTATACCCCAATTACAGGATAAAATCAAGGCGGTTCCCGCGGCGTTTTCAACACAAATTCACATTGGGCATTTTGATGTTGGAGATTCTGGCAAAAACCACTGGATCTCCCTTCAAAAAATTGTCATAATTCCGACTTGAATTTTACAAAAAGTACGGCGGAAAGTTTGCGTGTCGAACCTGGAAGGTTGAAAACTCGGTGGAAACTGTGGAATTCCACCCGGAAAGTGGGCGTACAAACTTGATTTTTGAACATTTTCCACCGGGTTTTCAACATGTGGAAAAATTTGAGCCGAATTACCGATTGTATAGCCTGCTGAATGTGGAAAACTTTTGCCTTCGGCAAACATTGCGAAGAATGCCGGGGTATGCTATACTTTAGAATGTATCAGTGTCAAAATATAGTAAAACTGAAACAGAACGAAACCATGGCGCGGCTCAAACGGCCCGCCTTGCCATAGAATGGAAGGAGAACACATCAATGGACGAACAGAAAATGCCGCGCCGCCCCCGCCGCAGCAGCACGGAGGAGCAGCCCAGGAATGAGAGCCTGGTCTACGGCAAAAACCCCGTGACCGAGCTGCTCAAGAGCGGTTCCGGCGTGGATACCGTGCTGATCGCGGAGGGCATGGCCCCCGCCGTGGCAGCTTACTATACCGCCATGGCCAAGGAGGCCGGGGCCACGGTCAAGCGGGTGCACCCCAACAAGCTGCGCCTGATGACCGGCACCGAGAGCCATCAGGGCGTGGCTGCCTTTGCCAGCGAGATCGAATATGTGACCGTGGAGGACCTGCTGAACGTTGCCAGAGAGAAGGGGGAGCCCCCTTTCCTGGTGCTGAGTGACGGCATCGAGGATCCCCACAATCTGGGCGCGGTGATGCGCTCTGCTCTGCTGTGCGGAGCCCACGGCATCGTCATCCCCAAGCGGGGCGGCGCGTCCGTGACCCCCACCGTTATCAAGTCCAGCGCCGGTGCGGCTGAGCGCCTGCCTGTGGCCCGTGTGGCCAACATCGGCGAGACCATCCGCCGCCTGAAGGATCAGGGTGTGTTCGTCTACTGTGCCGATATGGACGGTGTGCCCCTGCGCAAGAACAACCTGACCGGCCCCATCGCACTGGTGCTGGGCAGCGAGGGCAGTGGTGTATCCCAGCTGGTGAAAAAGCTCTGCGATGGTGTGGTGCGGCTGGATATGGCCGCTCAGGGCACCGGTGTGGACAGCTTCAATGTCTCGGTGGCGGCTGGCATCATCCTGTACGAGATCCAGAGCCAGCGCGCCGCAGAGTAAGAAACAGCGGGCAGACCGCCGTGACCAGAACAGGGAGGGACTAGGATGCCAAAGGATGATAAGCGCAAAGAGCTGACACAGGAAGAGATCGATGCGCAGAACGAGAAGTTCCGCACGTTTTTCAGCACCAGCGTGGCACAGGTGCCCGAAGAGATGAAGCGCCGCGATGAGGAAAAGGAGAGTACCGGCAGCCTGCTGGGCAAGCTCTTTCACCGCGAAAAGGACAAAGAGGAGCCTGCCGCCGCCCCGGCCGTGCAGAATGAGCTGCCGCCCACGGGTGAGATCGTGCTGGGCCATGAGGAAGAAGCCGAGGCCGGCCTGGAGCTGGCATTGGAGCCCGGAGAGCTGGAGGAAGCAGAGCCTGTGGCTCTGCCCACCGCGCCGGAAGCCCCCGCAGCGCCGAAGCCGGAACCCCGGCCCGCACCCCAGCCCGAGAAAAAGCCGGAGCCGCCCCGCCGCCGGGAACCCCTGACCCCGCAGGAGCAGCAGGAGGATGCAGAGATGGCCGAACTCAAGGCCATGCTCTATGGCATCCCCAAGCCCGCCCCGGTGGAGGAGGTGCAGGATGCCCCCGAAGAGGTGCTGGCCGTGGAGCCGGAAGCTCCCGCAGCGCCTGAGGGCCCGGCCATCCCCATGGTGTTTGCCGAGGATCAGTCGGTAAAGCAGGCGAAGTCTGCCCCGGAAGCCGCGCCAGAGGTTGAGCCGGAACCGGAAAAGGCTTTCCAGTTCTTTGGCAAGGGCGCGGACGAGAACGAGCCGCAGGCCCCTACCCGCACCGAGGCCCCCAGCAAGGACGACAGCATGAGCCTGCCGCTGATGGGGCTGGAAGAGGACGAAGCACCCGCCCGGCCTGCCGCCCCGGCAGAGGAGGCCCCGGCCCAGCCTGCTGAGGAAGCGGCCCCTGCCGCCCCGGAGGCTGAGGAGAAGCCTGAAGAGGAAGCCGAGCCGGAAACGCCCGAGCAGGTGGGGGAGAAGCTCCGCCGGATGGGTGCGGAGCTGACGCTGCGGTGTGTGCTGGAGGGCATCCTTGCCGTGGTGCTGCTCCACTTTGGCCTTGTTGCCGAGGGGCTGCTGGCCCCTGTGGCCTCCCTTGACCCCGTGATCGCCCCGGCGGCGTTCTATGCTGCCAACCTGCTCTTTCTGGCCGGTGCGCTGGCTGTGGGCTGGCCTGTCCTGCGGGATGGCCTGCAGGGCCTCAAGGGCCGCCCCAGTGCAGACACCATGCCGGCGCTGGCTGCCTGCGGTGCGCTGGTGCAGGCTGCGGTCGCCCTGCTCAACGCCCAGAGCTATCAGAACTCCAGCTGGACGCTGCTTTCCGGCGTGGCCGCACTGGGCCTGTTCCTGGCCCTGCTGGGCAGCCGTGTCCTGCTGACTGCCGTCAGAAACGGCTACGACCTTGCCGCCCGATCCCCCGAGGGGCTGCAGGGCGCGTTCCGTGTCCGGGATAAGGACCTGATCCGGGTGCTGGCCCGGAGCCTGGATCAGAAAGACCCCTGGGTGCTGCTCAGCCGCCCTGTCCAGTGGGACGAAGCACTGGTGGAGCAGAGCTTCGGGGAGCGTGCCAGTGAGCGCCGCGCCCGCAAGACAGCCCTGATCCTGCTGGGTGCCGCCGTGCTCAGCGGGCTGGTGTTCCTGCTGTTTGGCGGCGGGCCCAACGGCATGGCCGCAGCCCTGACCTCCATGCTCTGCATGGGTGCACCGCTGTCCTCCACCCTGGTTGCAGGCATCGCGTCTCTGCGCCTGCAAAAGACCGCTGCCGCCGCCGGTGCCGTGGTGCCCGGCTGGGCCGCCATTGAGGAGCTGGGCGGTGTGGACACCGTGCAGGTGGATGCCGACGAGCTCTTTACCGCCGACAGCGTGAATCTGGAGGATATCCGCATCTTCAAGGGCGGCCGCATCGACCGTGCCATCCTCTATGCAGCCAGCATCCTCAACCACAGCTGCGAGACCCTGCGGGGCCTGTTCCGTCAGATCATCGAGGACCGCACCGAGATCCTGTACCCTGTGAAGGATCTGGAGGTCCACCACGGCCTTGGCTTTGCTGCCTGGTGCGATAACAACCGGGTGCTCATCGGCAACCGGCTGTACATGGAGCGGGAGGGCGTGCCCCTGCCTGAGCAGGAGTACGAGGATGAGCACTCCCAAAACGGCGCGCTGCAGATCCTGTATCTGGCTGTTTCCGGCAGCCTGCACGCCATGTTCGTGCTCCATTATGTGGGCGGCCGCAACGCCGCCCGCGGTCTGGAGGTGCTGCAGCGGGAGAACATCCGCCTGCTGGTCACCTGTGAGGACCCCAGCCTGACGGCCCACCACATCACCGAGGCTTACCATCTGCCCGAGGGGATGATCACCCTGCTGGATCAGGAGCAGTGCAGCGCGCTGACCCCTGCCCAGCCGGACGAGACGGCCCGCTGCTGTATGCTGCATGATAAGGGCTTTGCCAGCCTGATCGGCGGCCTGCGCGCGGCGGAAAAGGCCCAGAACGCCGAGACCAGCGCCACCACGGTGCAGATGGTCTCGGTCTGGTTCTCGGTGGTCATCGGTGCTCTGCTGACCTACGCGGGCAGCATCGGCACCCTGTCGGTGGCCGCTGTCCTGATGTATCAGGCAGCTTGGAGTGCTTTGAGCATTGCGGTCTGCGCCCTGAAACAGCATAACTGAGAAATGCTCTTAAAATAAATAGGAATTATTCTTGATTTCAATTCGGAACTCTGGTATAATCAGTGCAGAAGGAACGCCCCGGCGGTCACCGGCGGCGAAATGATACACCGCACAAACAAAAGGAGAGCACGAATATGGAACTCAAGGGTACCAAGACCGAGAAAAACCTGTGGGAAGCCTTTGCAGGCGAGAGCCAGGCCCGCAACAAGTATACCTTCTTCGCCAGCGTGGCCAAGAAGGAGGGCTATGAGCAGCTGGCAGCGATCTTTGAGGAGACGGCTGCCAACGAGAAGGAGCACGCCAAGATGTGGTTCAAGGCCCTGAACGGCGGCTCCATCCCCGATACCATGACCTGCCTGGAAATGGCAGCCGGCGGCGAGCACGACGAGTGGACCGAGATGTACCCCCGGATGGCCGCAGAGGCCAAGGAAGAGGGCTTTACCCAGCTGGCTGCCCTGTTCACCATGGTGGCGCAGATCGAGAAAGAGCACGAGGAGCGCTACCGTGAGCTGGCCGAGAACCTGAAGAACAACAAGGTTTTTGCCCGGGAAGAGCAGCAGGTCTGGCAGTGCCGGAACTGCGGCTACACCTATATCGGCAAGTCGGCTCCCCTGAAGTGCCCGGTCTGCGCACATCCCCAGAGCTACTTTGAGCTGAAAAAGCACAATTATTGATCCTGTCCGGAACGCCGCAGCTCCCACGCCGGGACTGCGGCGTTCTTTTTGCACAAAATTTTCCGGAAAAACTGGTATAGTCCACGAAATCGGGTGCGAAAGCACAGCACTTTGGGCGAAAAACTTGACCCACATTGGCCGGATGTGTAAAATGAATCAGTAGTGAGAAAAATCATGGACGCGAAATTTTTCCATGTGTGCGGCATTCCTTTGATCCCATGGGATGAAACAAGGAGGGAAGTTCGACCCAATGAAATGGAAATTCCAAACCGCGGGGCGGCTTCTGGCCCTGCTGGCTCTGAGCGGGGCCCTGCTGGCTGCCCCTTTGCCCGCGCAGGCCGCGCCCGGTGTGCTGACAGGCCTGACAGGAACCGGCTCCAGGCTGGAACTGGAGCTGACCGAGATGGAGCTGGAGATCACCGATGATGACCCCCGCCCCAAGGGCTACCTGTACACCAGCGGCCAGAGCGATTATTACTTCATCGTCTGGATGAGCAGCAACTCCAATGTTGCCACGGTGGATGGCGACGGCAAGGTGACGGGCCGCAATGCAGGCACTGCCATCATCACCGCCATCTCCGACCACGGCGAACGCGCCGCCTGCAAGGTGACCGTGACCCGCAAAAATGAAGAAGCAGCCAGAAAAAAGCCCACGCTGGATACCACCAGCCTGAGTCTTGTGCTGCAGTACAATGACCTGCACCCCACCCATCAGCTCCAGCTGACCAACAGCGACCACTCCTTCCTCTATGTCTACCAGTGGATGAGCAGCAACCCTGAGGTTGCCACAGTCAGCGACAAGGGCCTTGTCACGGCTCAGGCGGCGGGCACCACCACCATCACGGCAATGGTCTCCAACGGCCAGGCTCTGCGGTGCAGCGTCACGGTGACTTCGGATATCGGCAAGGTGACCTTGAACAAGAGTGACCTGCTGCTCCGCACCGTGGGCACCCAGGAACGTCTGACGGCCACCGTTGCGGTGGAAGGCGGCGGCAGTGTGCCCATTACATGGGTCAGCAGCAACCCGGGTGTCGTTACCGTGGATGCGGACGGCGTGGTGACCGCCGTTGCCGATGGAGAAGCCAAGGTCACGGCCCTTTCACCTGCCGGACGCTTTGACGTGTGCAGCGTTGTGGTGGGCATGGCGGCGGAGAAGTACGAATCTGAAGCCGACCTTGCTGACGAGCTCAAGCTCCCTGACCCCTACGTTGCCGTAAGGCTGAATAAACTGGCATAAAGAAAAAGCACCCGCCCATGGCTGTTTTTGACAGCTATGGGCGGTTTTTGCGTGTATGGAAACGGATGCGCTGGGAAAAACTTGCCGAAGAGGAATTTTTTTCAAAAAATATTTTGCGTTGCATGGTGTGATGTACCTGACACATCCGGCCGCCTCCGGCAGGTGAAAAAGGACAAAATGGCCCGAATGTTGTTTAAGACAGGGAGCGGCTGCCCCACAGAGCGGCGAAATCTCTGCAAAAAAGGCGGCTGTCCGGCTTGAATGACACATTTAACAAAAATTTGACGTGAAGTGATTGAATTTGCAACTCTTGACAGAAGGCGGGACAAACCATTATCCTTTTATCCAGAGGAAAGTATTTTATGTCGCCAGACGTTGGAATGCCTGGTGGACAAGTGTGTGTCAGGAGGGAAAGAATATGACCAACTACCGGAACCGAATCGGGGAAGCCATTGCCTTTGCCCGGAACGTGGCGGGCAGATCCCAGCAGGAGCTTGCGGATATGCTGGGGCGGGACAAGCGCACCATTCAGAAATGGGAGCGGGGCGAGATCCGCATTGCGCTGGAGGATTATCTGGATGTATTCGATACTCTGCACCTGCCGGTGGGGCCCTATGAAATGTGGATCCGGCATCCGGAACTCTTTCCGCGCGGCATGGAGGATATCAAGGGCTTCAGCACCGAAAAGAAGCGGAGGACACTGGCGGATTATTATCTGCATCAGGCTGCACCGCTGGAGATCGAGCAGGAGTATTACATCCTGTTCGGCGACCACGGCAGCAACAGCTGCGGCATCCGGCAGGAGCTGCTGGCCAACCTGCAGACTCCGCTCCGTGACCGCAAACGGATCGTGAACCAGATCATCGACAACTACTATGAGGCCCGGGCCATCGGACATCTGACCGACCCGGAGGGCCAGCAGCCAGTGATGCCCATTCTGGAAGCCTGTTACGATGCCAGTGCACGGAGCGTGGAAGCCAACGAGAACCGGTACAGCATCGGCAGCATCGAGGACTATCTGGACGATGCGGCAAAACCGGCAGAAGAGTGAACCGAACAGCAGACGGCCATGTGCAGCCGCCTGCTGTTTCTGCGTTCGGCTGCCTGCGGGAAAATATTGTGAAATTTGCGGATTCCTGCTATACTTATCCTATTGATGAAAAAGAAGGGTGAGATAAATGGCATACAACATGGGCGGTCGGCGCTTCCGGCCGGTGGGCAGCGGAAAAAAGCGGACTGCGCCGCAGTACGGGCCGGTGGGCACAGGCTGCCCGTTTGTGGAGGAGGCCGTGGCGCGGCTGTATCGGGAGCAGAGCGAGGAACATTTCTGGAGCCTGATGAACGCCCTGAACTATGCGCTGGAATTGCAGACCAAGGTACTGGTGCCGCTGGATGCGGCGGTGGACCCCCAGAGCGGAGCCGCCCCCTGGGCACACCTGCCCATCCCGGAGGATCGGGCCGAGGGCCTGCCGCCCTGGCTGCTCCACGCCCGGAAAGAGCGGCACTATCTGCCGCTGTTCACTTCGGTAAAGAACGCCGAGGCGGAAAAGGCCAGCGCAACCCGCCCCATGGTGGAGCGCAGCCTGCGCAGCGCCATGGAGTATGCGCTGGAAACGGACGGCATCGATGGTGTGGTGCTGGACCCGTGGACAAGCTCTGCCACGCTGGATGTCTCCCTGCTCAGCGGGCTGCTGAAATCGGAGCGGGGGAGCGACAACCCCGGCGCTCAAGAGCTGGAAGCCGGGCACGCCGCCGCCCGGGCCGGGGATTGGCAGGAAGCGGCGGCCCGCTACACTGCCGCCGCCGAGGCGGGCAGCGCAGAGGCGCTTTCTGCTCTGGGAGACTGCCTGTATTATGGCCGGGGTACCCGGAAGAATAAGACCCAGGCCCGGCGGATGTGGAAAAAGGCCGCACAGGCCGGGGAGGTGCAGGCCATGATCGCCCTGGGGGATGACTGTGCCGCATCGGGTGGGGAGATGGCGGAGACCCTGCAATACTACCGCCGCGCCCAGAGCGCTGCCCGGGAGGTGCCGGACATCGCCTACACCCCGCAGGTCTGCCTGCGTCTTGCCCAGTACGAGACCCAGTACCTCTCCCGCAAAAAGGCGCTGCTGCAGGTGGCCGAAGCCGTGCAGGGCTTTCGGATCCTGCAGGCCGAGGGCGAAACGGATGCTGCCGACTGGCTGCGGGAGGCTGAACTGCTGACCGATCAGCTGCTGGCCGACGATAAAAACGCCTGAAACACAGTTTCTTTACATTTGTTCTAAGAAATCGTCATAGGAAACCGGTAAGATATTCAAGGAAATATTCTGCGCCGAAGAAAAGAGGACAAGCACTATGAGCAAAGTGATCGGAATTGACCTTGGCACCACCAACTCCTGCGTGGCGGTGGTGGAGGGCGGCAAGCCTGTGGTCATCACCAACGCCGAAGGCGAGCGCACCACCCCCAGCGTGGTGGCCTTTACCAAGGATGGCGAGCGTCTGGTGGGCGGCGCGGCAAAGCGCCAGATCGCCACAAACTCAGGCCGCACGGTGTCCAGCATCAAGCGGTACATGGGTTCTGATCACCGGGTTCATATCGATGGCAGGGACTTGACCCCGCAGGAGATCAGCGCCATGATCCTGACCAAGATCCGCCGCGATGCCGAGAGCTACCTGGGCGAGCCGGTGACCGAGGCGGTCATCACAGTGCCTGCCTATTTTGACGACAGCCAGCGCAAGGCCACTCAGGACGCGGGCCGCATTGCGGGCCTGAATGTTCTGCGCATCATCAACGAGCCCACCGCCGCCGCGGTGGCCTATGGCCTGGACAACGAAGCCCCCCAGAAGATCCTGGTCTATGATCTGGGCGGCGGCACCTTTGATGTTTCGATCATTGAGATCGAGGACGGCACCTTTACGGTGCTGGCCACCGGCGGCGACACCCATCTGGGCGGCGACGACTTTGACGAGCGCATCGTTGAGTGGGCTGTGGCGGAGTTCCGCAGATCTGACCGCATCGATCTGACCAAGGACCCCGCCGCCATGGGCCGCCTGAAGGAGGAAGCGGAAAAGGCCAAGAAGGAGCTTTCCAGCGCGCTTTCCGCCCAGCTGAACCTGCCGTTTATCGCGGTGGGCAAGGATGGCCCTCACCATCTGGATCTGAGCCTGGGTCGTCCCCAGTTTGAGATGATGACCGGTGACCTGCTGGCCCGCACCGTTCAGCCGGTGCAGAACGCCCTGCGGGATGCCGGGCTTTCCGCCAGCCAGCTGGGCAAAGTCCTGCTGGTGGGCGGCAGCACCCGGATGCCCGCTGTGGAGCGGCAAGTCCGGGAGCTGCTGGGCTGTGAGCCCAGCCACACCCTGAATCCCGATGAATGCGTGGCCATGGGTGCCGCCGTGCAGGGCGGCCTGCTGCAGGGCGGCGGAAAGCTGGCCGGTGCCACCGGCGCGGCCGCGCAGGGCCTTGTGCTGATGGATGTCACCCCGCTGACGCTGTCCATTGAGACGCTGGGCGGCGTGGCCACCCCTCTCATCACCCGCAACAGTATGATCCCCACCCGCAAGAGCCAGATCTTTACCACGGCCCGCCCCATGCAGACCAGCGTGGAGATCAACGTGCTGCAGGGTGAGCGTCACTTTGCCCGCGACAACAAGAGCTTGGGTAAATTCAAGCTCACCGGCATCCGCTCCGGCTTCTCCTCCAAGCCCCAGATCGAGGTCACCTTCGACATTGATGTGAACGGCGTGGTCAAGGTGTCTGCAAAGGATCTGGGCACCGGCCGGGAGCAGAACATCACCATCACCGGCAGCACCAATCTTTCTGAGAACGAGATCCAGCGCGCCATGGCCGATGCCGCCGCCTACGAGGAGGAGGATACCCGCCGCAGGGAGCGGTTGGAGCTCCACAACCAGGCCGAGATGCTGGCTTACAAGGTGGATGAGGCCCTCTCCAAGTGCAAAAAGGAGCTGGACAAGGACGAGAAGAACCGAGTCAAGAACGACCTTGCCAGTCTGCGCCGCTGCCTGCGCAAGGATAAGCCCGAAAAGATGAACGAGACCGAGGAAGCCGCCCTGCGGCAGGCCAAGAGCCAGCTGGAAGCCTCGGCCAACCACCTGATGCTGCTGTACTCTGCCGAGCAGACCCCCGGCGATGGAACGGACAGCACGCTGTAATATTTATAATATAAGGTTTGTGGGCTGCTGCACCCGCCCGGCGCAGCAGCCCTTTTTGCAGAAAGAGAAGGGAACAGTTATGAAGGAACTGCAATATCCGGTGCGCCCCGGGCGCTACCGCCACTTTAAAGGCAACGAGTATCAGGTGCTGGGCGTGGCACGCCACAGCGAGACCGAGGAGGAAATGGTGGTGTACCGCGCCCTGTACGGCGAGGGCGGGCTGTGGGTGCGCCCCGCCGCCATGTGGCTGGAAACCGTGACCCGGGACGGCGTTACCCAGCCCCGCTTTACCTATATCGGGGAGTGATGCGCCCGGCTTGAATCCCGTTATTGACCATAGGATTATTTTGCGGTAAAATGTGAGTATGATACCAAACAACAAAGGAGGTTTTCGTATGAAGGCCAAACGATGGATCTCGCTCCTGCTTGCGGTCAGCATGATGCTTGGTGTACTGGCGATGCCTGCTTTAGCTGCAACGCAGCAGCCGGAAAGCACCGCTGTTGTCAGCGAGGAACTGCCCGATGCCGCAGCGCTGAGCGCGGCAGAGGATGAAAATGATATCGTCAACATCCGCATCCGGGCGACCGGCAACCTTGTCTACGGCTCCGATTATAAGCTGGAGGTGGAGACCCGGCCCGAAAACACCCAGTATATCGCTGTGGTGCTGGGCACCAGCGGCGAAGCCTACGGCTATGTGACCCTGATGATCTCGGATAAGCTGCGCACCCTGCTCAAGCTGATCCCCCTGCCCAAAAAGATGTCCCAGACCCCGGACCAGGCCGAGGAATTCAACGTATACAGCTACCTCAAGCAGCTGATCGACGGCAACGATGTCAGCGTGCTGCTGCGGGTGGCGGACGAAGTAGTGTCGGTGATGGACACCGTCAGCTTCTTTGTCCCGGCCAGCTACCTGACCACGGTGAAGAATGTTTCCAACGGCATGAAGCTGGCGCTGAGCCTGATCCGCAAGTATCTGCCCGAGGGTGCGCTGAGCCGCATCTATCTGGACGAGCAGCCCAAGGACAGCGGCAAGTACTTTGCCGGTGCCATTGCGCTGGAAAGCAGCGATATCAACGCCGCCGGGTTTGCCATGTTCAAGATCAAGCCCAAGACCGAAAACGTCAGCCTGAGCTGGGCAGCCGATGCCCCGGCCAGCATGACCGTCTCCCAGCTGCAAAACGCTGATCTGACCGCCAAGGTGATCTCGGACGGACAGGTGGCTGAAAACGGCAAGGTGAGCTACACCTACAAGAAAAAGACCTTCCTGTGGTTCAGCAGCAAAATGAGCGGCGTGCCCACCGAGCCCGGCACCTACACCCAGACCGCCAAGGCGGGGGGCAACTACTCCTGCGGCAGCATCAGCCGCACCATTACGGTGACTGCTGACCCGCAGCCTGCTGCCGCAGAGCAGCCCGCAGCATAAATCAGCGGAAAACTATTTTTGAATAGGACGATCCCGGAAAGTCTGCGGACTTTCCGGGATCGTTTTTTCACGGGAGAGGCTGCTTTTTGTTTTCTATAAAAGGGGCTGCTTTACTCTTGCAAATCGCCGCACAATACGCTATTATAAAAATAAAAGAACCCCTTGCGGTAAAAAAAGGGAACAAGAAGGAGCGGTTTATCTATGGAGGAGAAAAAAAGCGGCATCAAAAAGTTCCTTGAAGAGTTCAAGGCATTTGCCATGCGCGGCAACGTGCTGGACATGGCAGTGGGCGTTGTCATCGGCGGTGCCTTCACCGCCATCGTCACCGCGTTGGTGGAGGACATCATCAACCCGCTGATCGGCCTGTTCTTCAAGGCAGATTTTTCCGATGTGGTCATCGGACTGGGCGGCTCCAGCATCAAGATCGGCGAGTTCGTCAACTCCATCATCAACTTCCTCATCGTTGCCTTTGTGCTGTTCGTTGTGATCAAGTTTGTCAACTCCCTGCACAAAAAGCCCGAAGCGCCCGCCGAGCCGGAGGAGCCCACCACCAAGGTGTGCCCCTACTGCCAGAGTGAGATTTCCATCAAGGCTGTGCGCTGCCCCCACTGCACCTCCAAGCTGGAGGGCTTTCCCGAAATGAAGGCCTGAAGCATTCAGCATTGACATTACAACAAAACCCTCCCTGCCGGGCGCAGTCTTTGCGCTTGCGGCAGGAAGGGTTTTGCACATTTTGAGGCTTGGCTGTGGAAAAGTGAAGCAGGAAGTGAGGTGGGAAAATCAGGCGCTCTTACTGAACCTTGGTCAGCTCAGCCAGCTTGTGGTAGATCTCGGTGTTGTCGTATACACCGCCGAACTTCTCGGCACCGACACCCATGGCGTACACGTTGACCATGGCACCGGTGTGGGCGTAGGTGGTGTGGTCCATACCTGACTTGTGGTTGATGGTGTGGCAGACAGCCATGCTGAAGGGGATGTAGGTGCCGTACAGCTCGTAATCCTGCTGGCTCATCTTGCTCTGGCTGGAGGAACCCACCTGCAGGGTGCGCTCGTAGGCCTTGCGCAGGTTCTCCACCTCATAGTCGGTCAGCAGCAGCTTGCCTGCGCTGGCGGCAGCGGGGTCGGTGGGCAGGGTCAGGCCAAAGACGTTCTTCACATCCTGCATGGCAGTCTCAAAGGGAGTCTTGTTGGCAATGTAGCCCTGCACATAGGTGGAATCAAACTTTGCGTAGGACATCTTCTGGTGTGCCAGATTGGTCAGGAAGGTGTCGTAGTTGGTGGTCTTGTAGCCGATGGCCATGCCGCCGGTCTCATGGTCGGCGGTGACAAGGATCAAAGTCTCATTGGGGTGGGCGTTGTAGAAGTCCACCGCAGCCTGCACCGCGTTGCTCATCTCCAGCACATCGTGGATGGAAGCAGCGGCATCGTTGGCGTGGCAGGCCCAGTCGATCTTGCCGGACTCGGTCATCAGGAAGAAGCCCTTCTTGTTGTTCAGCAGCTCGATGCCCTTCTTGACGTAGTCGGTCAGCTGCCACTCGCCGTTGGCAGCGTCCATGGCGTAGTTCATGGCCTTGCCATCGCCCAGATTCTCGGCAATGATCAGGGTCTTGCCTGCACCGGCGGTCAGAGCCGCTGCACCGGCCTGGGTAGTGACCACGTTGTAACCTGCGTTGGCAGCCACGGTATGGTTGTCGGGGCCGGCGCCGTCGCCGTTCACCTTCTGGAACTCGCCGCCAGCAAAGTACTCAAAGCCGGAGTTTGCCAGCTCCACGCCGATCTGGTAGTAGTTCTTGCGTGTCTTCTGGTGGGCATAGAAGGCAGCAGGGGTGGCGTGGTCGATGTTCACGGTGGAGATGACGCCCACCTTATAGCCCTTCTGGGCGTGCAGCTTTTCGGCGATGGTCTCGTAGGGCACATCGCGGGTCCACGGGCACATATTGATGACGCCGCTCTCGGTCTTGTGGCCGGTGGCGATGGAAGTGGCAGTGGAAGCGGAGTCCGGGCAGAAGGAGGTGC
>ENA-OVFY01001235-OVFY01001235.1-human-gut-metagenome-genome-assembly--contig:-NODE-1235-length-14360-cov-3.284446_pt1 | contig 14360 bp, 10 predicted proteins | sample MGYA00237766_ERZ505411 | MGnify/ENA primary metagenome ERZ505411 (study PRJEB26158, sample SAMN06016375) | human gut metagenome | biome: human gut; feature: ankylosing spondylitis patient; material... | reverse complement strand
GTTCCCCAGCGAAGAGGAAGCTGCCGACCGCTGGTTTAAATGTAAACTGGTTTTCATCACACTGGACGAGAAAAGCGGTGCGGAAAAGAAAACCTCTACCCAGGTATTGGTGCAGGCTGCCGACCTGCGTGATGCAGTGAAGAAACTGGATGAGGGCATGAAAGGCACAATGGCCGACTATCAGATAGCATCTGTAGCGGAAACCGCCATTATGGATGTATATCCGTACAGTGCAGAGCCCGACGACAAACCGGAAGTTTAATTTAAGTTATGAGTTATAAGTTATGAATTATTATTGTGACCCATAACTTATAACTCATAACTCATAACTCAAAAAAACGATGATTGCAGAGAATTTAAAACAAGTACTGAGCGAACTGCCTGAAAAGGTACGGCTGGTGGCTGTTTCCAAATTTCACCCCAACGAGGCGATAGAAGAAGCATATCGTGCCGGTCAGCGTGTGTTCGGAGAAAGTAAGGTGCAGGAAATGACCGCCAAATACGAAAGTCTGCCCAAAGACATAGAATGGCATTTCATCGGGCATCTGCAAACAAACAAAATAAAATATATCGTTCCTTACGTAGCGCTGATTCATGGCATAGACTCCTACAAGCTGTTGGCCGAAGTGAACAAGCAGGCTGCCAAAGCCGGAAAAACCGTCAACTGCCTGCTGCAGCTGCACATTGCCCGGGAAGAGACCAAGTTTGGATTCAGCTTTGACGAATGCCGGGAAATGCTGGCAGCTGGTGAATGGAGAGAGCTCAAGCATATCCGGATATGCGGATTGATGGGCATGGCCACGAATACGGACAATGACGAACAAATCAAAACTGAGTTTTGTTCTTTAAGTAGCTTCTTCAATGAAGTGAAAGCCAAGTGGTTTGCCGATGCAGAGTCATTCCGGGAACTGTCCATGGGGATGTCTCACGATTACCACGAGGCCATTGCAGCCGGGAGCACCTTAATACGTGTAGGAAGCAAGATTTTTGGAGAAAGAAACTATTAACCATAAAAAATCATTATCATGGCAACATTAGAAACTACTTTTGCAGGGCTGAAACTCAGAAACCCCATTATCGTCAGCAGCTCCGGACTGACAGACAGTGCCGCCAAGAACCAGAAACTATCTGAGGCCGGCGCAGGTGCCATTGTGCTAAAATCACTTTTTGAAGAGCAAATCATGATGGAGGCTGACTGGATGGGAGACCCGAACATGTACCCCGAAGGCAGTGACTACCTTGTAGGATATATCCGCGAACATAAGCTGGGTGAATATCTGAACCTGATTAAGGAAAGCAAAAAGGTTTGCAATATCCCCATCATAGCCAGCATCAACTGCTATCAGAATGCCGACTGGGTGGAATTTGCCGCCAAAATAGAAGAAGCCGGTGCAGACGCACTGGAAATCAATATCCTTGCACTGCAGACGGATGTACAATATGCTTACGGCAGTTTCGAGCAACGCCACATCGACATTCTGAGCCACATCAAGAAGACGGTCAAGATACCCGTCATCATGAAGCTGGGTGACAACCTGACCAACCCGATAGCTCTGATAGACCAACTGTACGCCAACGGCGCCGCCGCAGTAGTGCTGTTCAACCGCTTCTACCAGCCGGACATCAACATTGAGAAAATGATACAAGTATCCGGCAACGTATTCAGCAACGAAGCCGATTTGTCTAAAGCCCTGCGCTGGATAGGCATCGCTTCGGCAGCCGTAAACAAGCTGGACTATGCCGCTTCCGGTGGTATCCACTCGCCCGAAGGCGTTGTCAAGGCAATATTAGCAGGTGCTTCGGCCGTAGAGATATGCAGTGTGCTTTATCAGAATTCAGCTACCATCATTGAAGAATACATCCGCTTCCTCAACTTGTGGATGGACCGCAAAGGTATGGAAACCATCAGCCAGTTCAAAGGTATTCTGAACGTAAACGACCCGAAGGGAGTCAATACTTTCGAACGTACACAGTTCTTGAAATACTTCTCTTCACATGAATGAGACAAAAGGCTGACAAGAAGACAATAAAATTGAAAGGGTGATAACACTACAACGACGTTATCACCCTTTCATTTTATACTATACCGCTATCTTTTTATTTCTTCTTATCCAGCGCCTCAAAGCAGGAATTCTTGCTCACGAACTCCGGAACAATATCCTTCATGGCAGCAACAATTTTCATCTGGTCATAGGTGTAACTTACATCAATCAGTTTCTGAATACGCTCCTTCACCTCGTCATAGTCATACTCACGCACCGTGGCAATCATAATCTTCTCATGATAGGTGGGCTTTGTAAGCTCCTTCACATTCAAGAGTTCCTCGTAGAGCTTCTCGCCATGACGGAGACCGGTAAATTCAATCTTCACATCCGTACGTCCGGAAAGGCTGATCATACGCTTGGCAAGGTCCACAATCTTCACCGGCTTACCCATGTCGAAGATGTAGATTTCACCGCCGTTGCCCATACTGCCGGCCTCAAGAACAAGGCGGCAAGCTTCGGGAATGGTCATGAAGTAACGGATTATCTCAGGATGGGTCACTGTCACCGGACCGCCACGCTGAATCTGGTCGCGGAAACGGGGAATGACAGAACCGTTGGAACCCAGCACATTGCCGAAACGCGTAGTGATGAACTGAGTGGCATGGCCTCCCTCCTTCTGCAACTTCTTCGCAAGAGACTGCACATAAATCTCGCAGATACGCTTGGAACAGCCCATCACGTTTGTAGGGTTAACAGCCTTGTCCGTAGAAATCATCACAAACTTCTCGGCACCGTATTTCACGGCAAGATCGGCAACGGTGCGCGTGCCGAATACGTTCACCTGGATGGACTCGGAAACGTTGTCCTCCATCATCGGCACATGCTTGTAGGCGGCCGCATGGAAAATATACTGGGGCTTGAACTCCCTGAAGATGTCCTCCATACGCGTGGCATTGGAGATGTCGGCTATGATGGTCTCGGCATCAATGTCACGCCAACGGTCCTGAAGTTCCAGACGGATGTCGTGCAGAGGGGTCTCGGCCTGGTCCACTAAAATAAGTTTATAGGGATTGAACGAAGCCACCTGGCGCATGATTTCACTGCCGATGGAGCCGGCGGCGCCCGTAATCATCACACGCTTGCCCTCCAGATGAGAGGCAACCTTATGGATATCTATCTCGATAGGATTGCGCTGAAGCAGGTCCTCAATCTGAATTTCCTTCAACTGTGTGCGGCTCAGCGCCTGACCGTTCCACTCGCTCAAGGGAGGCGCGGTCATCAGTTTGATGTTGTGCACCAGCAGGCGGTCAGCCATGTCGGACTTCTTCAGTTCCTCCATCTTGGCAGGAGAAATGATGATGGTCTGCACATCGCGGTCGTTCAGCACATCAATCAGCGTATCATCGTTGGGGAACACCCTGACACCCATCATCACCTTGTTGATAAGCTCAGGTTCGTCCGCAATGAATCCGCGCAGACGGTAGTGGTTGCGCAGATTGACACGCAATGCCTTGGCAATGTTGACCCCGGCTTCCTTGGCACCGTAAATGAACACATTGGCACTATGGGTGCCGTCGAAGTTCAGCGCCTCGAAGAAAGTCTTGACAATCACACGGGAGCATGCCATCATGGCAAAGCTGATGATATAAGACATGAACAGCACGCTGACCGGAGCTAGGTTAAACTCCAAATAGCTTTCCGTCAGGACGCTCGTTATCATCAGCAGTGCATACGACACCGTCAATGACACAAAAATGCGCATGATATCCACAAAGGAGGAAAAGCGCAACACATTGGAATACGTACGGAAAACACGGAAAAAAATCAGATTGACAACAACCGTCCATAAAATGGTCTTGTCAATGGTAGAGGATTCCAAAAAAATGCTTCTGAAATCATATCGGAGAGCATAGGCCAACAGACTGGATATGACGATGATAAATACATCAATTAATAGAATAGTCCATATCGGAAGCACTTTCGCGGAAAGATACCGATGAAAAAAATTTCGCTTCATTTCGCTTGACAGTTTTGTTTTAGGCGAGGCAAAGATACACTATTTTAGGCAAAACAGACAATAAATCGATAAAAAAATGTTATAACAACTATTTATCGTCTATAAAGAAACCATCCCGCCTCCCCCGTTTTAACAGTCGGAAAGCGGGATAGAAATAGTTTTACCCCGGAAAATGCGGTATCCGCTACATCAGATTACTTGCCAACTCGCTCAACTGGCTACGTTCTCCTTTCACCAGATTGACATGGGCAAACAAGTTCTGGTCCCTCATACGGTCTATCATATAGACAAGTCCATTGGACTGACTGTCCAGATAGGGTTGGTCTATCTGCTGAATATCACCGGTAAACACCATTTTTGTGCCTTCGCCGGCACGGGTGATGATGGTCTTAATCTCATGTGGGGTCAAGTTCTGGGCTTCATCGATAATACAGTAGGTCTCACTCAAGCTGCGCCCGCGGATAAAGGCCAATGCCTCGATGACCAATTGTTCACTTTTTTGCATATCCTCCAAGCGTTTCACTTCAGAGGAATTGGCAGCGAACTGATGTTTGATTACATTCAAATTATCGAACAAAGGCTGCATGTAAGGAGCCACTTTCTCATTGGCATCACCGGGAAGGAATCCAAGGTCTTTATTAGACAGAGCCACGATGGGACGTGCCAGAAGAATCTGCTTGTAGTCGGTAAGTTTTCCCAATGCGGCAGCCAGCGCCAACAAAGTCTTGCCGGTTCCCGCCTTACCGGTCAGGGCAACCAGCTTGATGTTCGGGTCGTTCAGCACCTCAAAAGCAAAGCTCTGCTCGGCATTACGCGGTTCAATGCCATAATTCTTTGTCTTGTTGACCCGACAAATCGAATGGGTAAAGGGATTATAACGTGCAAGCACACTGCTGCGGTCACTCTTCAGCACAAAGCATTCGTTGGGGCGAATGATGTCCTTAAAATCGAACTCGTTGATGTCCAGTCCTTCTTTGGAAGAATAAATGCGGTCTATCAGCGCAGGGTCAATACCCTCGAACACTTCATTCGACTTTTCGAATATATCCACATTGATTACCTTATCATTGATATAGTCTTCGCACAGCAGACCGATGGAACGCGCCTTCATGCGCAGATTCACGTCTTTCGTGACAAGGATGGTTTTCATTTTAGGCTTTTTGGTAGAAAGCCAGTCCACTACCGACAGAATCTGATGGTCGGGGATGCGTTCGGGAAAGGAATCACGTACCCGGGGAGAGTCCACCATGCCTGCCACCACAAACAGACGGCCCAAGCCCTCTCCCAATGGCGCCCCTTTGGTGAACAGATTGTCATCGGTAATCAAATCTAGCTCACGGACAAACTCACGCGCATTGAAATTAATCTGCTCATTGCCTTTCTTGAATTTGTCCAGTTCTTCAAGGACTACGATGGGAAGATAAATGTCATTCTCTTGAAAATTCTTCAAACAGTTATAATCGTGAAGAATCACATTCGTATCAATCACAAAATTTTTCTTAGCTCCCATACACGTTAGATTTAAATTGTTAATACCTTTGCATAAGCTTAAGATAAGTTACACTGCAAGCAATTTCAAGCAAGCTTGATTGCGTCCGGTCTGCATTATCTTTGTCGCTTTTAAAGATAACAAATTAATAGGGAGAAAGGATTGCTTCTCCGTTAAATATTATAAAAGATGGATTATCAGAACACTTTAACTTACTTATATAACAGTGTGCCCATGTTTCAGCAGGTGGGCGGCTCAGCATACAAGGAGGGGTTGGAAAATACTCTGACCCTGGACGAACATTTCGGACATCCCCACCGCAGTTTCCGCAGCATTCATGTGGCCGGTACCAACGGAAAGGGTTCCTGCTCGCATACGCTTGCCGCCATACTGCAAGAAGCGGGATATAGGGTCGGACTCTACACCTCGCCCCACCTGGTGGATTTCCGGGAGCGCATCCGGATTAACGGACAGCCTATACCCGAGGAATACGTCATCCGTTTTGTAGCGCAGGAACGTGGATTCTTCGAACCCCTCCACCCCTCCTTCTTTGAGCTGACCACTGCCATGGCCTTCCGCTACTTTGCGGATGAAAAGGTGGATGTAGCCGTAATCGAGGTGGGACTCGGCGGACGCCTGGACTGCACCAATATCATCTGTCCGGATGTATGCATCATCACCAACATCAGTTTTGACCATACCCAATTCCTGGGGGACACCTTGGCAAAAATCGCAGGAGAGAAGGCAGGAATCATTAAAAGCGGTATCCCCGTTGTAATCGGCGAGACCACTCCCGAAACGAAATCGGTGTTTCTGGAAAAAGCGCAGGCGACGGGTGCTCCTATCTACTTTGCCGAAGAGAACGACCGTGAGGACTATCCCGGAATAGAATACGAACTGAAAGGGCTCTACCAGCAGAAAAATGCCCGGACCGTACTCACCGCCCTCCCGCTACTGAAAGAAGCCGGCTACCGGCTGGACGGACAAGCAGTGCGCAGTGGCTTTGCCCGTGTGGCGGAACTGACGGGCTTGATGGGACGCTGGCAAAAACTGCAGGACTCGCCCACCCTGATTTGTGACACCGGCCACAATGTGGGAGGCATCACCTACATTACAGAACAACTGAAGCAACAGACTTACCGACAGCTACACATCGTCATAGGCATGGTGAATGACAAGGATATACGGGGGGTACTGGCCTTGCTACCCCGGGAAGCGACCTACTACTTCACCAAAGCCAGCGTGAAGCGGGCATTGCCCGAAAGCGAACTGCAGGAGCTGGCCGCAGCAGCTGGCCTGAAAGGGCATTGCTATCCTGACGTACCCGCCGCCGTGCGGGCCGCACAAGAAAAAAGCCTCCCGGAAGATTTCATCTTCGTGGGAGGCAGCAGTTTCATTGTGGCCGACTTGTTAGCGAACCGCGATGCACTCAATCTCTACTAAGGCGTCTTTAGGCAGCGCCTTCACTGCCACAGCCGAACGTGCCGGGAAAGCACCGTCAAAATAAGTGGCATATACCTTGTTCATATCAGCGAACAAGGACATGTCTGCCAGGAAAACGGTTGTCTTCACAATATTTGCCATGCCCAGGCCTGCCTCTTCCAGAATATGCTTTATATTCTCCAAGGACTGGCGGGCTTGCGCTTCAGCACCTTCAGCCATCACTCCGGTAGCTGCGTCAATAGGCAACTGACCTGATACAAATACCATTCCGCCGGCTTCGATAGCCTGGCTATAAGGGCCTATGGCGCCCGGTGCCTTCTGGCTGCAAATCACTTTCTTCATGATTGTCAAAGTTTGTTTTTATTAATAATCGGGTCTATTTTCTTTTTTCTCATAAAAAAATCCGAAGTATATGCAGTATTCCGGAAATCCACGCATTTTATAAATAAAACAACGTAATTTCACTCATAACCTGTTATACCTAGACTTAACTCATTTAACACGGGGGAGTTCCCCAAAACAGAGGCTCTGCTTGCGAAAGTAGAGCCTTTATTCTATCCCATCCCTTTACTTGCAATGCTTCTCTATCAAAGCACCCACATTGGGGTCACCCAATTCCTTTGCCTTGGCAAAGCTGGCACAAGCTTCCTTGTCCTTCTTCATCTGCAGCTGGGCGATACCCATCAGACGGTAGGCTTCGGCATATTTAGGGTCTTTCTCCAGAGCAGCCTTCAGCACATTCAACGCCTCCTCGTAACGTCCCACGCGAAGATTCACCACTGCCAGTTCGGCACGGTAGGTCAAATCTTCCGGATTCAGTTCGATGGCCTTCGCCATATCGTCCAGCGCACGCTGGTACTGCTTGGCCTTCAAAGCAGCCTGCTCACGGTAATAGTAGAACATGTCGTTCACTTTACCGTTCACGGCATTGTAATAGGCGTCATAATCCAGCATGGCATTACGCGCCTGGTCTGCATTCATACGGGCTTGGGCACGCTCCAGCAAGTAAGGGGCGGCTTCCTCCGTATAGGGCTGGGTAAAGCGGGCCACACAACTGTCCATCAGAGCCAGTACCTCTTCGGCAGGCGCCTGCATCAGTTCCTTGGTCTTGGCAGCACTGAAGAAGGTAGCCGGAGAGGCCAGAATGGTCTTATTCACTTTATCATAGCTGGTAAATGCCGACGGATAGTCCTGCTTGGCAAACAGGATGTCACCCTCCAACTGGACATAAACCGGAAGCTCGTCAATGGCTATCGCTTTCCGTACCTCGTCCAGAGCCTTGTCGAGCGACCAGTCCTTATAAACTTTCTCGGGCTTGCCCAATGCATAATTATAGATTATCTTGGCCCGGTTGTAATACACATCATCTTTCTTTGCGGCAACCTCCAAAGCCTTATCCATATCTGCGGCGACCTTATCCATGGAAGCATCTTCACGGGACATGAACAGATGCTGGGAAGCACGGCGCAGATAACCGTCGGCACTGGCAGGATATTGTGCAATGAAATCGTTCAGAGTCTCCATATACTTCTCCGGAGACAGTTGGGAAGAAGCCATGTAGAGGAACACCAAAGCCTGCTCTTCGGTATCGGGCAATGCCTTCTTAATACCGATGCCCTTCAATGACATATCTCCATAAGACAATGCGGAGATATTCTGCGACATGGCGAAATTGGCATCAATGGCATAGCAGATGGTAGCCGTGTCTTGTCCGGAGGACTTCTGCGCAAGGCCGAAGACCTGCCCGTCCACAGTCATCAGCGGACAACTCACCATCTTGTCCTTCAAACGCATATCAAGTGTATAATAGGAATAGTTACCGGAAATCTTATCAGCTTCCTTTACTTTCCCGGCAGTGAAGGAACGGTCCTTCTGGGTGGAATAAGGCAGCAGATATACATCCGCACCGGCAGCCGGAGCCACAGCAGCCAAAGTGAGTGCCGTGACTTTCTTTCCGGGGATGCCGACACGGAACTTGACAACATCGTACATGTCATCAGCTCCCATAATGGCCTCCACCGGCATCTGTGCCCCGTCCGAGCTCATCACAACGGCGCGCCGGGCACCTTTGAACAAGGTGTAGTCAGAAAGCGCAACGCCATCTTCAGTGACAAAAAAGCCGTTTCCAGTATTCAGTATCTTATCGTCCTGGTCGTAGGTCACCACCGAAAAAACGGCACGTTTGGCTTTGTCTACCCACTTTGGGGCTTGTGCCACACTCCACTGAGCCAATAAACAGAGAGTGAGCATCAACAGCAATTTCTTTTTCATATCTTAGTTGGTTCTTTGTTTTACCGCTTCATAAATCAAAATGCCGGCTGCAACGGAAACATTGAGGGACTCGATGGTTCCCAACATGGGAATCTTCACCCACTCGTCACACAACGCCAGGTTGTCATAGGACACCCCCTTGTCTTCGGCACCCATAATGATGCACATCGGACCGGTATAGTCGGCTTTGGTATAGTCGTAATCGCCTTTCTCCGTGGCTGCCACGATATGGAAACCACTATTCTTGAGGAATTGCAGGGTCTCTTTCAAGCTGTGTTCGCGGCAAACGGGCAAAGTGTGCAAGGCTCCTGCCGAGGTTTTCATGGCGTCTGCGTTGACTGATACACTGTTCCGTGCAGGGATAATCACGGCATCTACCGCCGCACACTCGCAAGTACGGGCAATGGCGCCGAAATTGCGGACATCCGTGATGCCGTCAAGCATCACAAACAGAGGATTCTTGCCCTGCTCGAAAAGGAAAGGTACCAAGTCCTCCGTCTTCTGGTAAGTGACTGAAGAGATGAAGGCAATCACTCCCTGGTGATTCTTCCGCGTCACGCGGTTGATGCGTTCCACCGGAACGCGCTGTACCGGTATCAAAGTCCCTTTCAAGACAGCGAACAGCTCTTTTGACAAATCACTCTGAATGTCCTTCTTTACCAATATCTTGTCTATCTCTTTTCCTGCCTGAATGGCTTCTATCACGGCACGGACGCCGAAAATCATTTCACTGTTATCAACCATATATGGGTATTTACTATTTGACGATTTACTATTTACTATTTGATACTTCCAGCAATGCTCTGGCATTGTTCAGTGCGGCTTCGGTCAGCTTAGCACCACTCAGCATATGGGCTATTTCTTCCACGCGTTCATCGTCGGTCAGACGACGGATGTGACTGTTTGTTTCCGTCTCGTTGTCCTGCTTGTACACCTTGTAATGGGCGCGTCCACGGGCAGCAATCTGGGGTAGATGGGTAATGCTGATTACCTGGCGGTCCTGCTCGCCCATCTCCTGCATGATATCCGCCATGCGGTCGGCTATCTCGCCGGAGACTCCGGTATCTATTTCGTCGAATACAATGGTAGGAAGCTTGACGGCACCGGCTATCATTGCTTTGATGGAGAGCATGACGCGGGCTATTTCACCACCCGAAGCTACGGAGGAGACGCTTTGCAATGCCCCGTTCTTATTCGCGGAAAACAAGAAGTTCACAGTATCCGCCCCGTGTATGCCCGGCTCTTTGCGGGCACCTATCTCTACCTGGAAACGGACATTGGGCATGCCCAACGGAACCAGCCGCGCAGCCATCTGCTTCTCCACTTCACGGGCAGCGGCAGTACGCGCCTTGGTGAGGACGGCAGCCTGCTTTTTCACCTTATTATATAAAGAGTCGCAACGCGCTTTCAGTTCCTCGATGTGCTCGTCGGACGAAGTGATGGCTGAGAGTTTGGCGGCGTATTCATCCGTCAGCGCCAGAAGTTCGCCGACAGTGGAAACGCGGTGCTTCTGTTGGAGCGTATAAATCAGGTTCAGACGTTCGTTCACTTCATCCAGACGTTCGGGGTTGAACTCTATTTCATCCTCCTTACCCGACACTTCCTGCGAAATATCCTTCAACTCGATATAAGTGCTTTCCATGCGTTCGGCAAGTTCCCCGGCAACCGGATAAACCCTCTGCAGGCCGAGCATCGTGTTCAGGCATTCCTTCAGCCCAGACAACAAGCCTCCTTCGTCCGAGTAGAGCGTCTGCCCTACCCGATAGAGTCCGGCCTTTATCTCTTCCGCATGGCTCAGCGTATCTGCCTCTTGCTCCAGCTCCTCCTGCTCACCGGCAGACAAGTGTGCCTCTTCCAACTGTTCCAGTTGGAAACGGATATAGTCTTCGTCCGACTTGTCCTGATTGGCACGGGCAACAAGGGCCTCCAAATCCTGCTGTGCCTGCTTCCATGCTCCGAAGATATGCTGGTAAGCAGACAAGGCCTCTTCGTTATGCGACAAGATGTCCAGTACATTCAACTGAAATCCTTCCTTGTTCAGCAATAGGTTCTGATGCTGGGAATGCACGTCAATCAGCTGTTCTCCCAACTCCTTCATCTGAGCCAATGAAGCAGGCGTGTCATTGATGAATGCCCGGCTCTTGCCCGAAGCGGACACCTCGCGGCGCAGGATGCATTCTTCCTCGTACTCCAACTCATTCTCCTCAAAGAAAGGCTGCATACCGTAAGCGGAAATATCAAAACGGGCCTCGATAATGCACTTCGAAGCTCCTACACGAATGGCTTTCACATCGGCACGCTGTCCCAGCAGCAGACCGATGGCACCCAGAATAATGGATTTTCCAGCACCGGTCTCACCCGTTATCACCGAGAAACCGCTGCTGAAGCTGATATCGAGCTTTTCAATAAGCGCATAATTCTGTATGTAAAGCGAACGCAACATAAGGATATTGACGATTTGACTATTTACTATTTACTATTTAAATCTTTCACCAGACGGTCTACGATGTCGGCAGCCACTTCGGCTTTGGACTTCAAGGGGTAGTCCGTCTTTCCCTGGTGGTCTATGATACTGATTTTATTGGTATCGCAACGAAAACCGGCTCCCTTGTCGTTCAGGGAGTTCAGCACGATGAAGTCCAGATTCTTGCGGTTGAGCTTGTCTTCCGCATTCATCTGCTCGTTATGAGTCTCAAGGGCAAAGCCTACGAGGAGGCGCCGTTGGTGCTCTGTATCGTTCTTCAGATTGCCTAAGAAAGCGGCTATGTCGCGGGTAGGTTTCAAGTTCAAACTCATCTCCCCGGTCTTTTCGCGCTTGATTTTCTCATCCGCCACTTGTTCGGGGGTGTAGTCTGCCACGGCAGCCGTCAAGATGGCGGCATCGGCATGGACAAAGGCGGCGGATGCAGCCTCGAACATCTCCTGCGCCGACTCTACCGCATGGTACTGGTGCATCGGGAAGTAAGTGCCTTGCTGCACCGGACCGGCAATCAGTATCACCTTGGCCCCTCTGGCGGTACATTCATCTGCCAGGGCAAGTCCCATCTTGCCGGAAGAATAGTTGCCGATGAAGCGTACCGGGTCTATCTTCTCATAAGTAGGTCCTGCGGTTATCATCACTGTCTTGCCCACCAGGTCGCCCTCTTTGGCAGCAAAGTACATTTCCAGGTGGCGGATGATATTCTCCGGCTCCTCCATACGGCCTTTCCCCACCAGATGGCTGGCGAGTTCTCCCGTAGCAGGTTCTATGATGTGGTTTCCATAAGAGCGGAGTGTATCCAGATTCTTTTGGGTGGAAGGATGGGCATACATGTCCAGGTCCATGGCAGGCGCCACAAACACCGGAGCTTTGGCGGAGAGATAGGTGGTAATCAGCATATTGTCTGCCACGCCATTCGCCATCTTGCCGATGGTGGAAGCCGTAGCCGGGGCTATCAGCATGGCATCTGCCCACAGACCGAGGTCCACATGGCTGTTCCAGGTGCCATCGCGTTGGGCAAAGAACTCACTGATAACCGGTTTGCTGGTCAGGGCAGAGAGCGTGATAGGGGTAATAAATTCTTTTCCGGCAGGCGTAATGACCACCTGCACCTCTGCACCACGCTTAATCAGTCCGCGAATAATATAGCATGCTTTATAGGCGGCAATGCTGCCCGTAATGCCCAATACTATTTTCTTCCCTTTCAGTATATTTGCCATTTATTTCTGAGTCATTTCACGCAGACGTATCTTGGTCAGCGTGGCTTTGGTATTCAGGGTAAAATCACTGTTCAGAATCCAGCTGTAATAGCCGGGATCGCGCTTCAGGACATCGGATACCGACATGCCCTTGTACTTGCCGAAGTTGAATACTTCCACACCTTTGTCATCGTAGACCATACGACCGGCAAAGTCCACATTCTTGTTGAAGCTGGAATAGTCGGCAAGGAAAGCCACGTCATTCTGCAACTCCGGATAGCGGTCCAACTGCGACATCAGCACCTCGTAGGTGGCACGTGTATCAGCCTCTGCCGTATGGGCGTCTTCCAAATTCTTGCCGCAATAGAATTTATAGGCAGCAGACAGCGTGCGTTGCTCCATCTTGTGGAAAATGACCTGCACGTCCACAAACTTGCGGCGGCTCATGTCAATGTCCACACCGGCACGAAGGAACTCTTCCGCCAGGACGGGGATATCAAAACGGTTGGAGTTGAAGCCCGCCAAGTCGCATCCTTCAATGTCATTGGCAATGTTGCGCGCCACTTCCTTGAATGTGGGGCAGTCGGCTATATCGGCATCGTAGATGCCATGAACGGCAGATGCTTCGGCAGGAATGGGCATTTCGGGGTTGATACGCATGGTTTTGGACTCCTCATTCCCGTTGGGATATACCTTGAGGTAACAGATTTCGACAATTCGGTCTGAGTTGATATTGGTACCCGTAGTCTCCAAATCAAAAAAGACTATCGGATTTTTCAGATTCAATTTCATTGTTTTTTCGTTTTATAAGCTCTGGCTATGAGCTATAAATTATAAGTTTAACTTACAAGCCACGAGCTACAAGAAACGAGACTGATATCATGCAGTATTCGTAACTTGTAGCTCGTCGTTTGTTGTTCGTTGTTTATTGTAATCCTTTCTATTTATTCAAGATAAGTGTATCCATACAATCCCGAACGATAGTTGGAAAGGAATTCTTTACCTTCTTCTACCGAAATTTTTCCCTCTTTAACGGACTTTGTCACCCATGTTTCCAGGGTTCGAACCAGTTTCTTCGGGCTATATTGTACATAGTCAAGCACTTCGGCAACCGTCTCACCATCAATAATCTGTTCAATGTTATATCCCTTCTCATTGACAGAAACGTGTACTGCATTTGTATCTCCAAACAAGTTATGCATATCCCCCAGAATTTCCTGATAAGCTCCTACCAAGAATACCGCAACATAATAAGGCTCTTTCTGCTTCAAGCTATGAACCGGCATATAGTGTGCCACATTCCTGGTAGAGATAAAATTGGCTATTTTCCCATCGGAATCACAGGTTATATCTTGCAAAGTGGCCGAACGATCCGGCTTCTCATCCAGACGCTGAATGGGCATAATCGGAAAAATCTGGTCGATTGCCCAAGAATCCGGCAGTGATTGGAAAAGTGAAAAATTACAGAAATATTTAT
>ENA-OVFY01001211-OVFY01001211.1-human-gut-metagenome-genome-assembly--contig:-NODE-1211-length-14539-cov-8.047915_pt1 | contig 14539 bp, 9 predicted proteins | sample MGYA00237766_ERZ505411 | MGnify/ENA primary metagenome ERZ505411 (study PRJEB26158, sample SAMN06016375) | human gut metagenome | biome: human gut; feature: ankylosing spondylitis patient; material... | reverse complement strand
AGCGCCACCTTGCCAAGGTGGAGGTAGCGAGTTCGAGCCTCGTCGGCCGCTCCAAATGGAGCAGCAACAGTTGCTCCGAATATGGTGACGTGGCCAAGTGGTAAGGCAAGGGTCTGCAAAACCCTCATCCACCAGTTCAAATCTGGTCGTCACCTCCAAAAGTTCCCGGAAGCTGCGGCTTCCGGGATTTTTTGTTTTCTTTTGCCGCCGGACGTGCTAGAATAAAGAAAACCACGAGAGGAGTCTCCTGCCATGCCCGCTGAACATCACACCACCCTGACCCCGGACACGCCGGTGCGCTACCTCAAGGGCGTGGGGCCCAAGACCGCCGAGCGGTTCGAGAAGCTGGGCATCGTGACACTGGCCGATCTGCTCTGCCACTATCCCCGGCGGTACATCGATTTTTCCCGCCCCTACTCCATTGCCGAGGCCCCGCCAGACACCGAGTGCGTGGTGAAGGCCGAGGTGTTCGCCAAACCTGCCGGGCGCATCCTGCCGGGCGGGCGGCGGATGGAGCGCATCACCGCCGGGGATGATGTTTCCAGCCTGGAGATCACCTGGTTCAACAATCCCTATGCCGCCCAGAAGCTGGAGCTGGGGCAGGAATACTATTTTGAGGGCATCGTGACCGGCGGGATGCTTCGCCGTCAGATGGTCAACCCGCAGGTGCGCACGGCGGCACAGATCACCGCCGCTCCCTTCGAGGCCGTTTACCCCCAGACCGAGGGGCTTTCCAGCACCGTGATCGCAAAATGCATCCGGCAGCTGCTCCCCCATGCGGAACTCCTGCCCGACCCGCTGCCAGAGGAGATGCTGAAAAAATACCGCCTGCTCTCCAAGGCCGATGCCGTGCGGGCCATCCACTGCCCTGCCACAGAGGAGGAGGCTTTTGCGGCCCGGCGGCGGCTCATCTATGAGGAGCTGCTGGTGCTCCAATTGGGCATTGGGCGGATGAAGAACCGGGGCAGCGCATCCACCGGTGCGCCCATGCATCGGCTCGACCCGGCCCCCTTCTGGGCATCGCTCCCCTTCTCCCCCACCGATGCCCAGCGCCGGGCCGTAGACGAAATTCTGACCGATCTGTCCGGCAGCACCTCCATGAACCGCCTTTTGCAGGGCGATGTGGGCAGCGGCAAGACGCTGGTTGCCGCCGCCGCCATCTGGGCCTGCATCCGCAGCGGATACCAGGCGGCCCTGCTGGCCCCCACCGAGATCCTTGCCGCTCAGCACGCAGAGAATCTGAACCGGATGCTGGCCCCCTTCGGTATGCGTGTGGCCCTGCTGACCGGCGGCATGAAGGCCGCCGCCCGCCGCACCACGCTGGCTGCCATCCGCAGTGACGAAGCCGACCTTGTGGTGGGCACCCACGCCATCCTGAGTGAGGGCGTGGAGTTTGCCCGGCTGGGTCTGGCTGTGGTGGACGAGCAGCATCGCTTCGGCGTGCGCCAGCGCGGAATGCTGGCCGAAAAGGCCGCGAACCCCCATCTGCTGGTGATGAGCGCCACGCCCATTCCACGCACACTGGGCCTGCTGATCTACGGTGATCTGGACATTTCCATTCTCGACGAGCTGCCCCCGGGCCGTAAGCCCGTCAAGACCCGGTGCATCACCGGAAAAAAGCGGCGGGATCTCTACGGCTTTCTTGACCGGGAGATCGGAGCCGGACGACAGGTATATATCGTCTGCCCCGCCATCGAGGACACACCGGACGGCGGGCTGAACGCCGTGAAGAGTTACTACGAGGACATTGCCAAAGCCCTTCTCCCCGACCGCCGGGTCGGCCTGATGCACGGTAAGCTCAAGCCAAAGGAAAAAGCCGCTGTAATGGACGATTTCAAGGCCGGCCGGCTGGACGCACTGGTATCCACCACCGTCATCGAGGTGGGCGTGGATGTCCCCAACGCCACCGTCATGGTCATCGAGAATGCCGAGCGCTACGGCCTGAGCGCCCTGCACCAGCTGCGGGGCCGCGTGGGCCGGGGTGCCGTTGAGAGCTGGTGCTTCCTCGTCAGCGACAACACCGCCGAGAGCGTCCAGAAGCGGCTCAAGTTCCTCTGCTCCACCTCGGACGGCTTCGCCGTGGCGCAGTTCGACCTTGAGACCCGCGGCCCCGGCGACTTTTTCGGCAGCCGACAGCACGGCCTGCCCACTCTGCAGATCGCCGACCTGATGAACGACACCCGCACCCTTCACGCCGCCCAGGCCGAGGCCGCCGCTCTGCTGGCCGCAGACCCCCTGCTGGAAGCACCGGAGCACAGCCTGCTCGCCGCGCAGGTCGAACAGATGTTCACAAAAGCCGGAGCCATGAATTGAAACAATAAAAAGAACCGGTTTCCATATATTTTAAATGAGAAAGGCTCCTGCAAAAGCAGGAGCCTTTCTCATGATTACCATTCTGTCATCGGTTCAGGCTTTGCGCCGCCTTGGCGATCACAGCCAGCAGATCGACCAGATGTTCCACGTCCATCTGGCCGCTGTTGTTGGCAAAGGCATAGAAGCAGCCCTGCACGCAGAACGAAAGCAGGATGCCCCGGTCGGGGTCCGCTGCAAAGGTGGGGTCTTTGGCAGCCAGACGGTCTCGCAGACCCTTTTCAATGCAGTTGGCAAAGATCCCCTGCCTTGCCCCGGAGAAAAGGATGTTCACCGCCTCCTGGTTCTGAACAAAGGCATGGAACAGTTCACGGGTCAGCTGCTCTGTGTGTGCAGCGGTAAGCCCCACATTGGGCACACTGTCCAGAATGACATGGATGAGCTTGTTCTCCAACCGGCTGGACAGCTCATAGATATCCTCATAGTGGGCATAAAAGGTGGATTTGTTCACCTTGGCCAGTGTGCACAGGTCTTTGATCCTGATTTTCTCCAGCGGCTGGCGGGCACGCAGCTCCATGAATGCCTTTTCGATGGCGCGGTCAGTCTTTTCAATGCGGATGTCCAAAATAATCCACCACTTTCATTGTTTCGTTGGATATCCAACGCTTTTCGTTTTTCGGGGATAGACAGTTTGTTCGAGTTTTCTTACAATATCAATAGAGAATCCCTTTCTCTCTCAATGCCGCTTCGATCCTCTGGAATGTTTCTTCATCCGGGCAGCGGAGGGTGTGCAGGTGCACGCCGCCGGTCATCCGGCTGAGCAGGCACTCCGGGGTATTGGCTGCCTGGGTGATAAAGGTGTCCACATCGTATCGGCTGGCGAGGTTCAGATTGCCCCGCAGTTCGCCGTAAAGCGGGTTTTCCACCGCCACATCGACCACCACGCCTCCCTGATCCACCACCGTGTAAAGCTCGGTGCGCATCTCATCGGCGGTCCTGTGCACACAGGCCAGGATGCCGGTGTAGCCGCCGGGGGTCGGGTGGAACTGATACCCGCGCGGGGTGGCCTCGATTTCGGCCCCGCCTGCCCGCAGAAGGGCCACGTCCCCCACCACGATCTGGCGGCTGACCCCCAGCTTTGCGGCCAGTGCACTGGCACTGATGGGTGCGCTGGCCCCATGGAGCTGTTGCAAGATCTTTTCCCGGCGCTGTGCTGCGTTCATTGTTGTTCCCCCTGTCAGCATTTTTCCCTATTATAATAGTGCATGACAGGTGTCCTGTCAATCCAGACGCAGGACCGTGGCGTAATTGGAGGGCAGCTGGACCTTCATCCGGCCAGATGCAAGGCTGGTCATCACATTCTCCGCACCCACGGTATCGGCCAGCAGGTCTGTTGCAGCGTTGGCTTCCACCGGCAGCTGGAACTCTATCTCAGCCGGGCTGTCACCGTTGTTGAATACAGCCACCAGGGCTTTTCCATCCAGCACCCGGGCAAAGGCATAGCACTGGGTGGTCAGCTGGAGCTCCTTCACCTCGCCCCAGCTCAGGGCCGGGTATTCGGCCTTCAGCCTGCCCAATGCAGCGTACACACTGGTGACGGGGTTGGTGGTCAGGTCATCCCGGAATTTGTCCAGCTCCAGGCAGGGGCGCAGGGGCCAGTCACTGCCCCACTCCTTTTTGCCCTCGATGCCAAATTCGGAGCCGTAATAGATGGACGGAATGCCCCAAAGCGTGTATACTAGAATTGCAATGTGCCGGATGTGCGCCTTGTTCCGCAGCTTATTGGGCAGGCGCTCCACATCGTGGTTGTCGGAGAAGGTATAAAGCCGGGTGTCGTGGCAGAGCCCCTGCAGGCGGCGCATGGTGTGTGCGATCTCAAAATAGTTGTGGTCGTTGTGGCCGCTCCACAGGCCCTTGTGCAGCTCATAGTTGGTAACGGAATGGAGCATTTCAGGGTTGGCCCAGCGGCTGTAATCGCCGTGGATGACCTCGCCCATCAGCCAGAACTCAGGCTTGACCTCGTTGGCAAGGCGGCGCAGGCCCTTCATAAAGTCGAAGTCCAGCACATCCGCTGCATCCAGCCGGATGCCGTCAATGTCGAATGCATCGACCCAGAAGCGGATGGTATCATAATGGTAGTTCTGCACCTCGGGGTTGCGCTGGTTCAGCTTGACCAGCAGGTTGAAGCCGCCCCAGTTGCCATAAGAAAAGCCGTCGTTGTACTCGTTGTTGCCCCAGAAGTTCACATCGCAGAACCAGTCCTTATAGCGGGCGTTCTCGCGGTTGGCCTGCAGGTCTTTGAAGGCAAAGAAATCCCGGCCCACATGGTTGAACACACCGTCCACAATGACCTTCTGGCCCCGGGCGTGGCAGTTGGCCACAAACTCCCTGAACTCCTCGTTGGTGCCTAGGCGGCGGTCCACCCGGCGGTAATCGATGGTATCATAGCCGTGGGAGCCGCTCTCGAACAGCGGGCCGATATAAATGGCCGTGCAGCCCAGATCTCTGGAGGCGTGCTCGGCCCAGGCGTTCAGCTTTGCGAACGCGCCCGGTGTGGGCTGGCCATCGTTTTCGTGCGCACAGCCGCACAGGCCCAGCGGATAAATGTGATAAAAAACTGCGGTATCATACCATGCCATAGTTACTCTCTCCCATATCATTTCTTCTGCCGCCCAGCAGCGGCAGGCTCAGTATACCACAAACTCCGCCAATTGTGTGGATGTTTGATAAATTTTTCGCATAGTCTCTGTTAAAATCAGCAAGTGTGACGATTTTGATCAAAAATTATTGGTAAATATGACCGGGTGTATCCCGTTGAGAAAAGGAGAAATCTGCATGAATTTTCCCACCATCGACCGCTCGTTCTTTGCGGGCGAATGCTTTGATGCCTACCGTGTGCTGGGCGCGCACCCCTGCCGGGATGACTTTGGGCAGGAGGGCTGGCGGTTTGCCGTGTGGGCCCCGGGTGCTGTGGCTGTGGAGATCTGCGGCGGCTTTGACGGCTGGGGGCCGGGCGTTCCCATGCAGAAGGCCGACACCGGCGTGTGGAGCGGCTTTGTGCCCGGCCTTGCCGAGGGAGAGCTGTACAAATACCGCATCCACGGCAAGGATGGCAGCACCGTGATGCGGGCTGACCCCTACGCCTTTTCCACTGAGCTGCGGCCCGGCACGGCCAGCAGGCTGGCCCGGATGGACTTTGCCTTTGACGATTCCAGCTGGATGGAGCGGCGGGACAAGTGCCGCAACCTGCCCCTGAACATCTACGAGTTCCATGCAGGCAGCTGGAAGCACAAGCCCAACGCCACCCGCGAGGACGGCTCGGACGGCTGGTACAATTACCGGGAGCTGGCCCGGGAGCTGATCCCCTGGCTGCTGGATCACCGCTTCACCCATGTGGAGCTGCTGCCGCTGGCAGAGCATCCCTTTGACGGCAGCTGGGGCTACCAGACCACCGGTTACTTCTCTGTCACCAGCCGCTACGGCGACCCCGCCGACTTTGCGGCCTTTGTCAACGCCTGCCACCGGATGGGCATTGGTGTCATCATGGACTTTGTGCCCGTCCACTTTGCCGCCAACGGCGACGCGCTCGCCAACTTTGACGGCACCCACCTCTACGAGTACGACAGCGATGTGGGCCACAGCGAGTGGGGCACCTGCAACTTCAACTACTACCGCCGGGAGGTGTGCAGCTTTTTGAACAGTGCCGCTGCCCTGTGGATGGACGTATACCACTGCGACGGTATCCGTATGGATGCCATCTCCCGCGCGCTGTACTGGCAGGGCGACCCGAACCGCGGCGTGAACGAGGGTGCCGTGAACTTTCTGCGCAGCCTGAACCACGGCCTGAACGAGCGCTGGCCCACCGGCATCTACACCGCCGAGGACTCCACCAACTTCCTCAAGGTCACCGCCCCCACCCGCTACGACGGCATCGGTTTCGATTACAAGTGGGACATGGGCTGGATGCACGACACGCTGGATTATTTTGCCACGCCCTTTGGTGAGCGGCCCGATGCCTACTACAAGCTGACCTTCAGTATGCAGTATTTCTATAATGAGCTGTATCTGCTGGCACTCAGCCACGACGAAGTAGTGCACGGCAAAAAGACCATCATTGATAAGCTGTGGGGCACCTACGAGGAAAAATGTGCCCAGCTGCGCACCCTTTACTTCTACATGTACACCCACCCGGGCAAAAAGCTGAACTTTATGGGCAATGAACTGGGGCATTTCCGGGAGTGGGATGAGAAAAAGGAGCTGGACTGGGGCCTGATGAAGTATCCCTTCCACGACAGCTTCCAGAAATATTTTGCCGAGCTGGGCCGCCTGTATGCCACCGAACCCGCCCTCTACGATGGCGAATACAACCCGAACTGCTTTGAGTGGATCGCCTGCGAGAGCCGGGACGAAGGCGTGTACGCCTGGCTGCGGAAGGGCGCGGGCCAGACCATCCTCTGTGTGATGAACACCCAGAATACCACCCACAAAAAGTTCCCGCTCTACTGCCAGTACCCCTGCGCCGCCGATGAGCTGCTGAACAGCGAGGCTGCCTGCTGGAACGGTGCGGACCGCAGCCGCACCAGACACCTGCACACCACCGATGGCGGCGTGTACGGCCGGGACTACACCCTGAGCGTGGATCTGCCCGCCATGGGCAGCCGGATGTACCGCATCACGCCGGAGGCTCCCCACCCGGAGGCCGCGCAGGCCTCTGCCCGTAAGGCCGCCGCCCAGAAGCGCAAGGCCACCATCGCGGCAAAGCAGAATTCCAAAAAGTAATATCGCATTCAAAATATCCCGTCTGCTGAAATGCAGACGGGATATTTCATGTTCCGGGGGCCTGCCCTCTTGCCTGTGCCGCCCGGAACCATTATACTGTAGGCTGTAATATTGTGGTTCAAAACCGAGGAGCATGTACAATGTCAACGATACTTTCTGAAAAGAAGACCCTTTCGCCCTGGGCAAAGGGCGGCATCGGGTTGGGTGCCGGAGCACTCCTGCTGGTGCTGGTGGGCCTGCTGTTCCCCACCGCGGTGGCGTTCTTCCCGCTGGTGAGCCTGTGGTGCAGCTGTGTGCTGTTCTACGGCGCGCTGTGGGTGCTGCACACTGCCGGTGTGGAGCTGGACTTTTTCCACCGTGCGGTCATCATCGCCTTCTGGGCCGGAGCTGTGCTCTACTTCTATTGGGCGCTGGGTCGGCGGCAGTTCATCTACGCCTGGGATTATGTGAACTACATTCAGAAGCAGTTCAATACCGAAGCGGCTTTTGCGCTGGGTCCGGTGGCCGGTTTTAAGTATATCATAAGCACATTTTCTGAAGATTACACCAATTTCATCACCTTGTTCACTGAGTTCCCGTTCTGCCTCACCGCAAAAACGGGTGACAGCTACGCTTTTGCGCAGGTTTTCTGTGCGCTCCCCAGCCTTATGCTGATGCTGGCTGGTCTCACGATCAAAATCGGGCAGATTCTGGAGGTCAAGAATAAGTTCTGGTATTTTATCATCGGCTTTTCCTGGGTGCTGACCTATCCGTTCCTGCGAATGAGCGCTATGCTGGCACAGCCGGACTGGTTCGGTCTGATCTTCGCTTTTGCCATTCTGCTCCTCACATTGGACTACCGTTTTGAAAAGCTGGAGCCGGGGCGGTTCGTGCTCATCTTCCTGGCAACGGCCGCGATTATCCTGAGCCGCCGCTGGTACTTATATTTTGTGGTGGGCTATTACTTTTCCTATGCGCTTCTGCTCTTTGTAAGCAGTGCAAAGCTCGCAAAACAAAGCCAAAAGGCTCTTGCCCTGCGCCGAGTACGCAACCTCATCCTGTTTGGTGTCTGCGCCATGGCAGCAATGGTGGTCCTGCTCTGGCCCATGGTCAGTAAGATCCTGGCTTTCAACTACTCCGACCGCTATTCGTACTATAATGTCGGCGGCATTGCAGTAGAGCTCTATTATCATGCCATGCGCACCGGCCTGCTGAACCTTATTTTGATCCTGTTTGGTTTGTGGCTCTGCGTCAAGCGGAAAAAGCCCAGCCTGCCTGTGTTGGCGCTGTGTGAGCTGATGCTCAGTATGCTCTTATTTACCCGAGTGCAGAATTCCGGCTCCCATCAGATGCTGCTGTACGTGCCCGCCTATGTCATTCTGTTTCTCTGCGGTGCGGCGGGTCTGGCAGAGAGTATCGAGCATTTCAAAATACCAAAGCTTTGTTTCTGGGTCTTTACACTGTTGTTCGCCGTGTCGGTGCGGTGCTCCCCGCTCACTGTCATGGCCTTGCCAGAGTTCGTTATCCATGCGTTCCACCCGGCAGACCTTGCTGAGTATCAGCGGCTGGACGAGCTGACCTATGACCGCAAGGACAAACCGCAGATCCAGGCCATGGCACAATGGCTGGTTGAACATCTGGGGGAAGGCGAGGGCGCCTATATGATCCCGGATGACATGCTCTACAATCCCGGCCACCTGCGGAACTGTGACCTGCCCAACCATGCACTGGACGGCAAGTTGCCGGACAGCTTCTCGGTGCCGGGCACCCACTCTTTCCCCACCGGCTTCTTCGACGCAAAGTATGTCATCACCGCTGACCCGTTCCCCCTCTCGCTGGCACCAGACACGGAACTGGGCCACCGGTTCAACGCCGTTTTTCTTCAGCTGAGAGAGACTACCCACCAGCAAGTTGCGACCTTCGATATGGGCAACGGCACGGTGTTCACGATCTGGGAACGCACCACTCCCGTGACACGTGAGGAAGTGGAGACCTATCTCCATGAATTTGATGCTGAAAACGCCAAATACCCAGAAATGTTTTCCGCAGTTGTGGAAAACTGGCTGGCTGTTCATGGTTTATAAAAGGAGAGTAAAACGATATGTCCAACAACGCAAAAAATCTACCAGAAGTAAAATTAGGCCAGTACAAGGGACTGGCTGTCACCCGCCATGTGCGGCCGCTTTCCGAAAAGACCATTGACCAGGAGATGGTCCACCAGACCCGGATGCGCTCCGTCTACCACAACTCCACCGCCCCCGCCAAGCGCGGCAGCCGGGTCCTGCTGGATTTTGTCGGCTTCATGGACGGGGAGGAGATCCCCGACAGCCGGATGGAAAAGGTGATGGTGGTTCTGGGGGACGGCAAGCTGATGCCCGCCGCCGAAGATGCCATCTACGGCCACACCGCTGGCGAGACCTTCCGCTTTGATTTCACTTACCCGGAGCAGTTCCGGGTGGAGGAGCTCTCCGGCAAGACCGCGCAGTTTGAGATCAAGCTGCACTCCGTGGCCGAAAAGACCACCCCGGAGCTGAACGAGGAATTTGCCCGGGCACAGGGCTATGCAGACCTTGCCGCCATGCGCGAGGCCGTGCGGGCCAAAAAGCGGAAGATCCACGAAGATGCCGCCGACCGCGCCGCCGGGCAGGAGCTGCTGGCAAAGGCCGGTGCCAACCTGACCGTGGACCTGCCCGAGGCCATGCTGGACCGCACCGCCGACAATGAGATGCGGATGCTGGAGCAGCGGCTCTCCCGCAGCAACATCACCCTGGAAAAGCACTGCAAGAACAGCCACACCACTGCTGCCGCCCTGCGGGCAGGCTACCGTGATGCTGCCGAGCGGAACCTGCGCTCCATGCTGGCCTCCCGCTCCATTGCCGAAGCCGAGAACATCACCGTGAGCACGCTGGAGGTCAACAACGAGTACCGCCGCCTGTCCCAACTGCAGGACACCCCGGAGGCCGACATCCGCCGGGTGCTGAGCCCGGACACCCTTGCCGCCGCACTGGTTGCACAGAAAGTCCAGCGCTTCCTGCTGGACAACGCCGACATCACCACTGTGATGGACCCTGAAAAGGAGTGATCCTATGAGTATCTTTACGCGCTACGCCATGGATGCGCTGATGAAGACCACCCACCCCGAGGTGAACCGCAAGCAGTGCTGGAACCTGCACCCCCACCGCACCCCCTGCACAGCCTGCAAGGACATCTGCCCCTATGGCGATGAGATCTTCACCCGCCCCAACCTCATCAAGGACTGGGATCCCTGCACCGACTGCGGCCTGTGCGTCTCGGCCTGCCGGTCGGGCTGCATTGCCCCCTCGCCGGAGCAGGTGCAGCGGGATATCTCCCCTGCCGACAGCGATGGCGACACCATCTGGATCGGCTGCGAGAAATCCACCCGCAAGAACACCGTGGTGCGCACCTGCGTCTCGGCCTATTCGTGGGAAGCGCTGGCCTACCTTGCCCTGAACAAGAAGATCGTCCTCGACCTGACCCCCTGCGGCGAGTGCGAGAACGATGTCTGCGCCGAGCATCTGCGTGCCGTTCTGACCCGGCTGGTGGAGTTCTTCGGCCAGGCCCTGTTCGAGGCCCGGTTCACGCTGGCATACGAGCCGGACGATGCCCCCTTCCACGTCAAGGAATATTCCCGCCGTGAGATGATGGAGCAGGTGACCTCCGGCTCCAAAAAGGGCACCAAGCAGCTGCTGCGGATGCTGCCCGGCCTGCGCAGCGAGGACGAGAGCAGCCAGGATTTCCGGCTGCTGCTCCACCAGTACACCAAGCAGCTCAAGGCAGTGTCCGAAACGCCCCTGCGCTATGGCTACCACCTGCCCAACTTCACCCAGAAGTGCTTTGCCTGCGGCCGGTGTGAGAAGAGCTGCCGCAGCGGTGCCATCAAGTTTGAGGACCTGCCCGACGGCCAGACCCGCGCGGTGATCACGCCGTGGAAGTGCAGCGAGTGCGGGGTCTGCGTTGCCGCCTGCTCCAACGGCGGTCTGGACGGCCTGAAGCTGCGCCAGCTCACCAGCCTTGGCCCTGTCAGTGTCTACAAGTGCACCAAGACCCTCTGCAAGGAATGCGGCAAGCCCATTGCGCCCAACTGTGCGGACGGCATCTGTTCTGTCTGCCGCATCAAGCTGCGCACCAAAAAACGGCAGGAGGAGGCTGTGGCCCGCGCCAAGGAGCGTCAGGCCGAGCGCGAGGCCAAAAAGGCTGCAGAAGCAGCTGCAAAGGAGCTGGCTGCCGAGATGCAGCCCTCTCAGCCAGCGCAAAGCGCCGCTGCCCCTGAAGCAGGAGCCGCTCCCGCCCCGACCGAAAGCACCTGCTGATCGCTGGACCTCTCCGGGGCTTCGCATGGACGGAGAGGTTTTTATTGACGCAGCTCCAAAAAAATGCTATAATTCTTCTTAACCACCCAGCTGTGGTCGGGAGGACAAGTTACAAAGGCGTAACGGATGTGTTTCCGTTACGCCTTTTTTGCTTCCCGCTGCGGGGAAACAGCGGGCCTGTCGGCTTTGGGCGGCAACCAGACTTCAACACGAAGAAAAGAGGGAATTTCATTATGAAACAGTCTATTTCTCGTCGTCAGTTCCTCAAGGCAAGCGGCCTGGCAGCCGCAGGTGCCTGCGCCGCCGGTCTGCTGTCCAGCTGCGGCGGCAAGAGCGGCGGCAGCTCCTCCGGTTCTGCTTCCGGTGCGGATACCAGCAAGTACACCGTGCTTTATTCCAGCCAGCCTGCGACCCTGAACTATCTGACCACCGCCACCGACCTGGAAATGGTCGTGGGTGCAAACTGCGTGGACACCCTGGTCGAGTACGACAACAAGGGCGTGATGCGCGAGGGCCTGGCCACCAAGTGGGAGTGGGATGCCGACACCCTGACCTGGACCTTCACCCTGCGCGAGGAGAACTGGGTGGACAACAACGGCGAAGTCGTTGCCCCCGTGACCGCACAGGATTTTGTGGATGCCCTGCAGTATGTGCTGACCCCGGATTACGCTTCCTCCAACGTGGGCCTGGTCACCGCCTACATTGCCGGTGCGGACGATTACTACAACTATCACGTCTACCTGACCAATGCTGAAAACGGCACTGTGGACGATGACGGCACCACCTATGTCACCGATGGCAGCGGCAACGTGACCGTGACCGCAGCAGACGGCACCGCTTCCACCTACGCCCCCGTGGACTTTGATTCCGTGGGCGTGACCGCTGTGGATGACCACACCCTGGCCTACACCCTGACTTACGATTTCCCCGGCTTCCTGAGCCTGCTGTGCTACCTGCCCTATGAGCCCGCCTACGGCCCCCTGCTGAGCGAGATGGGCGACCAGTATGCCACCAGCGCCGAGACCCTGTACAGCTGCGGTGCTTTCTACCTGTCCGATTACGAGTCTCTGGAAACCTGGATCATGAAGAAGAACCCCGAAAACTATGATGCGGACAATGTCTTTATCGACACCATCAGCCGCATTTACAACGCCGAGGCTGCCGTGAACGGCCCCGAGATGATCAAGCGCGGCGAGATCGACGAAGCCACCATCGGCTCCGACATTCTGGACAGCTGGCTGGCCGACGATACCACCAAGGACATGGTTTCCATGGATCGTCCCAACACCAACTACACCTACTTCTACATGTTCAACTTCATGCCCTTTGCACACGAGTTCTCCAACTGGAGCGTTGAGGGCGTGGATGCAGAATACGAACCCGAGAACTGGGCCAAGGCCATCAACAACACCAACTTCCGCAAGGCCTTCCTGTACGGCATCAACAACGCCGTTACGCTGGCTGTCAGCGCACCTCTGGGCTACGACAGCTACAAGCTGAACACCATCACTCCCCCCAACTTCTGCGCCACCACCGATGGTGTGGACTACACCCAGTGCGGCGGCCTGGCCGACCTGACCGAGTTCTTTGACGAGGCCAAGGCCAAGGAGTACCGCGATGCCGCCATTGAGGAGCTGACCGCACAGGGGGTCACCTTCCCCATCAAGGTACAGCTGCCCTACAACCCCTCCACCACCGACTGGGACAAGCAGTGCCAGGTGCTCAAGCAGCAGCTGGAGGGTGTGCTGAACGACGGCACCGACTTCATCGACATCATCATCACCGCCGGCCCCTCCGACAGCTTCCTGTCTGCTGTGCGCCGCAACGGCAAGTTCGAGTTCCTGCTCTGCAACTGGGGCGCTGACTACTCCGACCCCGAGACCGAGACTGACCCGTTCTATCAGGCTGAGGATTCCCGTGGAATGCGCTATGCTTACCTGCGCACCGGCGTGGAAGACGGCTTCATCACCGGCGAGACCGCAGATGCTGTCATGGCCTACATGAACGCCATCGAGGCTGCAAAGCAGATCACCGATGACATCGATGCCCGCTACAAGGCCTTTGCCGATGCCGAGACTCTGCTCATTACCAACGCACTGGTCATTCCGCGCGGCATGAGCGTTCCCGCCTATCTGGCGACCCGCCTGAACTACTGGGAGGGCCAGTACGCTTCCACCGGCTTCTCCAACAAGCGCCTGAAGGGGATCCACGTCCTCGACCACTACATCTCCATGGACGAGTACGAAGCAAACCGTGACGCTCGCTGATCGTTCCATCTGCTCATAACACAAAATGCACCCCCTCTGCACGGCAGTTTCTGAAGCTGCACCGCAGAGGGGGTGTTCTTTTTGCATGTTCAGTTACACTTCAAAATCCAGGCAGACACGGGTCTTGGTGTAGGGGCGCACCTTGCCATCGGCCACAGCCACGTGGGCGGGGTGGGTGGAGTAGCCCTTGAGGGCGGCTGCATCGGTAAAGGTGGTGTCCAGCATCAGGTCTGCGTTGGAAGAGGGCAGGCCGTTGATGTTCACATGCACCTCCACAAGGCCCGGGATCTGCCCTGCCAGGCCCTCCAGCCCGGTTTTGATGTTCGCCTTGATCTCTGCCTTTTCGGCGGCAGAAAGCTCGTCCTTGAGCTGCCAGAGAATGATATGCTTGACCATAAAAAAATACCTCCTGCGTTTTCTCCATTGTAGCAGAGAAATGCAGGAGGTGCAATGCTTTTTGAAACGCTTCAGTCGTCTTCCCGGCCTTTTTTCCAAGCGTGGTACATCAGCAGGAACACGGTGTCCGCAGCAATGCCGATAGAGAGCAGGCGGCTGCCGCCAATGGAAGTGTGGGGCAAAAACGGCGAAGCGGCAAACACAACGGCATTAAAGAAATAGAACACACCGAACTTTTTCTCCCACATAGCCCGCTCTTCGTCATCGCTGAACTTCATCTGGTGCTTTTTGGAAAAACTGCGAAAGCCCATTACCAGCATGGCAGCGGCAGCAAACAGGTTCAGCAAAAGGGATGTGTCAAATTTCATGCGGGGGTACCTCCGTAAAAAATCCATAAACAAAAACCAGCCGGATCGAGGCGTTTGCAAGCCCTCGTCCGGCTGGATACTTACTTCTTCGGAGTCATAAGCCTCTTCT